>Ga0075163_10002467_pt1 | contig 24804 bp, 26 predicted proteins | sample JI1023141ADNA_FD_71478 | JGI IMG/M metagenome (GOLD analysis project Ga0075163, IMG submission 71478) | Wastewater effluent complex algal communities from Wisconsin, to seasonally profile nutrient transformation and Carbon sequestration -... | ecosystem: Engineered > WWTP > Effluent > Algae... | reverse complement strand
GGCAAAGGACCAGTCTTTCCTATTATGATTGTGTCACTAGTGACGGTGTCGCCTGGAGCAGGAAGACCGTCCATGTCAATCTTGTCGTAACGTGATTCAGTCTTGTACTGAGACGTGTTCTTTGGATTGGGACGCTCAAATGTTTCCGATTCCATGTTAGCGTGATGGTGATTGCGTTGAGCAGTTTGAATGTACCTAATCTTTTGATTAAGTCTTTAACTTACGTGAACAACAGATCTTACGTTCGATCGGAAAAGCTCGATAAACCACTGGCCTGAACAAAAGACTCATTCATGATGATACTGTCTTCCACGTTATCGGCGTCAGCCATGACTAACACAATGCAATTTTGTCCTGTCGGCAGCCATTTCATCGGTAAAGTGTCGATTCGTTGTAACAAAGTGGACACGATGGGATGTTCAGTGTTTTCCAAGACGTGATCAGTTGTTCGCAAATTATTGAATATGGGAAAACTAGCACACCGATTGGTGTGGAATTAGTCTTTCGCCAACTCAACGAGTTTTTCACCGCTTCACGGTTCGTAATCTTACCTAGGTGTTCCCATGGCCTGTTTAGCCATTCCCGCCTGATACACATTTCTTGGTGATTGATTACATTCGGCGTAAGGACTTAGTCCCGCAGCTATACCAAGCATGCCCAAAGGACACACCTCACAATGAGTCATATCTGGCTGATTGACTTCAGAGAAATAAGTAGCAATGAAAGTGTCTTCAGTCTCGGCTCCATCAATCATTTCAAACTTTCCAAGGCGAAACATTTCATCTAGGAGTGAAATTAGTCTTCGCCAACTCAAAGAGTTTTTAATCAGGCAAACTAAGTGTTTTAGTTTACCTAAAGAGACATTTTGCAGGCCGCCACCACGTGTTTTCAAACTCGTAATGTCTTTTGATGTTAGCAGTAATTTGCCATTTTTCACGACACACAAAGGTCTGATCAAACGACCTCCATCGCTGAAAATTCTGACTTCGCGAGCTCCAGTGGTGTTAAAGTAAATTGAAACATCACGAGGCAACTCATCAATGCCTGCAAAAAGAACAAATTAGTCACGCCCACACACAACTGTACGATTACATCTTGAATGTTTAAAGTGAGCAATCCAATCGTGAACAGGTTCTGAAAAAGAAAACGAAACTCTTCCGTTAACAACAATTCGCCAATCATGAGGATTGAAATTAGGACTGTAAATGGGATTTGCCGTTTTGACAAATTTCTTGATCCATTTGAAAATCACACCAGAAGAGTACTCTGCCGAACAGTAACCTAACGTGAAACGTGGAGTTAAAAACTGAAAGTTTGTAACTCGTTATCAAGCTAACCTAACATGGCCAAATGATTCATGATTCCGCAAGGTTGGCCTTCGGGTGTTTCAGCAGGACAAAGATATCCCCATTGTGATGTTTGCAACATACGAGCACTAGCAGGGATTTTGCGTGTTCCCGCTGTTGCTGTTTTACGAAGTTGAGATGCCATTGTTAAAGGATTGATGCGCGTTGAAGCTTGCGACACTCCAGCAGTAGCAGTTCCCGATTGACGACCTCCTCTTTTTGACAATTGAAATTTCCCTGATTGCAACGCTGACGATAAACCTTTTTGCAGTCTTTCAGAACACATGGCTCCAACAATGTCTATTGGCTTATTATTTTTGTCCATATTTGACAGCTGTGTTCGGAAATCAGACAGCTGTGGTCTCAGTAAACTACGAAAAAGTTTGTGCATCAACGTTCCAGGAGTGTCGTAACGCTTGTGTTCCATACGATCACGATCGGTTGGATCATCTAATTTCAGATGCACCTTTTTCAGGCGTTTAGCTAAAGACTAAATAAAGTTTTCGATTTGGACTAAACTCTTAGAATTTGTGCGACTAAATGACATAATGTGATTGCTTTGACACGACATATTGCCCAAAAGTCTTCTGCACGCTCCATCTTAGGAAGTCCGTCCATAACGTGTGGTAAAACGTGATGGTGTACCTGAACAACTTTGTTAGTTCAGGCTCGCCTTTAAACATAAAAAGGTGTACCACTTCCTGCGCTGCATTACGTTTTGATTCGGGAGGGTGCTGCGGTAACGGTTCCAACGTGCGCATGCGTTGTTTTGCCGAAACTTTCTCTGATAACCATAACCATGCCGCTTCAAAAGCACCTGTTTCATCAAATTGTTTGAGTTCTGTCGCAGCTTCCGTTTCACATGCTTTGAGAATTTTGCTAATTATTGCGACATCCAATTGAGCAAAAGCTGCGATCGTGTCCACAACAACATTCCAATCAGTCATACCTTTCAAAACAATGTGACAAGTGGGAAAGTTTAGCCTTTAGCCCCCCCTTACCAAGCAAAGCTGTCATGACACCTAAAGGCACACCCTTAGCAGCATAAATTTGATTAACTTGAACACGTAGCACAGTGTCAAAGATTTCTTTGTCGTATCCCAACACAAATTTGTTCACAACACGAGGAGCATCCACAGATTCTGTTGAGTTAAAATTAAACGAAAACCAAAACCAAAACAAAAACACTTTCTAGCTAACGCCAAACCTAAACAGGCATGTAATGTTCCAATGACATCTCCATCCTCATTAGTGATGAACAATGTGTTTTTGCCCAAATTCTTTTGAGGAATGATAACACGCTCTTTTCCACGTAAAATAAAGTAACCGCCCTCCTCGTAACTAATGCATATTTCAGTTAGCATCATCATCAAAAAACATTCTAAACATTACATCGGTTCCCCAAGCTCGATTAGTCTTTCGTTTGGCAAACCATGCAAACGACATAGTCTGCACCCCACCATGATGGGTAAAACGCCCAACAAAACTTTTGGATATCTAATGAGAACGTTTAGGACAAAAAAAACATTTGTTTGATTTTGGATTGGTTACAAGCGATGAATCACGTTTGGAGCAATTTCCGTTGCGTCAGTGGAATCAGACCGACTGATAACAAACAGCTTAAAAAATACATTCTAATGAAATGCTTCTTAACCTGGTTCCGATTTGAATAATTGATTGAGTTAATGGAACATCTGGTGAAGATGTTGTGAACACGTGTATGTCGACGTGTAAACCAACGCCGTAAGTTTCACCGCGCAAGCGTGCTAAACTGGGATACCTTTGCGAGTGTTAGCACGTGAGCACTAAGTTTAATAAACGTACATGTGTGTGACTCTATTGTCGTCATCAACCATGACTGGTGGCTTGAAAGATACTTGTCCAAAACGAAAATGAAGTGTTTTGCCATCACCAGAAATGTTTAACCTAATCTTTGATCAGGTCTGGTTAACAAAAACAAAGTTTTTCCGTTAACTGAACAGGATCAATGATAACGTCCTCCAAAGTGGCAATGTCTCGTTCCACAAAATCGTTAAAACTCTGAAGCTGATGATGAGCGATTCCAAACTCACGAATGAAAGCTTCCATCAGGACTAACGAGTCCCGATCTTGCAATGTTTGCTGCAAACCCTCTTTCGGCTTCATTTTTATTGTTTTTGTTTTTCAACTCTTCTGTCTTGTTTCGTCGTTGCTCTGAAACCTTTTGAAATATCCGCAACATTTCTTCTCAAAAAACAAGAACTACATTCAACGGCAGAAACACGTTGAATCCTAATCTTCTTGATTAGCTAAATTTCAATCGACAAATTCATTACAACCTCGTGAGCTTTGTTTCATAAGATGAGCATCCATGACATTTAACGTACCTGTCAAAAAAAGTTTAGATTTGCTTGCAAGTGTGATTATACAACTAAACTCGTTAACGTAATGTCTCAACACGGACTGTACTTGTGGTTTTCTGTGACGACCACGTAATGTGAGTTGTTGTTGCTGATCGAACGTGCCTTCCGTGGCTAATTCTGCTAAGACGTACCTAATCTTTTGATCAGACTAACATTTGTAAGTGTTTACAAGTATCAAACTTGCGTATGTGATCGACGTCTCTGTTAAGTTTTGCGCCTACACGTGCGATGTTACGCCAAACCGTTTTTGTGGTTCCTTCTGGCTCAACGATTAATTCCGGAAGAGATAAGGAACCTGATGTTTCAGCAACTTTGCCAAGATTACTGCATACACGTTGCAACAAAGCAAAATAGTCATAATCGCCATCGACTTCAGCAATCGTAACCGTTGATGTAGTGGTGTCGGGAGGAACAACGGTAGGTTTTGATTGTTTCTTTTTCTTTTTCTTTCCAAAATCAAAGTCCAGATCATCCGAGGCTGCTTGATCCGGCTCTGTTTCGGTTTTAAGTGTTTTTTTCTTTTTCTTTTTTTGCAGAGTTGGATCAAACGTGGGAAGTTCCACACCACTTGTGACACTTTTAAGACTGAAATCTAAACCCTTCACACTCATTTTTTTTAATCTTCGTAAGTTTCATCTTCTTCATCATCGTCGTCTAGTACAATTTCTTTGTCTGCGTCGTGCTCGTCGTTAGGCTCGCCTTCGTCGCCTTCGTCGCCTTCGTCTTCCTCTTCGTCGTCATCAAGCTCTTCTTCATCATCTTCATCTTCGTCATGCAAAGCTAATTCATCTTCTAATGCTTCATCATAGTAATCTTTAGCCGCTTCAAGGTCTTTTAGATCGACTTTTTGCTCAGGCGTTAGCATTTTTCCTTCCTCAACGATGCTTCTCATCTTCACAAGACGTTGTATCAACTTAGCTACGTTAGGATGTTCTGGTGGCACCAAATACTCTTCATGATCAAGTAACCCAAACTTTTTCAAAATGTTGGTGATTTGCATTTTTTTTGGTTTAGGAATTTAAGGTTTTTATTTTTAAGTGGGTCAAAATGAGCGCAACAATATTCGCTTCCATAGAACAACTGGTGTTCTTCTTTGGTAAGTAAATGCCATCTACACTTTGTTTAGACGTTGTTAAACAATCGAGTGATATTAGAACATATTTGTAGACTGAAAGAATGGAGTGTAGATGAAAAGGTCATCAACGCTCTAATCAAAGATCTACTTGAGTCGCAGATGAAGGATTGTATTTTTGATGAGGGTATTGTCAGAAAGGAAAAGCTGCGATTTGAGAATCGTGTGAAGATAATCAGAAAAGTTTTGCTGTCGGATCCCAGAACACCAGAGTAAGTCCATGATCAAAAAACATAACATCAAATCTCACTTTTTCATAAGGTCTGTTTTGTCTTTCATTAGATCGGTGGAAGCGGTGAAGCTTGTGGAGCGACCAGTTGTGGAAGCAGAGCGACCAGTTGAAGAAGCGATGCATTTCGATTTGTAAGTGATTTCCTGGTCAAGTCAAAAAAACAACTGCTCATGGTTTATTTTTAGGGTCAAGCAGTTTGGTCGAATGGCGCCGTTCATCGATGATATTGTGAACAGACAAATGGCTGAACTTCATGTTCCAGCAAAGAGACCAGAACCGATGGAAGCGGAAGCTGAAGTGGAACCGATGGAAGCGGAAGCTGATGTGGAGCCGGTGGATCCGATGGAAGCAGAACCGATGGAAGTGGAAGCTGAAGTGGAACCGATGGAAGCGGAAGCTGAAGTGGAACCGATGGATGTGGAAGCTGAAGTGAAACCGGTGGAAGCGGAACCGATGGATGTGGAAGCTGAAGTGGAACCGATGGAAGCGGAAGCTGAAGTGGAACCTGAAGTGGAACCGATTGAGGAAGAAGCAATCGAAAAGGAGAAACACTCGCAGACCGTCAGTGTCAAAAGAACGCTGTTTTCATCAGTTGCGGAAACAGTGAAACGCACAAAGCGTGTTGGATCCAATTTGCCTCTTGTAAAGGCAGGTCCGTTGCTAAAAGGCCTTCCCATGGACAAGAATCGGGAAACATATTGCGGCGAGGAAATGTTTTTGTTTGATCATGAATTTCCGTCAACTCATTATCCGAACGCTTACAAGTAATCTATTGGTGTTTAAATTTTAGAGTAACTGTTTGTCAGTTATTTCTTTGAGCATCCGCGAAAGACGCATGTGTTTCAAACACGAATGGTTTCCAGACTCAGAGATCCTCTTGACATGACTGGTCCTGGCGTCATTTTGATTGAGAATTCAAGGTACGCAAACCTTTGCGAAAAACCATGAGCTAAATTTTTAGCAGGTACATTTATCGTTTATGAAACGAAGTCTAATAGTCTCACCGGTAGTGGATGCATTTCTGACATTATGGCCACTGAAAAGACTGCGATGGAAAACGCCGAGTCTTGCGTTCAAGAGACGAACACGCTGAGCTACAGAACAGTGTAAGTTGATTCAGTATTCTTCTAAAGTTAGCTAATATTTCAGCAGGTACGATCGCGATGATCAAACGTCTGAACCTCATCAATGGGTGATGAAAGGGAAAGAAAAATGGCTGTTGACAGCAGCTCAAGTTCAAGAGTAAGAAAGATGAAAAAGAGCTTAGCAGTGTTGTTAGTTGAAAACATTTGAAGGTTGTTGGAAAAAGAATCGTTTGCGATGCATCCAGGATTGATCGCGATTCCAACGATTCGTTTGCATCATGTGATTCATCGTTGGATCAAACCATTTCCCGGATGTAATTGTTTTTTATCGTTTGGCACTCCCGTCACTCACATTTAGACAACAGGCACGTTGATGTCTCCTTTGCAGGGAAAATATCCCGGATTCATTTCTGCCATGGCTCCATCGCAAAAAGCTTTTTTTGATGAGCATTTTGATCAAATGAATCCAGCTTGTGCAGCTCTTGGCGGTTGTCTTTGCAGAAGAGAGTAACTGGAGACACAAAATGTCTTTTTTTTGAGGCTAAATGTTTTTAACAGATATCGATTGGCGGAGAAAGATCCCCGAATGTGGCGCATGATTGATGTTTGTAAGTCGATTGCCTATGGTTTCGGTTGTTTGATCGTTGTCAAAAGGTATGGGAGCAAAGCCTCTGGATTACCCAACGTTGCCCGATGATCATAGTTCGCATCCCAGCGTGCTTGATATGCCAAACATGGAAGAAGTTTTCACGCGTATTTACAAGCTGCTGTCACCCTTTGCAAAAAAGTGAGCTACGTATTTTTAATTTGCGCGTTTTAATTGTTTCAGATACGAGACGATGATGGATCTGAAAGGAACTGATGACGTTGTGTTGGTTTATGAAACCGCAGTGGGAGACACAACAAGGTTTTATTAATGGGTGCTGATTGTGAAATTTGTTATAACACTTTACTTTAGAGTGCTTGGTTTTGGTAAAATTTTGTGGTGTGTAACTATTTAAGTAATAGTTAATCCATTAGCTTTTCATTTGTCGCCAAACACGTAAGTTACGATGCGTTAAACTTTGTATCTAAAAGAGCAGTAGGTTCGTTCACAATCAGGAAGAGTGGGCAAAATTGATGTTGGAGTTTTTCCGATCGTTGATTTCCGATATGCATTCCGATTATTATGTTCCGCGTATCATTCGCATGTTTAGTGGTGAACGTTTTCCTTCAGTCTTGGAGCTCAAGACTGCTTCGATTTATGACATGTACAAAAACGAAAGGTTTAGCTTCAAACGTAACTTCGTTATTAGGTACAACTACGGAGAGCAAAATCGTGCAATGTATTATTCTGGTTTCGAAACAGGATATGTAAGTCTAAAACAAATCAGTTTTGTTGTTTAATTTTAAAGCCAGATACCTTGTTCGCCTGAGGTGGTTGCAGAACTGGAAAAAACAAAGTTTGCAAATCTTTGGAAAGACACATTAGGCGTCAACGATAAGATGCCATTGAGTGGTGATCATGTTGTCAAGTACACCGAAACCTGTTTCGGTGAAAACCTTTGCTAACGCTTTAAAAAGGTACACTTTTTTATTTTGAAATGTTCCTCCTAATCGAAGATTAGGTAAGTTTATCTTTAGTCTTCAGAGAAGTAAGTTTGTTAAGTCTTTTCAGTTACGGATTGCTCTGTTCGGTGGCCAGATGGGAAAGAGGTCCAGATCATCGTGTTGTTCCGAGGTTTTGGTGGCACAGAGCATGCATTGATGCTAAAAAAGGAACTCCTGATGTGATGTGCAAATTCGCTGCTCATTTCAAGTGAGTCCTCCCAATTTTTGAAAAGATTTTCTAACGTGGTGTTTTTTTAGTCATCGAATTCGTTACACATGCGATTGCTGCGGCAATTTGATGCAACTCGTTGAATTGGATGAGCAAGGACGTTTCAAGGCGAACACGATTTGTGGTGGAAAGTACGTTTGGCACTTTGTTTATGTCTCTGTTAGTTCTAATTGTTAAAGTAGATATCCAAGAAACATGGTTGAAGCAGCTGGTGAGATCAATCTGGTCGGTGGCGCTGCCAATTACATTGCCAGGTTTGGATCGGAAACAACATGGCGTATTTTAACTTTCAATTAGATATACTTGGCCTGATGGTTTGGCAGATCAGTTACATTTGGACACAGAACCATTAGACTTGACCAAACCTTCCGCTTTGCCTCACGTCGAGCCGGTATCGATTGAAGAGATTGAAGAGAGAGAAAAACGAAAAGCCGAATGTGTCAGATGTGAATTTTTGGCAAAAATAAATTGAAAAGTTTTTCCTTTTTTCGGAATGATAACGAGGGGTCAGAAGCGAAAAGTGTTTGATGTCATCGACGAAACACAAGAGATCACTCCAGTCGTTCCGATCGCTTCAATCGCTCCGATCGCGCCATGTTTCGTTTCAGTCTCGTCTACAAAAAAGAACAAAGTTGTAGATCATGTGATCGAGTAATATTTTGACTTTTCTTGTTTGTTTGTAACGTTAGATTAGGCGAACGGAAATTGTTAGACAGATCGCGACCATGGAGACAGAAAGCACGACAGTGAGTCGACTGATCGCAAAAATGGAAATAACAAGCGTTGTGGTCGTCGTAAACAGAGCGACGATCAAAGTGGAAGGAGCACAGATGGTTTCTCGATTGTTATTTCGTCATGCAGTCACCGCAGAAGAAGTGAATTCTGCTTATTTTGAATCAAAGTTAGCTTTAGCTTTTCTAGCCCCAATCTAATCAGAACAAATTAGGAAAGAGAATGGACGTTGCGATTGTGACCTACTGTCGATCCCGTTCGACAGACTATCCGCAATGTACGTATCAAAAAAAACACCCCGTTTTATGGTTCAACGATGAAAATAACGCTAACACAGTTTGGATAATTCACAACGTTTGTGTAATTGGAGATGCAGAAAGTCAATCATCATTCGTGCAGCATTAAGTTTAGTTCACAATTGAAGATTGGTTAACGACTAATTCAAAACAGTACTGCGTGAGTATTTGAAGCGGTTGAATCCGATCAATGCTGTCAACATTGCAGCGTTATTGACAAAGTTTGTGTATCTGCGTGTGGTTAATTCGTGAGTTCATTTTTTCATTAGGGTCCAAGTGCGTCATGTTGCTTGTACGTGTTGTGGAGAGAACCTTCCGTTTTACAAACCTTGCAATGATTGTAGATTTTTGTTTTGTCGCGATTGTGCAAGCAAAATGACAGAATGCACAACGTGTAGCAAGAAGATCGACTTAAGTTAGTGTTTGTTCCCTATCGTTTTCGTGTTTTATAATCACAATCTTGAAGGCATGTTGTATCTCATTCAAACGCAAAAAATTTAGGGCAAAAACTTAAAAATGTAAACCTAAATTAATTACCAAAAAGAAGAAAATGGAAAATTCGAGACGTCCTACAATTCCAACAGGCAAGTATGGTCCGCCTGATGAGACCGCATCATTATTAGCCACTGTTCCACGTGAACGTGTTTACAAACGCGATGGTTCATACGAGGAGGTTTCCATTGCAAAGATTGAACAAAGATTAGAAAAGCTAAGCCATGGTCTTAACGTGAACATTATCACATTATCACAACAAATCATTGCTGGTGTGTATGATGGCATCCATACTGCGGAGATTGATCGTTTAAGCGCTGGTTTTGCACATGAAAAGATAACAGATCACCCTGATTATGATGTGTTAGCTGCACGAATCATTGTGTCGAATCATCACAAGGAAACGATTGCTCCGTTCTCTGAGGTTATGTTAGCACTTCACACGGCTGGTCAGATATCAGACGCTTTCATTGAAGTGGTGATGGCAAACAGTGAACGTGTGGATGGAGCGATTGACTACGATCGGGATTACCTGTTTACATACTTTGGTTTCAAGACATTTGAGACTGGCTATGGTCTTCGCATCAGAAACGAGAACGGAAAAGAAGTAGTCTATGAACGTCCTCAACACATGTTTATGCGTGCATCGCTAGCCATGTATCTTGACGATTTGGACGCTGCGTTTGAGTGCTATGAGTGGATGAGTTGTCAATATTTCACTCCAGCTTCGCCGAGTCTGTTTAACTTAGGGACGCGTCGTCAACAGTGTTCCAGTTGTTTCTTAGTCGCCATGAAAGAGGAGCCTGCTGACAAGGAAGCTCATCCAGATTCAATTGACAAGATTTACAGCACACTCAAAGGTGTTGCTAAGATTTCCAAGTCTTCTGGTGGCATCGGAATGCACATTAGCACTGTGCGTGCTGAAGGAAGTCCCATCACCAGTGCCGGTCGTAGCAGTGCTGGAATCATCCCCATGTTGAAGCCGTTTGAGGCCACAGCCAATTACGTCGATCAGGGACGTAAGCGTAAAGGCGCCATCGCGGTCTATATTGAAACTTGGCATGCTGACATTGAGGACTTCTTGGAGGTGAAGAATAACACTGGCGCTGAAGCCAAGAGAATGCGTGACTTGCACATTGCTCTGTGGATATCTGACATTTTCATGAAGCGCGTTGATGAAGATGGTGATTGGAGTTTAATGTGCCCATTCTATTCTCCGGATTTGGTGAACTTGTATGGTGCAGCCTTTGACAAACGTTACGTTGAGTACGAGCGGTTAGGGTTTCCTTACGTGCGACGCACAATCCGAGCTCGTGACTTGTGGACAAAAATTATTGATGCCCAAATTCACAATGGTGAACCTTACATGCTCTACAAGGACGCGATTAATCGAAAGACAAATCATCAAAATCTTGGCACGATCAGATCCAGTAATTTATGCGTGGCTCCGTACACACGCATCTTGACGAAGGAGTTAGGCTATGTTGCGATTAGCACACTCAAAGATCAACCAATCACTGTTTGGAACGGCTTTGAGTGGTCTGAAACGGTTGTTAGACAAACGGGTGTTGATAAACAACTGTTACAAGTAACCATGTCAAACGGATCTGTTATTGACTGCACACCAGAACACAACTTTTACATTCGGTCAACTAAAGTGGAGGCTAGAAACCTGAAACGGGACGACTGTTTAGACAGATGGACGTTGCCAGACAATTCGGTGGTCGACAATGTCACAATTACATCAGTCACGCCAATGGAAGGTGTCTTTGACACATACTGTTTCACTGAGTCTAAACGTGGAACTGGAATGTTTGAGGGTGTAATGACAGGACAATGTGCGGAGATCGCATTATACTCTGATAGCGATCACACGGCTGTGTGTAATTTGAGTTCCATCTCGTTGAAGAGTTTTGTTGTGGTTGAGAAGAATGGCACACGTCGATTTGATCACGAAACGTTACGATATGTCACTAAGCTGGTAGCTCGCAATTTGGATCGCATTGTTGACATCAATCATTACCCAACAAAGGAAGCTAAACGTAGTAATCTTCGTGAGCGCCCGTTGGGAATTGGTGTGCAAGGTTTGGCGGATGCTTACATTGCGATGAGGTTTCCGTTTGACTCGCCAGAAGCTGCGAAACTTAATCGAGAAATCTTTGAAACCATGTACTTTGCTGCGTTAGAAGCAAGCTGCGACCTGGCCAAGGATGCTGGTGAGCCGTATCCCAGTTATCACATGAACGGAGGATGTCCTGTTGCTAATGGTGTGCTACAATTTGACATGTGGCGGGCTGAGGGACACACCGTAGAGTTATCAGGACGTTGGAATTGGGACGAGCTGAGAGCGCGAATTTCTAAGCACGGATTGCGAAATAGCATGCTCATTGCATTGATGCCTACTGCTTCAACGTCACAACTGTTGGGTAACACAGAAAGCTTTGAATCGTTCACGAACAACATCTACGTTCGTACAACGCTTTCTGGCTCATACAAGGTGGTTAATCAGCAAATGATATTGGACCTGATTGAAGCCGGGCTTTGGAGTGAGGAGATGAAAAACAAGATTATTTATTTAGGTGGCAGCATTCAAGACATTCCAGAAATACCGAAACGGTTACGTGACCTGTACAAAACTTCTTTTGACTTGTCTCAACGTGTCATTATCGATCAGTCCGCTGATAGAGCTCCATTCGTTGACCAAACACAATCGTTAAACATTCACATTTCAGCCCCAACGTTAGCAAGTGTCACCAGCATGCACATGTACGGTTGGAAACGTGGACTGAAGACAGGAATGTATTATTTGCGTTCTCAACCAGCTAAACGTGCTGTTCAAGTGACTGTCGATCCAACATTAGCAGCGGCAATCGAGCGTCAATTAACCGGTGGTGTCGAAGAAATTGGAGCGGAAGCGTCAGCGGAAACCGAAGTCGAAGTCGAAGTCGAAGCAGGAGGATTCGTTTGTCGACGTGAAGAAGGTTGCACAAGTTGTTCGGGATGAAAAAAATAAATATGTTTGTGCTTTAGCCTTAAAGAAAAATGCTTTTGAATCATTTTGCCGATCCATTCCAGAATGGTCATGCAACCGTAGATCAGTTTTTTGGTGAAAGTAATAATTTGACAGAACAATACAATCCTGGTTACGATCACGGCGTCGGTTTCGGTTACACTCAAAACACAAGTGGATACGAATGGGGCAACGATCAGCCGGACCGCAAAGAACACTACTCTAATGAACATGGGTTACGTGATAATGGAAACGGCGGTCTCCCTGTGGCTGCAACGGGTTGCTCAAGCGGAGGATGTGGTAATGATCCAGCTGCGTTAGCACGCGCAAACTTGGAATGGGAACAAAGAGAAGCAGGTCATTCAGGTCACGGAACTCATGAACGTGGTAACAACCAAACTCGAGCGGAGCAAGCCGAAGCAGCGGAAGCCGCGGACGGTGGTCTAGCAATCACTGATTACTTGTATCACATTGGACCTGACGCTTTAGACTTTGATCCTGATGTTGACGTGGCTCCATCAGCCATGGAGTATTGGAAGCGACGCATCCCAAGTATATTGATCAACTTGATCACTGTGTTAGCGTGGATGTGGATTTGGACACACTTTGGTTTATCAGCACAATTGCCAGGCACAGTTGCCACTGTTGTTTATTGGGGATTCGTCGCTGTGATGGTGATTGGTGCGTTTCAGTCCGACCATCGTGCTGCACGTTACGAGGAGGAACGTGAACAGCTCGTTAGCGTTGAATCTAATTTGCAACTAATCATCAAGGTCATCGCTGGTGCTGTCGCGTTGCTCTTAGGCTTCAAGTTACTTGACGGTAAATCCACGGCTGTCAAACAAAATGTTTACATTGCGCTAGCTGTTGCATTCTTCGGTTCTCTGTTTGGACTAATGTCGTTCAATGCCAAGAAACGCGGTGAATCCGTTAGACGTTATCGCAAGATCAAAAGCGCAGTGCTGAATCTATCAGTGGCACTGATTGCCGTGGCCGCCATGCTGACGTTCAATGTTGGCACGAGGTTAGCTGGAGCGCCCGAGCCTCAAACACAGCAACGTGTTGTTCAAGTGATCAAGAAGTCACCAGGCCGTGGTAACAAAGCGGCACAAAAAGGTGGTCGACGCTTGCCTTCGGCGTCATCAGCAGACATTATTGAGGAGATTGAATTTGTCAAGGAGCCAACAAGAATCAAGAAACAAATCATGATTCCCGGTGATGTCAAGTATGAAACAGTGCGCCCAACAGAGAGTTACTCCCCACCTACTCAGTCACCGCCAAGTTCGCTAGTGGCTCCAACAATATTGCAGCCTGCCCCGTCTCAATCTCACGCGTTACACCCTGTTCAGCAACCACCAAATAATCCATACTAATCAAGTAAACCCGAAAAAACGCCGATAGGTACAATAAGTCCGTTTCAGCCCGATTTGGGGCAGGCGCCAAGGTCTTTTAGACCTGGAGCAATGGTGATTCCCTCACACGTAACAGCGAAGCAGAGCCCGTCAGGGCTTGTTAGACACCGTGGTAGCATCATTTCACGTAATAAAAAATCTTTGCCAACGGCTAACAAATGAAAAGAAACGTCACCCTCGTGTTATCTGACTGTAAAAGAACATCTGCTGATCAGAAACTGGCAATTAAGAAATATGTTGAAGCCGTAATTAATCGTGGCAGTCACACATCAGCCCAGCTAAAACAATTAGGCCTTCTAAGTGATTGGAACACAAAGAAACCATTCACATTTAAAGTGAGTGACGTCAAAACGAAAGATTGCTTCATTTATGTGACAGGCGTGCTATCAGGTAAAGAACTGAATCATGAAATGATTGGCAATAAATTTCTGAATAGTTTCAAACCAAAAGCTAATCTAAAAGTCATTAGACCAGTGCCGGAATCTATTTCACACATTAAGTTCGACTCGATGGGGCTAAAGATGGAAACTGGACTGTTTCAATTTATGTCATGGAATTGGCCAGCTAAAGCCTAAATTGTTTTAAGGCATTAAGGGTATGCAAAACGTTTACGGGTGGTGTTCAAAGCTGGAACGTTTGAAGTCAGAACTTACAGCTAATGACGAAACTGAACGTGTGACAAGCATTCGTGCATCTGATGTAGAAGATTTCATGAAAGCTTGTGACATTGTTGGAGCAGATTGTAAGAAGTTAGGAACTCATTCTGTTAAGGTCTCTCATCACGGTGGTAGTTATCATGTTAACGAAGAGAAAGTCAGAATCAATTTTAAATGAACGGAAGTAATTTTTATCTGAGCTGTTTAGTTTTAGAGCTCATAATGTCAAGTAAGATAGATCCATTTTGGAGTGAACAGCCAAGTGTATTATGGGCACCTAATAGACTCATTGAATTTGTTCCAACTGGTGACATGACGTGGAAAGAAAGACTGAACGCACTGACACGATTTGGCATTTACGCGTCGTTGGTGCTAATGATGTACTTGGGCAAGAGTTGGCCCGCTTACATTGCATTGACAACCTTGGCTTTTACGTTAATGGTGTGGAAGTTTAGTCCAAAGCCGAAAGAGCCATCTAATACTGTGCCAACAGATCATCCAACCACGAAGAGTTCCAATCCGTTTATTCCAGCCGATCAACCGCAGTGCATCCCACCAACGCGCGACAATCCGTTCATGAACGTGTTGCAAAATGAATACGTTGATAACCCGACGCGACCACCGGCTTGTGATTACGATGATGTGAAGCAAGATGTGGAAAACAATTGGGGATTCGGACTTTATAAGGACTTTGGTGAAGCAATTTGGGACAGAGTTAATTCGCAACGCCAGTGGTACACCATGCCTTGGACGACGATCCCCAATGATCAAGGAAATTTTGCCAATTGGCTTTACAAAACTGGCCCGATTTGTAAGACATCACAAGAGTCTTGTCTCCGTTATGAAGACCTCCGTGCCAATCGGCCTATAATTGGGGATTCAGAAAACTTGAATTAATTTTAGGCAAAGTCATAATTCAATTATTGAGCATTTGGAGCTGGTGCGCATTTCGCTTTGTGAATCTTTCTCACTGTGACACCTAAAGCCTTGCAACGTTTTCTGATGGCATTGTCGCTAACACCGTAACGTTTTCCTAATGTTGTGAATGGAATCTTTTGGACATTCACTAAATCATCAAGCTCTTCTTTGCTGATGTCAAACTTTTTAGGTCTAGAAGCAACCTCACATTTGACGCAATAAACCGCTCTGTTTGTTATGGGATTATCACATGTGGCGCATTTACCCGTTCCTTTAACACGAACTCTAACACGTTTTAGCTTTTCTGAAGGTTCTTCTGTAGGCTCGCTTTGTTCGTTGTTGATTGCATCAGAGTGTTCACTTTCTTCTTCAACTTCAGTGTTGCGTTTTTCCAGAAGGGTTACACACTTTGCTAATACGTTTTTGATCGTACTTATTTCTTCAGACATCTGTATAAGGTCTAATTGAACGTCTTTGTCACCCATTGTTTTTAAATGTTTCACTCTGTTGTCTGCAATACTGTAAATTGCTTTTAGCTCTTCCTCATTGACTAATACAACTTCGTTTGACTTAGATCCGTCAACTTTGATAGGTCCAGAAAAACGCAACTTGAGTACTTCAGGATGCTGCAAAACGTACTGCTCAAGTGGTTCGTTCAATGAACATTCTATGACATGAATCAATTCGATTTGCCCATAATCGGTTGTGTGTCTTCCAGTGAATGATCCAAACAAATCTTTAGTCCTTCCAATCTTAACGAGTTGTTTTCCTTCGTGTTCTCGGATTCTTCCAAAATAAACAACATAACGACCATCGTATGCTTTTAGCAATCTCAAGTGTGTGTCTCTAGTGCTTGCGATCTTGTTGTTTTGATCATTGATGATTATGTCTTTTTCGATTATTTGCGATCGTAATTCTTTTCGTTCGTTTAGGAGTTTTGCTTCCTCTTTGTAACGTTCCAAATTAGCATTTGCGAGACGTTCTTGAATTTGAGCATACTCTTCTTTCAGATTCTGTACATCGTAATATCCTTTCTTTTGAATTGCTTCAATGACATCTAAAACCCATTCTCTGAATGTGGCAGCAATAGGTTTGTTACTGCTAATCAAAAGTCTATTGAGTCCTCTTTCTGTTAACATCATGCATTCTTGAAGTCCACCAGATGTTGGGATCATCATTGTTGTCTTTTCTTTTGAAGAAAATACAACCAAACTTTTTCGGACTTGTTTCAGGTCTAACATATTCCCGATTTCGTTTGCTGAAAATAAAATTTCATTTTCACGCCTATATACATGGATAGGTTCAGGATATTGATCGAAAACAAAACGTTGTACAAGATTTTCTGTTTGCATTTTTGTAATTTTTTAAAACGAATTTAATTTTTAAGCGGAGCCAGTTTTTCAAACTTTTAATTTAAGACGTTGTAGTGATATTAACATGTTGAAACAATCATCAAATTTGTGTGGGACAAGCTTAGGTACGTTTGCTCTAGTTTCGCCCATTTAATTACTTTTTAACGTCTTATTTACCATTTTGTCACTTGCTTAAAAAATAAAGTTTTTTTTTACTTAAAAATGGGTGACGATTTAAACACAACCATTAACGTGTTAAATGGCATGATTTTGATGCAAGGAAAAATGATTGAAATGGCAGAGCGATTATCGGTCATAGAAAACAAAATAACAGCCAATCAAGCAAAAACTGTTACAAAACCAAAACGAGTGCGTATCAACGCACAAAACTTTGAAATTACAAAGGAAGAATTGCATGATTTAGTTAACGTTAAAAAGATTCCATTTACGACGTTAGCAAAACGTTTTGGTGTTAGTGATTATGGAGTGAGAAAAAAATGTAAAACTTTAGGAGTTGCAGTACGCGAAAGATCAGTCAAAAACGGGAAAGAATTGACAATTTCTTCGGATATTGTTTAAAAAAAAGTTTGTGAATTTGAACTGTCGACGCTTTTTTTGCCTAATAAAAACTCCGGTGTATTAACAGCAAAAGGGGATCCGAAAACTTTCCCTACCTTTTGATTAAGAATATGAACCGTTAAAAATCAGGCGTTTTATTAGTAAAATTTTGAACTCTATCTTCTAATGGGATGAACCACTATCAAAGATGTAAAAAGTTCGCGTAGGTGATCGAAACCTAGGCCTTCGCAGTGTAAATGCGACGCTCTGCCAACTGAGCTACACAAACTGATAAAGCTCTCAGCGGGACTTGAACCCGCGACCCCACGATTAGCACTCTGAATCTGGCCAGTGGTTATTATATGATCTACATTAAGATCAACCACTACTCAGTCAAGACTGAATATGTAATACATCAATCTTGAAACCGCCACTAAGACGTTACCACTCACATAGACATGCACCTATCGGTCTTGTGAGTGGCCGTGTGTGGATTTTCAGATAAAAGTCGCGTGCTCTACCAACTGAGCTATGAAAGCTTAAAATAGACACGGGCCGGATTTGAACCGGCGAACCCGAAGGAGCACCGCCTAAAGGTGTCGCGTTTGACCGCTTCGCTACCGTGCCGACATTCGATGCCGGGAATCGAACCCGAGGCTGTTGATTGAAAGTCAACGATGTTACCGACTACACCACAACGAATGGAAATGTTGCCTACTGCATCACCAGCAGGACAACGAATGGATTCCCCCTGGGTGGATTCGAACCACCGATAAAATTGCGTGCTAAACACTACACTATACAGCCCGTTAAGACTGTACGAAGATTTGAACTCCGGTTTCAACTAGTAAAAAAGATCTGAAGTCTTTCGCATTAACCACTCTGCCACAGGGGGTGACAAACGACCATAAAGGCCGGTAAAGTCCCGTAAGGGAGTCGAACCCCTGACTGCAGATTCAAAGTCTGCCGTGCTAACCAACTACACTAACAGGACGAATAAACATTAGAGCCTGCCCGGGGTTGAACCGGGGTCCACAGATCCGTAGTCTGTTATTCTACCACTATACTACAGGCCCGAAAAGATTGAGACGTTGGCAGGATTTGAACCTGCGCCCCCGAAGGGAATCAGTTAGCAGCCGACCGCGTTAACCACTCCGCCACAACGTCAAAGAAATCATAACGACACGAAGATTCGAACTCCGTCTTCCCACTCATCAGTTGTATTAATGTGGGCGTGCTACCAGTTACACTTTGTCGTAATCGAAAAAGATTAGGTGTGTACAGGATTTGAACCTGTGCCTCGTTAGAGAGCTGATTTCAAGTCAGCCACGTTAACCACTCCGTCAACACACCGATAAAAAGATAGTCCCAAGACAGGTTTGAACTGCCGTCCTTCGGCTTATTAGACCGATGCTCTGCCGAAACTGAGCTATTGAGACTGGGTACCCGTGGGAAGGATCGAACTTCCGGCCTTGTGTGTGATTGGATGCTAACAAACTACACTATACAGCTTATGCTGCACGAAGATTTGAACTCCGTCCCCAATCTAATAAGATTCACACGCTCTACCAACTGAGCTACACGGGTAAACAACAAGCCAGAGCGGGGTTTGAACCCGCGAACCCGAAGGACAAGATCTTAAGTCCCCTAAGATTAACTGTAAGACTTCAGTAGTTTCAACAGCATCCATGTCACTTACGCGCATTTGACCACTTTGCTATCTGGCCGATGAGAGATTAATCAGTTTAACGACTTGACTAAGGTCACGAAGCCAGAGTGGGATTTGAACCCACGAACCCGAGGGAAAAGAGCTTAAATCTTCCGCAATTGACCGCTATGCGATCTGGCCTAATAAAAGTTTAACGACTTTTTTGGTCGATTAGACGTGTGCCGGATTTGAACTGGCAACCTACAGGACTGGAGCCTGGTGCTCTACCGTTGAGCTAACACGCCTAATAAAAGCGACACAGTAGGATTTGAACCCACGAACCCCCGAAGGGACCCAAAACCCCTCATTTGGGCGCATTTGACCATGCTTTGCTATGTGTCTTAAAAGAAAGCCTGCACGGATACTCGAAATCCGAACCTGAACATCACTAATCATGATACCGCTCTCGCTGACGAGAAAACGATTAGGGTTTACGAGTCATCGTTAGATGATGTTCCCGACTCAACCACTGCATGAAATACAAGTGTTCCGCTCTGCCATTGGAGCTATACAGGCGTTAATCAGTTTAACGACGTGATTAGGTCATCCTACTACGTTATGTGAAGTAAACGAAATCCAAAAACTTTTGGACTTGTTCTTGCACAAACGAAGGCTTGTAACCACCCATGTCCTTGATAGTGTACGACACATATCCATGAGCGGCTATCCTTTTTCTCTTGATGCGATCTCTGTTTTGAATTTGGGAAAGATTTTGACCTTCCCTCACCTTTCGGTGATGCCAAATTCCATCCCAATGAACAGCAATCTTCAGAGAAGGAATGATAACATCAGCATCCCAACCGTCAAACATACAAACATTAGTTAAAATGTTAAAATGTTTTGCACAAGACTCTGCGAACAGAATCTCGTTCTTGCTTCTCTTGATAGAAACCGCCGCACTAGCTAATCCACCTTTTCTTGATCGTTCCCTATGAACAGGGTCAGTTGCAAAGAGCAAACGTTGATGTTTGTTGTGACATTTTTTGTCACAAAACTCTTGTTTTGATCTCTTCGCCACAAAATCGTTCTTACAGAACGGACAGGTTTTTGGGGTTTTTTTAGAGAGTGTAATCTCACGATTTTTTTCACTCTTGTCACGACATACACGATGTCTGAAACCTCTTTTAAAACGATCAAAAGTCTGCTGATACGTTTCCCCACAACCACCACACTTTACATCTAACAACTGTTTGTTGGTTCTGTAATCTACACTCAACAATTCACAGCCTTCTGATTCGATGAATTCCTTAACGCGCTTAAAATCAAGTTTTGGAGGCATTTTGATTTGCAAGAAATCATTCATCCTTTAAACCTTTCATCTTTTTCACGCGTGTCGTTAATTAGTGCGACCTAATTAACGACTTGAAAGTGATCGGTTTAACGACGTGATCAGGTCGGATCAGTTTAGGCGACTTCTAACAAGTCCATTTGTGGCACTCATTAGACCTTGTCAACACATTTCTCATGCCCAAAAGATGAACTGTTAGGTGGATGTCTTCAACACACATCACAAATCGCGCTCATCATTTTAGCAAGGAAGTGCTTGAGAAGTGATCAGGTCTTTAACTTCGGTAATCAGGGATTGAACCTGAGTCAAAGGATTGGAAATCCCCCATTCTGCCACTAAACTATTACCGACTCCTGAAGAGTACCCTGTGCGGGGATCGAACCCGCGACCTTGGCGTTTCACTGCTAAAAGTATAAGCACCACGCGCTGCCAACTGCGCAAACAGGGCAAAGATTCGTCCGAGCTGGGATTGAACCAGCGACCTCTCGATAACAATGAAGAAACGCGTTTCCGACACTCACAAGAGTTTCTAGTATCATACACGTAAAGACACGAGCATCACACAAAAAAACGAGTAACAAGCAAAGTCACACATCAACAATTACAGTCGAATGCTCTCCCACTGAGCTACCGGACGATTTGACAGGCTATCAGTTTTACGACTTGATTAGGTCGCGACCACACACGAAGATTTGAACTCCGTCCGCCTTCTTAACTGGAAGGCGTGCTACCATTTACACTATGTGCGGCTAGGTGTCACATGGATTCGAACCATGAGCCGCTTCGTCTGCAGCGAAGTGCTCTGCCGTTGAGCTATAACACCGCAAAGCCCAGTGTCGGGATTGAACCGACGACCTCAAGATTAACAGTCTTACGCACTACCAACTGTGCTAACTGGGCTAATAAAGGCCTACACACGAAGAATCGAACTCCGTCTCCCCATCAAAACTTTTATGGGTGTGCAACCGCTTACACTATGTGTAGAGAAAAAGTTCCGTCGCCAAGTATTGATCTTGGTTCGCCTCGGCCACAACGAAGCATGTTGCCTTTACACCACGACAGACAGGCCCCCAGCGAGAATCGAACTCGCGTCCTTCGCACCCAAAGCGAAGATAATACCATTATACTATGGAGGCTTTAACGTGTTTGAACACGATCTCATCAGAGGGATTGAACCCCTAATGCGACGTAAAAAAAGATACCAGAAGGAAGTTTTGATCTTCCGACCTCTGGGTGATCTACAATGTAGATTAAGGCACACACAGTGTGCATACAATTAAGTATGAGCCCAGCGCGCTCCCTCTGCGCCATTCTGGTTTAACATTTCCATCGAGTTGTGAGCTCCCGGTGGAAAACAGAGTTGGTGCTTAAACCGCAAATTCTCTCATAGTAAACGACTTCATGTTAACGGATCACACTCAAAAACTGTTAAGCTTAAGAGTAGATACACGTTAACGACGTTCACTTTGATCAATCCCACAATCATCCACACCAACCCTCATCCTACAAAAAAATTGTTAGATTAATTTTTCGCGATCGTCCTCACCTTTTTTTGAAAGTGATCAAAATTTTTTGTACTGCATCCGGTACAAAATAATCGTTGTCCTTCGTTGTCCTTCGTTGTCCTTCGTTGTCCTTCGTTGTCCTTTGTTGTCCTTCGTTGTCCTTTGTTACCATCATACTCTCGATTAATGAGTTTCAGGTTACATTACGTTGTCTTTCTGGTGCTCCATCGTTCCATCGTTCCGTTCTTTACTTTTGTGCTCGTTCATCACTCACAGGTCGTAGCTGCCTCCTTTTAAGCTCAAACGCTTAAAGCTTTCCTTATCGGTCAATTTATGATAAGTGCACGGTTTGTTTCAAGATTGTTTTCAAGCCAGATTCGTCTTGAACAATCGTATTTGAAACGGGTCGTGTTCCTGCCCAATTAGTCCACGGTTTGCTGAGTGTTTGAATGAACAAACGTTTCAACTTTTTAAGTTGTTTTGTTTTCAAGGTGTTGAAAGTGTTGTAAGTGTCACCTTTACGCGTTAGCTAAAGTGTTGCAAGTGTTGCAAGTGTCACCTTTACGCGTTAGCTAAAGTGTTGTCACTCTAGCGTATCCGAGACCACAATGGTCTCACCCATCCTCGAATGGGTAGGTATCTAACGACTAAACTTTTTCGTTTAGTGGTAACCTGAGGATACAAAAACCTGAGCAAAGATTTTTTTTCTGGCTTTTGGACGCACTTGTAATTTTATTTTTTAATTTTTAAATGGCTAGAAGGTTTCGCGTTTCGTTAACTCGGCACACGGATGACATCATGAACAAAGCCAATTCTGCGGACGTTGTCAAGAAGCTAACTAAACGCAAACGCTCGAAGAAGAACAAACCATCTACAAGGATTGTGGTGGATCCAGCAACAGTCAAGGCAATGGAAGAATTCATGGCAACTGATTCACATGCTGTGCCAGAGATGTGGTGTGCTGGGTAATCTCATTATCAGTGTTGTAGAACCATGAATTTAACGTTAGCGTTAGATATGATCGTTATCCAGATGATTGGAATGCGTTTGATCATTCTAATGTTGTAACGAAGAAGCAATAAAGTCTTTAGGAGTCTTTAGTGTGCGTCTAATTAGTTATTTTTCAAGTGTTAAACATATTTAAAAAATATGAGTTTGTTATCAGGGTTTAACAATTTGCTTGATCAATTCTTGGATGAGCTTGTCTTGACATTTCCTGAGCTAAAGGATTTACGAACCATTCAAACGTTAGTGAGTTTACTGCGTAAGATGAATGCCAGATTAGTGTTGGACAACTTTATATCAGTCGCAGGACGTTATAGAGAAAAGATCCTAGCTAAAGATGCAACATTTTTCGAGAATCTAAGCAATTGGAAGAATGATCCATACTTTCAAACAGAATATGCCCAAAATTCAGAAGAGATATTTCAACGATTAGTTGTCTTTAAGGATGTTTGGGTGGACTTAACAGATAACAACAAACAAACAATTTGGACATACTTTAGACAACTACTCATCATTGGAGCTCGTGCTAACAAGAATCCTGACTTGGCACAAATGTCTCATGATATTTTAGTGTGCGCTCAATCTCATCAACCTTAAATCTGATGCCACTCAAAATAAAATGTCTTTATTACAACTGAATATTCACGATCGTATAGCTAATATCACCGACTTAAACGCTAGCGGCAGAGTTTATGCGTGCTTCTTAGATGTTGAAACACACGAATTACTTAACGTTGAACCTTACAAGCTTGTCGATTGGGATTGTATCAACAGCCGGATTGGATTATTTGATCGGTTAACTGTTGGATCAGCGTTCTTTGTCTCAACACCGAACCGAGAATTGATTGCAGTGTTACCAATTAGGGCACAATCGGAATACAACGTTTATTGGGCCATTCGAGGTTTGTTACATTTGATATGCAATCTAAGCATGACCGTTCAAGTTGTTATGCCTGCTGCTCCCGCTGCTGCCGCTGAGCTAAATGAAGTTGAATTGGCGATTGATGATCATAATCAGAACAACACAGCCATTTGTGATCCTGATAAAACATCTGTGTCAATCGTTGAACACAATATTCCATGGGCATATTTACTGACAGATGATGCTAAATGAAATAAAAATATTTGTTCTTTAATGTAAGCAGCCATGAAGTTGAAATACAAGACAGACGGACTGTTTAGCTATCGTAAAACAATGTTATCTTATTGCTTTGACATTTTGAAGCATGTTTTACCTGCTATTTTACTTGGTGTTACCATTAATAGGATTGCTAAAGAATTGGAAAAACGCTTCAAACTCGCGCCTATTCCAATGATTCTGATTCAGTTGTCACTAAGTGCGGTGTTGTTGTACCTGTTGGAAACACAGTTATTACGAGCATCATCTTATGATGAAGAATGGCAAGTGACGACGCCAGGCTTATTCTTTAGTGCGGCGTTTTTTAGCGTTCAAACCCAACTACAAAACAACATTATGAAAGTCTTTGACTAATTTTTTTAGTGCGACAACAATGGCTTATGCTCAGGCGAAACAAGTCACTATTTGGAGGAAGGGATGTGGATTTGACAATGATCCTCATTCGATGAATGATCGAAAGAAATTTGGTGCTGTAGAACCGAGTGTCTACGACCTTTTGACGTTTCTTAGTCTTCATCAATGGCGTCATGCCTTTGTCATTACTGTGCTCATGAATGAAGGACCCAGAACGATCTGGACAAAGTCCCATGGATTTGGGCAGTATGATGGAAACTTAACGGTATCAGCATTCTTCGAAGCACTTCGGCCGAATCAAGCCATGCCATCAGAACGCGTTGGAGAGTATCATTTCATTGCCAATTTTGAAGATGAATTTAAA
>Ga0075163_10002466_pt1 | contig 24810 bp, 20 predicted proteins | sample JI1023141ADNA_FD_71478 | JGI IMG/M metagenome (GOLD analysis project Ga0075163, IMG submission 71478) | Wastewater effluent complex algal communities from Wisconsin, to seasonally profile nutrient transformation and Carbon sequestration -... | ecosystem: Engineered > WWTP > Effluent > Algae... | reverse complement strand
TACCTACGCTTTCACACTCATTTCGCTGGTGATCTATCTGTGGAACCTCTCAGCCATCCGCGACCTCACCAAGCAGGCCGAAGCCCTGCAGGCCGAACTGGCTGAGGATTGAGCCGGGGCAGGGGGTAGGAAAGAATCAAGTATCGGTAAAATCGAACCTCGTCATGCAGGATTACCATCCGCGGGCCGGGACTGTGGCCCCGGCCCGCGGATGGTAATTTATGTGAAAAATCGCGCGTTCGATCCGGTTCCCGGGGCGTCGCTGCGCTTTGCCCCGGGCTATGTTCCGAACGCCCTTTCAGTGCAGGACTTTCTGTTGCGAAGTCCAGTTCGGACGATCAAGCCCTGAACTTCATCGCTTCGGAAAGCATTCGAAGTCATGGGTTCGCACAAGAAAATCTGGGCACATCCTCCATGATCCATGATCCGGTCGATATGGAATTGGTCTTGCGAGATTCTGAATATTCGAGAGAATACCGAAAACTTCCGAACAGGTTGAGGGGCCCGAAGTCCGGCGATTCCTCGCAGTTCGCGCCGGTCAACCCTGGCCAACACTGGTGAAGCGCATGAGCTTCCGAACGATCATCTCTCTCGCGACCTACAACGAGGCGGAAAACATCGCGCCCCTGGTGCACGAGATCCGCCGCGCCCTGCCGTCTGCCGAGATCCTGATCATCGACGACAATTCGCCCGACGGCACCGGCCGAATCGCCGACGATCTCGTCGCGTCGATGTCTGGCGTACACGTGCTGCACCGCCCCGGCAAGCTCGGCCTGGGCACCGCAGTGCTTACGGCCATGCGGTACGCCATCGAGAACGGCTTCGACGCCATCATCAATATGGACGCCGACTTCAGCCACCCGCCCCGCTTCCTGCCCGACCTCGCTGCCGGCGTCGAAAAACAGGGCTACGACGTCATGATCGGCTCGCGCTACATCAAGGGCGGCGGCATCGGCGGCGAACAGTTCAACCTCAAACGCAAATTCATGTCCACCGGCATCAATACCTACGCCCGGTTCTGGCTCGGGCTCACCACCCGCGACAACAGCGGATCGTATCGCTGCTACCGCACCGCCATGCTCCGGAACATCCCGTTCGACAAGATCCGGTCCCGTGGCTATTCGTTCATGGAAGAAATCCTCTACTGGTGCCGCGAAGCCGGCGCCTCTATCGGCGAAACGCCTATCATCTTCGAAAACCGCCGCGCCGGCGTCTCCAAAATCAACAAGATGGAAGCCGTTCACGCCCTGCGCATCATCGCCGAACTCGGAATCGGCAAATTCCTCCGACGCGACTACGCCCGCGTCGACTGAAATCTGCCAGGGCAGGGTACCGAAACCGACCGAAGGAACGACAACTCAATCGCCACCGGAGCGGCACCGTTTTCGACCCGCTCCGGACAAACCAGGGAAGGAGCCCCCCGCCATGATCGGTGCCGTACTCGACCTGAAAGCCTATCTGGACCGCGTTCGCCTCGAAATCGAACGCCTCGACCTCGCACCCGTCCAGGCCATGGCTGACCTCATCCACCAGGCCTACGAACAGGGCCGCTGGGTCTTCGTCATCGGCAACGGCGGCTCCGGGGCCAATGCCTCGCACCTGTGCGAAGACCTCGACAAATGCCCCCTGCGCGACTTCGAAAACCAGAAACGCCTGAAAATCCTCAGCCTGACCGACAACACCCCCGCCATCATGGCCTGGGCCAACGACACCAGCTACGACCGTATCTTCGTCGAACAGCTCAAAAGCTACGCCTCGCCCGGCGACCTGCTCCTGGCCATCTCCGGCTCAGGCAACAGCCCCAACATCCTCAAGGCCGTCGAATGGGCCAACGCCCATGACCTGCGCACCATCGGTATCACGGGCTTCTCCGGCGGCAAGCTCAAACAGATCGCCCACCACGACTTCCATGTCGATATCCACGACATGGGCGTCGTCGAAAGCATCCACCAGGTCGTCTTCCACTGGCTCATCGACGACCTCTACCGCCGTATCTCAGGCCGGCCCGACGACGCCCTCATGAAAGCCTGCGGCGTCTGACTGCGAAACGCCCCCCGAACCCGCAGTCCTTCCGCGGACAGGACAGGGCAGGGCATCGCCCCGGCACGCGAACCGGACACGGCCAGCCGACGAACGCGTTCACTCGCTGAACATGCTCGTCAGCCGGTTGTTTTCGTGAAAGTAAATATTGAACCCGTACGCCGAATGAGCCCCCTGGACCAGCTTCACCAGCGCCGTCGCCGCTGCGTGGGCCATGCCGCGGGGCGAGTCGCGTTTCGCTTTACGTTTACGTTCGTTGGCGACGTAAAGCTGGGCCAGCTTCGAAAAGAAGATCATGTCGATCGCGCTGCCGTCGACCCAGTCCACCGACCGGCCGTAACCGGCGACCCAGTCCAGGCAAGTCTCGGACCGTTCCAGAAAGAACCTGGCCATTTCCGTATTGCCCGTCAGGCACGTGCCCAGAAACAGCCCCTTGATCTGCCCGCCGGTATTGGCGGCGACGACGGCCGACCGCACCTCGGCCCGGCCGATGCCGTCGGCCCCGTTGGGATAGATGTGCGACTCGTCGCCATGGCTGGCCAGATACAGCACCTCCGTCCGCCCGTCGCGGCCCCGCATGTTCAGCACGGTCCGCAGCGACGACCGGTCGGCGAACATGTCGTAAGCGAAGGCCGAAGGGTTATCGTAATGAATGGCCGCGACCGCCTCGAACAGCCCGCGGACACTGTGATTGCCCCCGGACCACCAGCGCGACTCGACGACCGAAAAGGGACAGACGGACATGCAGGCTCCCGGCAGTTTCGAAGTGACGGCGAACAGACCCCGAACCCTGTTCGATCATACCGATTCGAAGATCCTAACCGAATGTGTACAAAAGATCAATATCCCGGATGACCCGTCGAGCCGTGGACGTGAGTCCACGAATGCGAATCCGAAGTGACCATCCCCGCCGGAACCTGGCCGGATCCGCTCGATATCGGTCACTGGCTGGTTCATCGAACCCGTGGACTCACGTCCACGGCTCGACGGCTTCGCGTTCATCCACGCCACTGTTCTTCGATCTTCGCCATGATGCTGCGGAAGTGCTCCGCGATCCGGCGCGCTTCGTGGGCGTCGGTCACTTCTTCGATGAGAAAGAAATTACCCCCGGCAGGTTCGCCGTCATAGTAGGCGGCCGTTTTTTCGTAAGCTTCGGCCCGGGTATCGAGCGCGTCCAGAGTTTGTCCTAAGTCTATATCAGAAAGCTCGATACGAATCATTTTCGGCATCGTCTCGCCTCATGTCTTGACTGGCCATTTGTGACCTGGTCAGAAATACATGATCGCGATGATACTCGATCGCTTCGAGGTCGGGAAGGAACCTGTCGGGCAAATGGATCGGTTTGCCCGCGAACGCATGAAAAACGGCTTCGTGAATGCCCGGCTCGCGGAACGATTCGGCCAGCCGGTCGGAAATGATCAGACGATAAGATTCGTCCAAGCCGATCAGGCCCCGGTCGAAAGCCCGGTCATGGATGGCACAAAGGGCGAGCCCATTGCGAGGGTCGGCCCGGCGGCGCACATCCACGCTCCAAGGCACGATATGGCTGGCGGTCAGAAGTTCCGGAAAATGCAATCGGCAGATCGTGCATTTTTCACCATAACTGGTTAGCACAGCCGAGCGGAAGAAGCCCTGCACCAAGCGGACACGCACGGTTCGTTCGGTGTCCGTGACTCGAGATTCCGTCGTATCGATTTCGAAATGATCAGATTCGGCATGCTGTTGGACTTGACGATCGTCCGCATGAAGCGATTCGAAAACTCGTTGGCTTTCGAAAGCGATACGCTCCGGGTCGGCTTCGAATTCGGCCCAGAGGGCTCGGTCGCCCCGCCCGGCGTTTTTCAGCCCCTTGATGCCACGGCGCTGAAGCTCGGGATCGAAACTCGCGAAATTCACGAGCTTCATCGCCACCGCGCTGGGCGTTCGGCCGAGTTTTCAGGCCAGATCGATCACGTCGGGTGTGCCCCGGTGCAGTTTGCCGAAGGGCAACCGGCAATAGAGGGCGAAGACGGCAAGCAGTTCGTCGCGTGACCAGTTCGACGATTTCATCGGGTGCTCCGAACGAATGGCCGTCAGAGAGGTGCGCGGATCAGGATCTCCGCCATGTACCCTTGCTTGATTCGTGGTTGAAGTCGGTCGAACGAACTCGGGAATAACGAGATTCGGTCTGCAAAATCTGCTACCGATGACGACCGCATCGACTCGTTCGGTGGATGACTGGCTCGAATGACGAATCTGTCATTGTTTACGGCCATTCGGACGGGTGATTCCGCAGATTCTCGTTTTCCGGCGATTCATGCGAAGTCGGACTTCGCCATGGTTTTCGAACGCATTCATGATTCACCGTTATCCGGCATTGTCACTTCCGGCGGCAGGCCGATGACGTTGATCTGAATTTCGTGATCGAAAATCGCCTGGATTTCCGCCTGCGTCACCGTCAGGGGCTGCAATTCCCGCCCTTGATCGCGCAGGAACCGGTATCCGTATTCGTCGGCGAGCTGCCGCAGCATGCCGTATGCCGAATGCCCCCGGGATTTCAGCCAGACGTCGGTGACTTCCAGGTACAGGACCGGTCGATCCCTTTCGATCACGGCCGAGGCGCCGCGGAGGACTTCCTGCTCAAAGCCTTCGACGTCGATCTTCAGGATGCCGACATTCGTGACGTTCCGCTTCACGACCAGGTCGTCAAGCCTGCCGACGGGCACGCTGATCGCGTGGTCGGTTCGATCGCTGGTCACCCTGCCGCCACCGGTATTGGATTGATCGACCTGGAAATGGATCGTCCCGTCGTAATCCCCCATCGCCACGTCCCAGACATCGATCCGGCTTGCGATCTCCGGATTCGCTTCGATCTGGGATCGCAGGGTTTTCACGATGTTCGGGTTCGGCTCCACGGCGATCACCCTGCCGGTTTCGCCCATCCGATCTTTCAGCAGGGACGCGATCTTCAGCGAGAAGGCGCCGATATTGGCGCCGACGTCGATGATCGCCGAACCTTCACGATATCGCTCGGCGCAATGCTTCCAGTTGTCCTCGACGAGATTCGACCACAAATGCCATTGCATGTAATCCGACCTGTTGACGGCGAATCGGGCGTGGTCCCGTTCGACGAAAACCAGATCGTCCGCGCGGAAATGATGATTCAGGGGAATGAAAGGGATGGCCAGATCCGTGTACTTCGACATCCAGACCGGCACTCCGGAGAGTCCCGACAGGCGGATCGATCTGTGCACGATATCGCTGAACTTGCTCATTGCCTGGAATCTCGGGGGTAACGCTGCCCGCCGGATCGCCGTCGGCGGACTCTTCGGCGTCGCGATTGGGTGTCTGCCGGTGCTTTGACACTGACGGCTGGGCGCATCGGGCCGGCGACCCGGGGGAGGGTATTGGCGCTTCACCCCCCACGCGGTTCCGTTGCGCCGGTCCACGGGTGGTGGCACGAAACAGCCTTGTCCTCTGGCCTGGCCGGGGCATTCTCGCATCTTCGAGTGTCGACGGCAACCGGCACGGCTTCGTGAATCCGGCCCGCATCATTGGGGCAGCGCCGGGGGGGTATTTCCTGGCGGCCAGCCTGGGGTGCGACTCAATCCCTCAGGGCATACCGAATGATGCAGTAAATCGCCTGGACACCGTCTTTCCAGCCAATCTTCTTACCCTCGGCGTAGTCGCGGCCGTCGTAGGAGACGGGCATTTCGTAGATTCGGCAGCGGCGGGAAGGGCGGCCGTCCAGCGGCGGCACCTGAAAGCGCGCCACCTTGGCCGTGACTTCCGGCTCGAACCCGAAGCGGTTCTGCTTCAGGTCGATGGCCTGGATGACCTCGCGACGGAACACCTTGTAGCAGACTTCCATGTCGGTCAGGTTCAGGTCGGTGAACATGTTCGACAGGAACGTCAAAAACCGGTTGCCCATGGAGTGCCAGAAATTCAGCACCCGGTGCGTTTCGCCCGTGAACCGGGAGCCGTAGACGACGTCGGCCCGGCCGTCGATGATGGGCTCGATCAGGCGGGGGTATTCGGAGGGGTCGTATTCCAGGTCGGCGTCCTGCACGATGACGATCTGGCCGGTGGCGAGCCTGAAGCCGGTGCGCAGTGCGGCGCCCTTGCCCTGATTGACCTCGTGAAAGGCGATGGTCAGGTCCGGGTCCGTGGTCTGCATTTCCTTGAGCAGGTCAGTGGTGCCGTCTCTGGAACAGTCGTCGACCAGGATAATCTGCTTTTTGATCGGAACTTCGCGAACTTTTTTGAGGATCAGGTGGAGCGTGTGGCGTTCGTTATAGACCGGGATGACGACGGAAAGGACCAGGTCGTCGGGAATCGGATAGATGCCGAGCCGCTTGAGAACGCCAGGGCCCAGCGAGGCTGCGAGTCGGTCGTAGGGCATAAGGTCATGCATGGGTGTCAGCCTGGATCCTCGATCGATTCCGGATGGCGATTCACGCGGTTCATGGCGGCGAAAACCTTGCCGCAGCCGGGATACGGCAGAGCCGACAGTATAGCTCATCAAGGGCCGATTCGAACACGTGCCCCGGGAAAAGGATTCGCGGGCAAGCGCATCCGCCATTGATTCATGAGGAGCGGACGTCAGATCAGAATCCGCTCGACTTCGTCCAGCGTAATCGCATCGCCAGTGCGGTCGTACAGCTTGGTCGTCGTCAGGCATTCGTGGGCCGCGATCGCCTGCGCGTTTTCGATCGTGCCGCCGTTGGCCAGGTAGGCCGTAATGCCCGTGGCCCGGAACGTGTGGCAGCAGATCGTGGGCGGAAGGCCCACGCCGGTGGCCCGCTTTTTGATCATGGCCAGCACGCTGGTCGGGTCCGGGGCCCTGCGGCGCAGGACGTCGCCATTGCCGAACGACCGGAACAGAACCCCCTTGCGGTCCGCCGCGATGCCGGCCGCCTGGATGTAGGCCTCCACATGATCCGCGGCCTTGTGGTGGGCCGGCACGCAGTGCAGCCGGCCGCCCTTTTCGTGCAGCCGGAACCAGGCCCGGCGGCCTTCGACGTAAAAGTCTTCGACCAGCATCCCCAGAACGGCGCCGACCCGGGCAAAGCTGTAGACCATGACCGAAATCAACGCCCGGTCGCGCAGCCCCCGAACCGTACCGGTCTCGATCGATTCCAGCAGCATGCGGGCCTCGTCGGCCGTGAGGACGGGCGTCAGGCCCTTGCGCACGACGTGCTTCGGCCCGCGCACGCTGGCGGACGGGTTGTGGCGGATCACGCCGCCGGTGACCAGATAATCGAACATCGCCCGAATCGCGGCCAGATGCTGACGCACCGTGGGTGCCTTGACACGATTCTGGAGCTGCTCGATGTAGGACGCCACCAGGACCGGTTCGATCGACTCCAGCTCACCCACGCCCAGGCGGTCACACCAGGCGAGAAACTCGCCGACAGCCAGGGCATAAGCCTTGCGAGTGTTCGGGTTACGGATATTGGCCGTGAAGAATTCGACGAACCGCCGGCGGCCGGTTTCGCCCGTCCGGTCGATCAGGTTCGGCACGATCAGGCCCGTCGCCAGAAAGGCCTCGCGGCGAACGGTCGAAGTGGCCAGAAGACTGCGGCTGGCCCTCGAAGTCGCCGGCAAGGGGGATTCGATCACGGGTTCGAAGTCATCGATGTCATGCATGCGGTGCGAACCTCTCGATGAATGGCTGTGGATTTGTCCACAAACCGGCATGATCGATTATGCCCGGAAGCGAGCCGCGGCGATAGGCACTATCGACACCGGCAAAGACGATTCGGTCCGGATACGTACGGGCAGCGGCGACAGCCCGGCACCAGGGCCGGAAACGGGAACACGAATCGGGCCGGGATCGCGGCGGCACACCCCGCCGCGTGTAGGTTTCGGTAAACACGCGCACCTATGTAGACAAATGTGCTTAACCGTTCCGGTTCGAAGCTTACTTTACAGGCTCTCATTCGCTTGGAAACGGTCAGAAGCCGCCCGTCCGTGACGAACGAATTGCATCGAAAAATCAACGAAACTGGTCGATTCGATCGAATCTTGCCCGAAATCGCGCAAAATCGGTTGTCATGCGTCCGGAAGTTTGTCATGATCGTCGCTATTCGTTCGCTGGTCCGAAGTTGACGGTCTACAGAGGCCGTCGCGAACGCCACGCGATCGTCACGGACATCACCTTCATCAATGGATTTCTCGCAAGGACAAACGACATGATCGGCATCTTCGGAAGATTCGCCAGGTCGGCCGCGGCTGGATGCCTCGCGCTTGCCGGCATGTTCGCCATCGGCTCGGCACCGGCCCAGGCGGCATACGTTCAGAATTTCGACGTCGTCGTGCCCGCGGGCTGGGCCGTCGCGAACAACAACAACCCCGTCGGATCAATCCCGAACTGGTATCAGGGTGTCGATCCGAACGTCGACCCGCTCTCGTTCCCGGCATTCAACGGTCCGCCGACTTCCTACGCCGCCGCCACCTACCTGGCGACGGGCTCGACCGGCCAGATCGACACCTGGCTGATGTCGCCGGAACTGGTCCTGACCAACGGCGACACGTTCAGCTTCTACGCCCGCCAGCAGGCTTACGACGGCCCCAACAACGTCAACGGCTACGCCAACGCCCTGCAGGCCCGCCTGAGCACCAGCGGCGGCAGCACCAATATCGGTGGCGCCTACGGCCAGGTCGGCGTCTTCACCGACCTGAAAGTGGATATCAATCCGAACTTCGCTCAGGCCGGCTTCCCCGAAGTCTGGACGCAGTACAACTTCTCCTACACGGGTCCCGCCGCCACGGGCCGGGTTGCCTTCCGGTTCTACACGCCCGATGTCAGCCTGTACGGCAGCTACATCGGTGTGGACGCCTTCGAAACGACGGCCTCCGTCGTTCCCGAACCGGCCAGCTTCGTCCTGATGGGCATCGGTCTGGCTGGCCTGGCTTATCGCCGCCACCGAAACCGCGCCAGCGTCTGAGCCTGACCGCCCGGACTCTCACAAAAACCGCATCAGCCGGAAACATCGCCCCCGTGGCCCTGGTTCCGGCTGATTCGCTTTTTACATCGCTTCGCCAAGTCGAAAAACTCCTCCGGACGCAGGATGCCATGCCGAAACCCGCCATCTTACTGGACCGCGACGGAACGCTCATCGAAGAACGGCATTATCTTTCCGACCCATCCCGGATCGCCATTTTCCCCGGCGCCATCGAAGCCCTTTCGCAGCTTTCCCGGGCCGGTTACGCCCTGGTCATCGTCACGAACCAGTCCGGAATCGGCAGGGGTCTGTTCACCGAAGATCAGCTCGAGATCGTACACCGCCATCTCGAGGAATTGCTGGCCGCGGGCGGCGTCCGCCTCGACGGTATCTATCACTGCCCGCACGCCCCGGACCAGGCCTGCGACTGCCGCAAGCCGCTGCCCGGCCTCGTCCGCAGCGCCTGCGCCGATCTGGACCTCGACCCGGCCCGGTCCTGGGTCATCGGCGACAAGCCCGCCGACGTCGCCCTGGCCATGAACACCGGAGCACGCCCGATCCTGGTCCTCACCGGTTACGGGGAGTCGTCGAAGCACGCCCCGGAAGTCGCCGCCAGCTCCGCCCACATCGCCGATGACCTGCCGTCCGCCGCACGTTTCATCCTTTCCGTCGACACCCCGGAAAAATAAATCGAGGCAGCGGAGTCTTGCCGCAGTGCACGCTTCGGACAAAACCACCGATGCATCGGATACCCGATTTTCTGTCTCGATCGCCGTGAGCAGAGCGGGGGACGCCGCTGATTCAAGGGTGAGGAAATGCCCTCATTGTGACGTCCGATAATGGTGCTTATGGTGCGATTCGGCATCATCGGGCCAGATTCGCCGGAAATTGGTTGACAAGTGCTGAGCGGGAAAGGAATAATATGCCGATACTATGTGATAAAGGGTCTCCGTGCGCACTCGGCGACCGAGATTCGATGACAGGCAATTCCGGATCAAGGAGTTTCCCAGTGATGACACGCCGCGTGGTCATGATGGCCTTTGCCGTCTCTTTCGGTAGCGCCATGAGCGTTTCGGCTCAGACGCCCCTGATCAACATTCTGAAGCGTTCCTCCACGTCGACCACCGTGTCCAGCACACTGGTGCCTGTCGGCTCGCCGACCGGAACGTCGAACACCACATTGACGGTCACCCCGCTGGTGGACACCCCCAAGGCTCCCCCCGCGACCGAATGCGGCCCCCGTCCGCCGCGACCTGTCTGACCCTCCCAGACCGGATACCATGAAATCGATCGAAGAGCGGCTTTCGAGCCGCTCTTTTTCGTTTCGACGACGGCAAAGCGGGCTCGGATTACGATGAGAGATCGAACATGTCAGCAATCGAATTCTCTGCATGACCTGGAACTTCCGTGCGTCCTCTCGCTGCGCTCTCGTGCGTAGTCTATTCTCTTCATAACAGGCTGGGGATTCGAACCCGGGGCTCCCCCGAGCTCCAGGTCGGAAAAATGGTCCAGGCCTAGAGATATTTTGAGGTTTGTCCGTCGCTCGGCACCCTCCCGGCTGGTGCTCGGGGAGCTTGGGCCGGGTCGATCGTAAGTCGCGGGAATTCAACCGGGATCATTGAACTGCAGACCACGGCTGCCTTCGACATGATGCGAACGTGGCATGCCGAGGATCGATCCGCCCGCGCAAGAACTCTCTTCTTTGGGGCCCGATCGCGGCACGAATTCGCCCAGTGACCCGTTCCACGTATTCCTGACCCATAAGCCAGTCTCGCACGGTACGTCATTCGAGAATTACCAGCGGGCTCCTGATCCGATAACACAGGAAATCGTCTACCGAGCCTACCGAATGATGGAACTATCCGTGAATTTACGCCATTAACAATTCTTTACGCTTACTTCCGTTTTACACACGCATTCTGGTTGTCCGATAAGTTGTCGACAACAACAACATCTTCGGCTTCTCAGCCCGTGACATGCTGATTTCACGAAAGACCACGCCGTTGTTGTTGTTCTTTGATAGTCTTATCTTATCTTTGAGTGGGCCGGACTGGGGAATATAAGTACTTATGAGGATTGGTATTGCATCGATGCGAGCGAAGAGAAGGTAACGCCGTGGCCAACCTGGCCGGGGTGCCGGGTAACGCTGTGGCCAAGTTGCCGGGCTGAAATTTTGAGCAGGGCGGTCTCGTTTTTTGAGAGGTCGCCTGGCTGCGGAATCCGGATTCTATTCAAACATAGCCCATGATGAGGGTTCCGTCCAATCGGACAGGGCGCGAGCTGTGAAGGCCAGGTGTGTGAAGTCATTCTCTAATTCGTCGGAGAGAGAGAATTTATGATAGTATTGCGTTTATGGGAATCTTAAATCCGGGAGATATTAAAATATTAGAACACTCTGGCCGAATCCAGATCTTGGCCAATAATTGTGAGTGTACGTATGATTACAATACCGGAAATATCGTATTCTAACTTGAGTCAATCCAAGTGAATATGGAATCTTATATACGGGAAAACCTGTGAAGGTTTACAGGCCCGACTCCTCGCCCGCCTGCCAGGTCTCGAAATCGGGAAACTCGAACGTATGGCGGAACACGGCCTCCGCGATCGACTCATCCGCTGGTTCCGCAAGCTGTGCCCTTCTCGCCCATTCCGCTTCGGCCTCCTGTTTACGTCGTTCGTAGATCTGTCGCGACCTCGTCCGTTCGATCTCGGCCGTCGAATCCCCGGCATGAGCGTCGATCCGTTCCAGATATTCCTGAAAGATCGCCCGGACTCCGCCCGCGCTACCCATCTGCCGCTGTGCCGACTGAGCGATCTGGGCCGCACGCACGACGTAGACCAGTTGGTCGCGGTATCGTGCCTGAATCTCGACGATCTCCTGGTGCGTCAGTTCCAGATGGCTCAGGATGTCGTATGAAGGGTGGTCCGCCGCACGCGTCGCCGGCAGGCTGGGCCGGGCGGCTGGCTCAGAAAATCGCGGCCCCCGGCGCAGGGTCAGGGTCCATTGCCCTGGGCCTCGCCGTTCGAAGAACGTGTCCGGATCGGCGGCCGGGTCGACGATCCCCTGCTCCTGCCAGGTGGCGATCAGGCTCTTGAGTTTCTGGCGGATCGACTTCGGCTCCAGGCCCGCCGCGTAGCCGAGCTGCTGGGTGGCGAAGGCGCACATGTCGAACCGGGGCGTGGTTTCCCGGTGGTGGAAGATTTTCCGAAGCAGCAGGTATCCACGGCGCGCGGCCGGGTTTTTCAGGGCCCGGAAAGTTTCGAAGTCGAACCACACGAACCCGCGTGAGGTGTCCATCAGGCGGAAAAACAGCGGGTCCCAGAGGATCGTCCAGGGTTCGCGGCGCTGTTCGTCGGGGCGTCGTTCGCCGGCCGCGGGCAGGTCGTGGCTGAGGAAGTGGAAGCCGACGTCCCGGTGATGGCCGCGCTGGCGGTCCCACCAGGCCGAGTTGCGATAGACCACTTCGCTGAGCCGGTGCACCGATTCCCGCAGCCGTTCATAGTGGTCGCCCCCGATGGGCAGACCGAGCTGGCGGCACAGGTAGTGGGGCGTGGCGGTCAGTTCGGCCACGGGCTTGGGGTCGGCGAACGTGATGGCCAGCATGCCGTAAAGGACGAGTTCGTCCGTAGGCGAAAGGCCGCCGGGGGCCTTGACGGTCACGGTGCCGGTACGGCGCTGGCGCTGGGAGTCGTAATATACGAATTCGGAAACGTGTCGCAGGGGCGTGCCGGGCTGATAGTCCAGCGGAGAGAGTGCCGTTTCGACCAGCGAAACCTGGCTCATGCCATGATCCAGGCCCATCCGTGCCAGGGGTTTGCCGGTGCGGGCCGGTTTACCGGCTTGCCGCGAATCATCGGAGTTTTCCGGCGTATCGGCCATGACCGTGCGTCCTTGAGAAGTGCGAGGCCGCCTGTTCGCGATTCCGTCCGACGTGGGGTATACCGGGATCGATCCGCCTGTCCGCTGCGATCTTTATAGCCTTGACGGTTCGCTCTGGCCATGGCAATTTCGGGAAATGTGCCTGTTGCCGACAGCGTATCCGATGGGGGAGCGTGCGATCCGTGGAAATGCTGTCCCTGAACTCGATTCGAAACCTGTCTCTTCAGCCTGGTATGCGATTGAAAGACTCCCGGTTCCGTCATTCGGATCATGGGCCTTTGCGGGTGGCATATCCAAGCCGGAGAACACCGTCCGCATCGGATTCGACTTCGAATTTGCCGTATTCCAATCCTTCGGCGAGATATTCGAAATTGGTCGCAGAGAAAAGACTCAAGGGATGACTAAGTTTCATCTCATCCAGTTTTCTCGAAATTCGTTTTGTCCGCTCCGTATCGGTGGCCGCGATCGGAATGCTCCGATTCGGGCCAAGATAGAATGAGATCATCTGGCAATCCAGAAGAGAAGGAACTTCGATTTTGCGGATTTCGCCTCGATCCGCACGAGCTGCGATCTCTCGCGCCCGAAAGAGATAGTCGTTTTTATGAGGCTGAACCAGGGAGATCATGGCCGAAAGGACTGGATTCGCCCCGATAGCGATCAGGTAAATGATGAACGTAAGATGACTTGTCGCACGAGAGCCGCGTTCGCCGGAAGCCGGTTTCGTGGTGCAATCGGTGCCGAGAAGGCTTTCAAGACCGATCGCCACCAGAATCGCGTAAAATGGCATCGAGAAAATTTGATATCGGGGCGTGTGCGACATGATGCTCAGATTCGTGAAATATCCGACTGCGGCCGCAGCCGGTAAGATCGCCGCCAGAATCGCGATAAATCCGAGCTTATGGGCCATATCGGATTGAGTGATCCTGTTGCGATCATTTCGCAGCCCGACCAGAATCGCGGCGAACGGAATCGCGGCGGTGAGACTCAAATCCGTCCACGGCAACAGTCCGCCCAGAGCATGTAAGGTGTTGCGCACAAGTTCGAAAAACCCCCAGGGGCTTCGGGCAAGCAACGGTAAGATCCCGATTCTCCGAATATGGGCGTTGTAGCGATCGACGGTTGCATATCCCTGGCTCATCAGAAATCGGGATCGTATGGGCAAGAAGATCAGGAGGACGACTGCCCCGACCGTGAGAAGAGCCATCCAGACGCGGCGGTCGCGCACAGCCACCACAGCGTAGATGACGTGTCCAAGAAGTATCAGCCCTGAGAGATAATGCAGGAACAGGGCCATAATCGCGGAAAGCGCGTACATGAAAGCCCAAAACGACGAACTGCTTCGAGCCGGGGAATTCGATTCGGACTTGTCAAGCCCGACGATTCGGACGAAACACTCCGTTGCGACCAGGCTGAAGAAGACGGCCAGCGAATAGGACCGCAGTTCGACAGCGAACCCCACCATATGCATATGGCTGGCGAAAAGGAAAGCCGCAAGCAGGCCGACACGGTCAGAAAACGGCAACCGGCCCAAGCGATAGCACCAGACGATGCCCATGAGATAGCCCAGAATGCAGGGGGCGAACAATACGGCCGGGCGATCCGTCCCAAAGAAGCGCACCAGAACATGGATCAGGAAAATGTAGATCGACTGGTTTCCGTTGTCGCCCGCGAGTATCGCCGCGCGAACCCCGGCCATATCGTTGAAGGCCCAGAATTCACGAGAATCGAATGTCCGGGCGAACGGTTCCTGAACGACGAACGGAACCTGCCCGATACTCTCCAAAACCGTAAAGCATTCGTCCATCCAGAGCCATTCATGATTCGCGATGACCGAGACGAACACGCCGGCCGCCAGGATCAGAGCGATCAGATAGATTCTCGATGATTTCATGATACGACGATCAAGCGATTCTTAAACATGTGTCGGTGGTATCCGAAAAAACTGATGAACCGATGTCGCTCCATCGGATATTCGTCGCGAATCGCATGGTCGAAACGAACCGCGCGCAACGATAGTTCGGTCAAAACCGGTTCGAAAAGCGAGACCCGAATCCAGCCGGAAAGCCGGAAGAAAAACAGGAACCATCCGAAGAGAATCCGGGCAGCCGATGAGCGAATGGCGTACGGAATCCACCGATCGGATTGGACGAGAGCTTCGCTGTTCGTCATGGCTTCGTCAGTTCGTGAAATCCTTGCGTCCGCGACTGGTTGCGATGTCGCGACGCTTCGTACCGCAATTTCGAAAAGGGTGGTGGTTTCGCTTGGCATTCGCTGAAAGTCGGGCATTGCGCTTTCGATTCCGACCATCTTGTCCGCCGGAAACGTTATTATCCGTACATGGACAGTACCGTTCAAGACATCGCAGACATTCCGGCAATGGGATTGCCGAGCGTCATTTCCGATCGGGCAGAGACGTTGTCGCACTCTTCGGATCGGGCTCGATCCGGTATCGGTCAGGCCCATCTTCGGGATATAATGCGATCCGTCAAGGGAGGGGAGAGATCGCCGAATGGAATCCGGAACGGACAAAAGCACGGCCGGAAACGACTTTGATGCGGTCGATCGTGCCGGCGTGAAGCCTCGTGCCGTCGTGATTTTACCGGTGCACGACGAGCGCCAGAACCTGCCCGAGCTGCACCAGCGGCTCACGGACGTTCTGAAACAGGCGGCCTCGGACTGGTGCCTGGTCTTCGTGGACGACGGCAGCCGCGACGACGGCCCGCTGTGGCTGGCCGAAACGGCCCGGGCCGATCCGCGCGTGACGGTGGTCACGCTGGCCCGGAATTTCGGGCATCAGGCGGCGGTGACGATCGGCCTCGGCATGATCGTATGGCCCCTGCCCGGCGACGTGGCCATCGTGATGGACACCGATCTGCAGGATCCGCCGGAACTGATCGCGGCCATGTTCGACCGCTGGCGCGACGGGGCCGATATCGTGCATGCCGTGCGGGCGAAGCGCCGCGAATCGGCCCCCAAGCGGCTGGCCTATTGGGCGTTTTACAGGCTTTATCAGGCTCTGGCGGAGGTTGAGGTACCGCTCGATTCGGGCGACTTCTGCCTGCTGTCGGACAGGGCCGTCGCCGCCGTGAACGCGTTTCCCGAGCGTGTCCGGTTCCATCGCGGCCTGCGGGCTTATGTGGGCTTTCGTCAGGTGCTGCTGCCGTATGACCGGCCGGCGCGCACGGCCGGGCGGTCGAAGTATGGTCTGGTCAAGCTGACACGGCTGGCCCTGGATGGGCTGATCAGCTTTTCGTCGCTGCCGCTGCGGCTGGTGACGCTCCTGGGCGGGCTGAATCTGGCGGTTTCGCTGGGCCTGATGATCTGGGTTCTGGCCGATGCCTGGGTCGGCCGCACGGCGCCCCGGGGCTGGGCCAGTCTGGCGTCGCTGGTGCTGTTTTCGGCCTCGGTGCAGATGATCGCTCTGGGCATTCTGGGCGAGTACCTGCGGCAGATCTTTCTGGAGACCAAGCGAAGGCCCGTCGCCGTGGTCGCTTCCGTGGCGGGCAGGCATGCTCGTACGGCTTCGACCGGTCCGGCCTCGCTCTTTTCCGGGCTGCTGGCAAAGGACGAAACGGCATGATCGAAGTCTGGTCAGAAATGACAGCCGACAGTGCCGAAGAACGCATGCCGCAGGAGATTCTTGAGCGGCTCGGGCATCATGTGGCGCGTCATCCATGGTGGCTGGCCCGGGCCCGGCTCGTTTCCCGCCTGATCGACCGGGAACTCGGCCCGGGGCCCCATCAGGTTCTGGATGTCGGCTGCGGCTGGGGCGTCACGCTCGATCACCTGGAACGTGCCGGCCACCATGTCGCCGGGATGGATATCGGACGTAGCGGTTTGAACAAGCTGGAAAAGCCAGGCAGACGGCTGATTCTGGGCGATATCGAATCGGGGCCCGTGCCGGAATCCGCGAAAGGCCGATATGACGCCGTCCTTGCCCTGGATGTACTGGAGCATCTGAACGATGACGCAGGTGCTTTGCGTAACCTGGCGAACCTGGTTCGGCCTGGTGGTTTGGTGATTCTGACGGTTCCGGCCCGGCCGGATTTATGGTCCGAGTTCGACGAGATCCAGGGGCACAAAAGGCGCTATACGAGGCAGGAATTTCAGGGAAAGATCGAGAAATCCGGCCTGTTCGGGCGTGTCGGTGTGGTGTCGTGCTGGCCGTGGCTGGTGCCGCTGGCGCGTTGGTCGAGGCGGCGTCTTACCGATGGCGTAAGTCATTCTAATATCGAAATTTATGAACGATACGTGCGACCTCCTTCGGCACCGGTGCGTTGGGTGATGGGGGCGATGTTCCGGTTCAGCGAGGGGCGGATTCTGGCGGGTGGCGAGTCGGACGGCACGTCGCTGCTGGCATGGGCGCGGCGGTGAAGGTGCCGTCGTTTGTCGGAACGCGGGCTTGAAGTCCTATCCCGAAGCCGTCATGATGATTGCAGTGAGCGAAAGTTACGTGATCTGTGGCAGGTCCGCCGTTCGGCTGGTCTCTGAGAGAGGCACCGTTGGGCGAGCATGACGATTGAGTCCGGACGGAACTTGCCCACGGTACAGGATACGAGGGTGGACATGTCGACGGCGACGCTCAATGAGAGAACCAGGCGGCTGAACCTGAGCGATCCGGGGATCGCCATGATTGCGGCGGCTGTGTTGCTGCTGCCCTTGTGGGCTCCCTGGCTATCGATCCTGAAAGTCAAGCCCCATTACGAATTCTTTCCGATCCTCATGTTCGGCATGATCTTTCTGGTGCGTCATCGGATTCTGTCGATGGAGGAAGGCAGCATCGTTCCCGGCCGGCCGGCGATCGCGGGGCTGCTGGGGCTGATCAGTCTGCCAGGTCTGTTTATCGGTTATGTCGTGGGCAACTCGACGATCATGAGCATTGCCACGGTCCTGACCTTCTCCATGGTTCTCTATGCGACGGGTGGCTGGCGGCTCTGGCGGCGGGTCATACCGGTCTTCTTCCTGCTGACGCTGATGACGCCTCCTCCTGGCGGGCTCGACCTGGCTTTGACCCTCAAATTGCAGCAGTTTTCCGTGGCGGTCGCCAGCCGGGTTCTGGACATGTTCCAGATCTACCACGTCGTCAACACGAATACGCTCGAAGTCGATGGCCAGCGGTTTCTTGTCGAAGAAGCCTGCAGCGGCATTCAGTCGATGTTTTCGATCCTGGCCTTCGCCCTGTTCTATTCGATCTGGAACGAGCGGGGGGTTATCCGCACGCTCTTCATGCTGGCTGGCGCACTGATGTTCGACATCAGCCTCAACGTGATCAGGATCTGCCTGGGCGTCGTGGCCAAGATCACGGGCGACATCAACCTGCTCGACGGCTGGCCCCATGAGATGCTCGGCATCGTCGTCTTCGTCCTCGGCCTTCTGCTGACGCTCAGTTGGGACGTCGTCCTCGACGAACTCTCGGCTTCCAGGATTCTGCCCACCGCCTGGCTGGCCAGGAAGCTGCGGAAAGGCAAGTCCTCCTCACGCGGCCGCACGCAGACATCCGGCGGGCCGTCTTCGGCTCGCGATTCGCGCCCGCTTTCCGGTGGCCCTTCCGCGATGGCTTCGCCGCTGAAAAAGCCAAGCCTCGTCGTGCTGGCCATCTGGGCCATTCTGGTCCTGCCGATGACGGCTCTTTCTGCCATTCAGTTGCCGAGATATCTCGGCTCAGCGAAAACCAACCCCGATGACCCTGTCTATCAGGCTCTCGAAGCGCGGGGCGATGACCGGCTCAAGAAGCTTGACGAACTGACCCGGAAATCCCGCAACACGTTCGATCCGCCACGCACTATCGGTGCCTGGACACTTCTGCCGGAAGGCACTAAATCGACCGAACGTACCATGTCCTTCGGCTCCAAGTCCGAAAGCTTCCTTTACTCAAAAGGCAATTCCGTCGTTCAGGTGTCGATCGATTATCCGTTCCAGGGCTTCCATGATCTGAACATCTGCTACGATTTCGGCGGCTGGCGCGTCTCGGAAATTCCCGCGGACACGCTCGGATCCACGCCCGAATTTCCCTACAACGTCTCGACCATGTCGCGCGGGATCGATCAGAAAGCCGTCATGGTCTACTCGGCCTTCCTCGAAGACGGCCAGTGGCGCCTGTACAAACCGGCCGAATTCCTCCGCACCGACATGAAACTGGGCGGGCAATCGGGCCTCATGCGCATCGCGACCGACCGTATTTCCAACCGGCTCTCGATGGTCCTCAGCGGTCTTCCTGACCTCACCAGGAAAGCGTTCTTCGCCAGGCCGGATACGAACCTGACCGAGAACTACGTCAATTATCAGATCCAGGCCCTGCTGATCGACACCGACACCATCACCGACGAAAAACGGCAGACGGTCGTCGATTTCTTCCGCGAGGCCGCACCGGTGCTCAAGGCCGAATTCCTCCGGACAAACGGCGCTTCCGGTGGACAGCAGGCCGCTCCAGCCCCCAACGCGGGCTAAGCTGCCGCGAACCCGTGCCGGGGCTTAACCCAGCGGCGGATAATGAAAATCCCACGACTCGGGCTCGCCGCCTTCCCCACGCGGCGACTCCCGGGTCTGTCGTGCTCCCGGCTGCTGCGGCTTCGTCTCCTTCCGGCCCCAGCCCGCAGGCACACCAGCCGTCTCGTCCGGCTTGACGATCACCTGGCTCAGGTCCACATCCTTGCCCGTGATCTCGTTCTCCAGCACCTTCAGCCGGTTCTCCAGCTGGATCACCCGCTGCTCCAGCGCGTTCACCTTCGCCTCCGCCTCGCTGTAACGCTTCGGCCGGGGCACTTCCGGATACCCCAACTGCCGCTGCAGGGCCGAAAACAGATACGCCGGGTCCCTGCCCCGGTGTGCCCGCGCGATCTTGCCCTCCTTCTCCCCGAACAGGATCGGGAACTTCGGCTGATGGGCCGGGTCCTTCTTGCGCCGCTCCTTCAGGAAAAACTCCGACCGCACGAAGATCAGGTCCGCGAAGTCCACGTCCCCCAGCCGGCTCAAAAGCGTGCTGATATATTCACGCCAGTCGTCGTCGAAAAGATCGTCGCCCGCCATGGCCCGCAGGCCGTCCCGATACCCCAGCCGGTTGCGGGCGATCGTCTCGAACTGATACACGAACATGCCCGCCGGCGTGGCACCCTCCGCCCGGTAGCGGGCCTCCCGTTCCAGGATCAGCAGGGCCTGGTCGAAGTCGAACCGGCCGATCTCGGCCTCCGCCTTCTCCACCACGAACGTCTGAAACGGGCTGAAGTAGTGGGGCATCGCCCCCATGGCCGGCGCGATATGCCCCGTGAGCTTGCACTCGGCCTGCATATAGCTGACGGCCCGGGGCAGGTTCGTCGTCGAAAGCAGTTCCTCGCTGATCCTGGCCAGAATCTCCTGCGCCGGATAGCCGTCCGCCAGCCGTTCGCGAATGGCCGCGAAAAAATAAGCCTGTTCGATGTATTCGTCGCGGTCCAGCTTCGGCATGGCGATTCCCTTCCCCTCAACAGGCCAGGGCCTGCACGCGGTTCACCAGGCCAGGGCCTCGGGCGGCACGGTGGCCAGGTCGGGGGCCGTCCAGTCCGCTCCGGCGGCGTGCAGCACTTCGGCCGCGAACGAAGTCGTCAGCGCCAGCGTGCGGCAGCCCGCGGCGATGGAAGCCTCCACGCCGGCCACGGCGTCTTCGACCACCAGGCAGCTCGAAGCCGGCACACCCAGCCGCCGCACAGCCTCCAGAAAGACATCCGGCGCCGGTTTCTTGCGGGCCACGGCCGAACCGGTCACGATGGCGTCGAATTCGGGCGGGTCGATCCCGATGTGTTTGAGGATCGGATAAACCTTGACGTCATCGGCACTTGAAGCCAGCGCCACCTTGAATCCGTTGCGCTTGCATTCGCGGATGAACCCCGGCACGCCCGGCAGCGGCTGAAGCCGGCCGGGCATCATTTCCAGGAACAGATCATAAAGCCGCTCCTTGTCGGCCACGGGGTCGAACGGAATGCCGTGCCGCTCGGCCACGCCGCCCATGAATCGGGCCTCGCCCATGCCGGTGAAGGGCTTGAATTCCTCGCGGGTGACGGTGAAGCCCCGGTCCGCGAACAGGCGGATCGAGGCCTCCGTCAGCAGCGGCTCGGAAAGGACGAGCACGCCGTCCATGTCGAAAATGACGGCCTTCGCGTGCGGTTCGACGGTGTGTGACGTCATATCCAGGTTCCGCTGAGTTTCATTTTCATTTCAATTTGCACTTTGGCCTGCCGTCATTCCGCGGCCTTGGCCTTCGGGGCGTCGGCCGCCGGTTTGGCCGGCAGATCGAAACCGTTGCGCTTCAGCGTTTCGCGGATCTGGGCATCGATCCGCCCGGCCAGTTCCCGGTCCAGCACGTTGCTGTGATCACGCCCCGGCACGATCCGAACATCGGCGTCCGATCCCAGCTCCTTGAGCATGGCCCCCACCAGCTTCGTGGCCCCTTCCAGGTAGAAGGTGTCCATGTCGCCCATCACGATGTGGATCTTGCCCCCCAGCTTCGGCCCCAGAGTGGCCCAGTTGTCCCGCAGCTTCAGGCCGATGTCATACTTCTTCCACGCTTCGGCCACTTTTCCGTCGATTTCGCCCGTCTTGCGGTTCCAGAGCTGGGCTGGCATTTTGTCGGCCGTCAGCGGGCTGAAGACGGCTTCGAACGAATAAAGCTGCCCGCCGGGGCCCATCACTTCTTCCATTTGCGAGAACGTGTCGTAAAACACGCGAGGTTGATCGCCGACACGCGCGATCGGCCGGCGCTTGCCGGCACGGTCGGTGAACATGTTCTCGCCGGGGGCGTAGATGTCGATCCGCTGAAAGTCGCGGAAGTCGATCGGGTCCGGGCTGGTGCTCCACACGCCGCCGAAGGTATCGGGATATGTCACCTGAAGCCACAGGCTGCTCCAGCCGCCCGACGAGTGGCCATTGACGAACCGGGCGCCCGAGTCCGAAATCAAATTGTATTTCTTGTCCAGATACGGAATGAATTCGTCGATCAGCGCCTGCCCGCGCGGGCCGTTGGTGGCCGAATCGGCGAAGACGTGATGACCCGTGAAGCAGTCGGGGTCAAGCACGATCCGAACGATCTCCGAGCCGAACGACATCGCCCCGCCCCGCCCCGCCATCCGCAGGGCCGAGCGGTGATCGCCGCCGAAGCCGGGGATGATGTACATGCTCGGCAGCGCCATTTTGGCGTCGCGGCCTTCCGGCAGAATCACGGCGGCTCGGTGGCGGATCGGCCGGCCGTAGAATTTCGAAAGCGAAGGGCTCTCCAGCGTCTCCAGCTTCACGCGCGGGTTATCGGGGAACGTGTCCTCGGGCTGAACGGTCGTGATTTCCATTTTGACCAGGCCCGAATTCTCACCGATTTCGATCTCGACGGCGTCCGAAAACGCATTGCCGGGGCCGTTCCCCAGCCGGTGCGTGTCGGGGTTGATGCGCATCAGGGCCTGGGCGGCGTATTTGCCCGGCTTCAGCTTGCCCAGCGGCGCGGGGAACGAAACCAGCTTCGGCCCATCGGCCAGGGTGACGGAGTCGCCAGCGGCCCAGCCGTTGACGTCCACGGCGAACATCGGCTGCGGGGCGAACCAGTTCGGGCCGTTTTTGGGCGCGCGTGAACCGCTCGGCCCGAGCATCACGTAAACCCGCCCCGTGTAAGGCTTGGGATGCACGCCGGCGGCGCGGCGGATTTCGAATTGCATATCGCCGTCCAGGGCGCTCACGGCGGCGGCCGAAATCAGGCAGCAGGCCACGCCGGAGCGGACGAAGCGTCCGATTCTCTTCGGGAGTCGATCGATACCGATGCGCATCAGAGGGGCCTCGTCAGTCAGGTCTTGGTGAAGATGAGCAGGCAGCCGCACCGACTCCGGTCAATCGACTCAGTGGCGGCGGATGTCCTTGATCATGCCGATCGGAAAGCCCGGTGACAATCCCCCTGAGCGTTCGAGACAGGGCCCGAAAAAGGGGTCAGGTCACTTCTGTTCGGCACAGAGGTTGCACTTCGCTCATACGAGTGAACTGGGAGAACGAGCCGGAAGCGTCATCGACAGACAAGTTTGAGCAGGAGCAATCTGTTGCGGTCGCTGAATTCGCGATACTGTCCGAACCGCACGCTGGCGATGACTTCCGTCGAAGAGGATTTGCACTGGACTCGTTTCGTCGCTGACGCTTCCGGCTCGTTTCGGACACCGCACAAGGAATGTGCGTGCGGAACAAGCGTGGACGTGACCCCTTTATCGGGCCCCCAAAACCACTATCGCCGGAATGCCCCGAATTTCGTCGTCGAGGGTTCGATTTTCTCGAAGCCGTTGCCCGGGGTTCCGTTTCGCATAACGATCTTACGGGATTACGGCGCAGCGATTTGCGGCGAATCGACAGAGCCCTCGAGCATGGCGAATGGGGTGGCCCCGCACGTCCCTGAGGGAATGGGGACTGGCTTACGCTCCGCTGCGACGTGAGCCAGTCCCGGTTTTCCTTGCCGGTCCCGCCAGGCGCTGGAATGTCGGGAAGGTCTCTGCGCGTTGTCTTCGTGACCTTTGTGGTGGTCGAAGTTCCCGCGAACGAAATCCAGGTTCACCACGAAGGACACGAAGACCACGAAGGGAAAACAGCCCGGAAATCCGTTTCGCAAAATGATCTTAAAGTATTGAATGGAATCATATTGCGACGAATTCGATTCGCCCTCGGGCGAATCCGGATCAATAGCTTAGGTGGATTGCGTATTTCAGGTGTTTTGGGTCGATCAATTGGTTTGCATGGATTGGCATGATTTTGCCCCGAAGTCGAGCCGTGGACGTCAGTCCACGGATGCGGAACGAAGTGAATCACCCGGCGGATGGGCAGACCCGACCGGGGGAACGTCGCTCTTTATCTCGGCTCGGCTGGTCGCTCGCATCCATGGACTGACGTCCACGGCTCGACTTCATCGCAGCCCGGCTGGTCAATCGCATTCGTGGACTCACGTCCACGGCTCGACTTCAATGTGCGGTGATCGCTTCGGAACTTGGGAATGACGCCCGGGCAGCGTGGGTTCCAGCCCGTTCGGAGGTCGAAGGGTTCAAGTATGAGATTTTTTCTTTCGCCGCTTTCGCCGCGCCGACCTCCAAGTTATTTTGTCATCCGTATTCGTGAGATATTCAAGCTTCGCCTGTCAAGTGTTGGCTTTCGGTTCGAGTTTCCCATGTGCAGCGAGAGGAGCCTTCCTTGTTCCGCCCACAGTTCACGCACCCCAGGTTCGCCCCGTTTTGCCTCAGCGTCAGGCTTGCGACGGCTCTGGCCGTCATCGGCATCGGCCTGGGCACACAGTCGGCCAGCGCGGCTGACTTCCTGTACGTTTCTATGAACGACCGTACGATCGTCCGGTATGACGTCAGCCTCGGCAGCTCCGTTGCAGTCGCGGCGTCGGGGAGTGTCTTCGTCCCCGCGAGCCTGGATGGATCGATCCCCTTCGGCCTTGCGTTCGACTCGGTCGGCAATCTCTATGCGGTGAAAACCAACAACACGATCACGCGGTACGATTCCTCGGGCGTTCAGATCGGTACCAGTTTCGTCCCCACGGGCCAGGGCCTGAACGCTCCTCGTGGCCTTGCGTTCGACACGGCCGGCAGGCTCTATGCGTCGAATATCGGCAATGATACGATCACGCGGTACGACTCGTCGGGAACTCGGATCGGGACCGATTTCGTCCCCACGGGCCAGGGCCTGATCGATCCAATCGCCCTTGCGTTCGACACGGCCGGCAATCTCTATGCGGCGAATTACAGCGGCAACACGATCACGCGGTACGATACGTCGGGCAATCGGATGGGGACCGATTTCGTCCCCACGGGCCAGGGTCTGAACGTCCCAGCCGGCCTTGCGTTCGACTCGGCCGGCAGGCTCTATGTGACGAATAGCGGCGCTAACACGATCACGCGTTACGATTCGTCGGGCAATCGGATCGGGACGGATTTCGTCCCCACGGGCCAGGGCCTGAGCAACCCCTTCGGCCTTGGG
>Ga0075163_10002465_pt1 | contig 24815 bp, 21 predicted proteins | sample JI1023141ADNA_FD_71478 | JGI IMG/M metagenome (GOLD analysis project Ga0075163, IMG submission 71478) | Wastewater effluent complex algal communities from Wisconsin, to seasonally profile nutrient transformation and Carbon sequestration -... | ecosystem: Engineered > WWTP > Effluent > Algae... | reverse complement strand
CGCAGCAGGTCGGGCAGATCCTCGTCGTCGTAGCGGCCGTGCAGGGTGAGGTTGGCGCGCGGCTGGGTGCGCAGGGCGCGGTAGGCGTAGCCGATGAGGTGGAACTCGACCGGCGCGTTCTGCCGGCGCGCGGCCAGGGCCACGTCTTCCAGCAGGTCGGCGCCCTTGATGACGCTGAGCGCGCCGATGATGGCCACCCGGAGCGGCCGATCGCCTTGCCATGCCGGCGGCGCGGGCGCGGGCAGGCGCTCGGCGAGGTCGATGTCGGTGTGCGGCACCAGGCGCAGCGGCGCGCCAGGGACCCACTTGGCCAGGCGCGAGAGGGCGTCGCGCGAGGGGGCGAGCACGTAGCGCGCGCCCTTGAGGAAGGCGGCGTGGGGGCGTCGCCAGGTGAGGATGTCGACGCCGCCCGGCGCGGGTGTCTCGGCCAGGCATTCGGTGCATTGGCCGACGCCCTCTTCACCGCAGTAGACGCCGTCGCGCCGGGTCAGCGAGATCTGGGGACAGAGCGTGTAGTAGTCGTGCGCGGTGAAGTCGTAGCCCACGCCCAGGTGCCCGGCCATCTCGCGGACGCGGTCGCCGTTGCCGAGCAGGTGGTGGTAGTGCAGGTGGCGGACGCCGAGGATGCGCAGCAGTCCCATCAGCCTGTCGTATTCGGTGCGCAGGGAGAACACCAGGTCCAGGCTCTCGCCGGGGTCGGGCAGGCGCAGGCTGGCGCGTTCGTCGGACAGCGGCCGCAGGACGAGGAACTGGGCGCGGCCGCGCAGGGTGTCGGCCAGTTCGTGGACGTGGCGCTCGGTGCCGCCCTGGCGGTCGTGCAGCACCGCGAGGATGACGGGCCGGCCGCCGTCCTGCACGCGCGCCAGGTCCACGGCGATGCGCGCCAGGCGCGCCGGGTCGGCCTGGACGAAGCGCAGCACGTCGCTTTCATAGCGCGGGTGCAGCCGGCGCAGGGTTTCCATGGCGGCGCGCTCGCGCGGCGACTTGGAGGCGCCGAAGCTCACGCCGCCGAAGTGGCGCACGAAGGTGTCGAGCACGTGCAGGTTGCGCCAGCCGGCCGCCTGGGCGCGGATGCAGAAGTCGTTTTCCTCGCCGTAGCCCTTGCCGAAATGCTCGACGTCGAACAGGCCGATGGCTTGCAGCGCGGCGCGGCGGATGTACATGCAGAAGCCCACGCCGGTGGGCACGTCCACCACCTGGCCGGCGTTGACGCGGGCGAACAGGGCGTCGAGGCGGGCGGTGTCCCAGCCGGCGGGCAGGTCGTTGTCGGCGCAGAAGCGCGGGTAGCTGCAGATGGTGGCGTTGTTGGAGAAGGGCGTGACCGAGGCGATCATTTGATCGCCGTAGGCGGCGGCGCGGATGCGGTCGAGCCAGTCGCCGGCCACCTCGGTGTCGCTGTTGAGCAGCAGCACGTCGGCGTGCCCGGAGAGCGCCATGCCGCGGTTGACGGTTCCGACGAAGCCGAGGTTGTGCTCGTTTTCGAGCAGGGTGATGCGCGCGTCGGTGGGGGCGACGGCGCGCAGGTAGTCGGTCACCTCGGGCTCGGGGCTGGCGTCGTTGATGACGATGAGGCGCCAGGGCGTGGCGCAGCGGGAGGCCAGCACCGATTCGATGCAGCGCCGCGTGTCGGCCAGGCCCCGGTAGACGGGCACGATGACGTCGACGGGGTGCGGCTCGGGCGCGAGCGGACGCGCCTCGGGCCGGACCGCCGGGCGCGCCGAGCCGACGCCCAGCCATTGGTCGACCCGCATCTTGGCGTGGACGATGGGGCGGGTGGCGCGGAACACGGTGGAGTTCTCGATGTCGTGGATCAGCCTGCGGGCGTCGTCGCGCTCACGGCCGAGGGCGAGGGTGCGGGAGAGCAGGGTCTGCTTCTGCCGGCGCAGGTCCTCGTTCTGCTCGGCGAGGGCGCGCAGGGCGTCCTGGGTCTGGCGCATGGCCTGGCGGGCGGCGTCCCGCTCGGCCTCGGCGGCTTGCCGCCGGGTTTCGGCCGCCTCGCGGCCGGTTTCGGCTGCCGCGCGCCCGGTTTCGGCCGCCGCGCGCCCGGTTTCGGCCGCCGCGCGCCGGGCTTCGGCGGCGGCGTGCTCGGCGTCCGCCGCCTGGATGGCTTTTTCGGCGCGGGCGATGTGGTCCTGGGTGGCGCCAGCCAGCGCCAGGTAGTCGGCGGACATGGGCCAGCCGAGTTCGGCTTCGAGCCGGCCGCCGGCGGACCGCGCCAGCGCCGCGGCGGGAACGGGCAGTTCGATCCATGGGTCGTTGCCGTGCAGCAGCAGCATGAAGGGGCCACCGGGCCACCAGGGCGGCTGCGGCACGATGCCGCTGCGGGACGCGTTCAGCAGGGTGCCGGCGTCGGCGGGGGACCAGCGCCACAGCGGCTGGCCGGCGGCATCGCGCAGGGTGAGGGCGTGCAGGTGCAGGTAGCCGGGACGATCGGCCGGATCCCATTTGAGTCCGTCCGGCGGTGCCTCCGCGGGCAAGGCGAAGCCCAGCATCTGGCGCTGCTGGCCGATGGTGCCGCGGATGATGAGCTTGCGGTCCTCGCTGAAGTCACGGCCCTGGCCCAGGTAGAGTTCGCTGGTGAACAGCGCCCGCGCGGGCAGCGCGGCGCCGTCGTCGAGGTCGGGCAGGCGCTCGCCCTCGGCGGCCGGGTGCGTCGCCACGATGAACTGGTAGGTCAGGGCGTCGGGCAGGGCCAGCAGATGGCGGGCCACGGCCGGTGGCAGGGCGTCGAAGGCGACGCGGAACTCGGAGTCCGGCAACTGGCGCTCGATGGTGTCCAGGCTGTCGATGGCCCAGCGGCCGCCGGACAGAAAGCGCTGCAGGGTGCGGCGCGTGAAGAAGCGCACGTGGGTCTCGTCCAGCAGCCCTTCCTCGCGGTAGCGGAATTCGCCGGCCATCAGCTCGGCCACCAGCCCGCAGTAGCCGGCGTTGGGGATGGACAGCAGGGCGCGCCCCCGCGGCGCCAGCAGCCGCCGGCATTCGGCCAGCACGAGATCGCTGCCGCGGATGTGTTCCAGCACGTCGGCGCAGACAATGATGTCGTAGCCGCCCTCGGGGAACAGCTCGGCGAGCTGGCAGGCGTCCAGGTCGGCCACCTCGACGCGCCGGTAGTGCGGCGCGGCCAGGGCGGCCTCGTCGGCGCTGATGGTCAGGCCGTCGATGGGGCCGGCGGCGGCGCCGTCGCGCGCGGCCAGGAAGCGCCCGACGGCGCCGCTGCCGCAACCCAGGTCCAGCACGCGCGCACCGGCCGGGATGTGGCCCGCGAGGACCGACAGGGAGGTGCGTTCGCTGGACTGGATGTCCCGGTCGTAGACGTGCAGGGCGGGCGCGGAGACGTTCATGTCGGGCGATTCTGGCGCCATGAAGGATCGTGGAGGGCGGCGCGCGCGAGGCCTCGCTCCGCCCTCGAAGTGGGGGGCTTGGATGCTACCATGGTGCATTTTTCCACCCGCCCGCCGGGTGCCCACGATCCGGCCTGCCGCCGAACCCGTTTTCCTGCTTCCGAATGATCTCGCTGGCGGTGCTCGCTTTCGTGCTGTCCCTGGTGGCCACCCTGTGGGTGCGCCGGGTGTTCAGGCGCCGGCCACACGGCTACGCGGACGACGCGCCGCAGCGCTTCCACGTCGGCCACACGCCGCGCCTGGGCGGGCTGGGGCTGCTGGCGGGCTGGGCGCTGGCGCTGGCGGCGTTGCCGCTGCTGCAATGGGCGCACCTGGCGGGCAACATCGACCGGGCGCAGCTGGACCTGCCGACCTGGGGCCTGATGCTGCTGCCGGCCTTCGCCGGCGGCGTGCTGGAGGACATGACCCAGCGCCTGGCGGTGCGCTGGCGCCTGCTGCTGACGCTCACTTCAGGCCTGCTGGCCTGGGCGCTGCTGGGCTTGTCGGTGACGCACCTGGGCTTTGCCTGGCTCGACGCCCTCTGGGCCGGCTGGCCGTGGCTGGGCATCGGGCTGGCGGTGCTGGCGGTGACGGGCTTGCCGCACGCCTTCAACATCATCGACGGCTACAACGGCCTGGCGGGCATGGTGGCGCTGGTGGTGTGCCTGGCGCTGGCGCACGTGTCGATGCAGGTGGGCGACCGCGAGCTGGCGGCCATGGCCATCGCGCTGGCGGCGGCGACGGGGGGCTTCCTGGTGTGGAACTACCCGCGCGGGCTGATCTTCGCCGGCGACGCCGGGGCCTACCTGTGGGGGCTGCTGATCGCGGTGATCAGCCTGCTGCTGGTGCAGCGCCACCCGATCGTCTCGCCCTGGTTCCCGTTGCTGCTGCTGATCTACCCGGTGTGGGAGACGCTGTTCTCGATCTACCGCAAGCTGTGGCGCGGCGTCTCGCCCGGCATGGCCGATGCGCTGCACCTGCACCAGCTCGTCTACCGGCGCCTGGTGCGCGGTGTGTTGCACGAGGACGAGGCCCGGAACATGCTGATGCGCAACAACCGCACCGCGCCCTACCTGTGGGGCTTCATCGCGCTCACCGTGGTGCCGGCGGTGCTGTTCTGGCGCTACAACGGGGTGCTGCTGGCCTTCTGCGTGCTGTTCGCCGTCAGCTACGTGGTGGCCTACGTGAGCCTGGTGCGCTTCAAGGTGCCGCGCGTGTTTCAGCGCACTCGATTTTGACCACCCCCGTGGCGCCACTCGCTGCGCGATGTTGCGCCTCCCCCTCGAGGGGGCGCCGCCAGCGGCCGGGCCCAGCCCGTCCGCGGCGGCTGCTGGCATGGCCTGCTCCGCGGCCTTTTGTTTCTTTGGGGTGTGGGGCTGCCGGCGATAGAGGACCATGGGGGGCGTTGGGATTCGTGCGCTGCGGGCGGTGGGGCTTGGGGGCTTCGTGACTATGATTCGCGATCCTCGATCTGCCCACCCGCCATGACGACCTCCCTCGACACCGCTTCCCTGGCCCCGCGCGACAAAGCCCAGATCCTGGCGCAGGCGCTGCCCTACATCCGCCGCTTCCATGGCAAGACCATGGTCATCAAGTACGGCGGCAACGCCATGACCGACCCGGCGCTGCAGGCGGCGTTCGCCGAGGACGTGGTGCTGCTCAAGCTGGTGGGCATCAACCCCGTGGTGGTGCACGGCGGCGGGCCGCAGATCGAGACCGCCCTCAAGCGTCTGGGCAAGAAGGGCGAGTTCATCCAGGGCATGCGCGTGACCGACGCCGAGACCATGGAGGTGGTCGAGTGGGTGCTGGCCGGCGAGGTGCAGCAGGACATCGTGGGCCTGATCAACCAGGCCGGCGGCAAGGCGGTGGGCCTGACGGGGCGCGATGGCGGCCTGATCCGCGCCAGCAAGCTGCGCCTGGTGGACCCGCGCGACCCCACCATCGAGCACGACGTGGGCCAGGTGGGCCACATCGACCAGATCGATCCGGCCGTGGTGCAGGCGCTGCAGGACGACCAGTTCATCCCCGTCGTCAGCCCGATCGGCTTCGGGGTGCACAACGAGAGCTACAACATCAACGCCGACGTGGTGGCCGCCAAGCTGGCCACGGTGCTGCAGGCCGAGAAGCTGCTGATGCTGACCAACATCCCCGGCGTGCTGGACCAGGCCGGCCAGCTGCTGCCCGAGCTGACGCCGCGCCGCATCGACGAACTGGTGGCCGACGGCACCATCTCCGGGGGCATGCTGCCCAAGATCGCCGGCGCGCTGGACGCGGCCAAGAGCGGCGTGAACGCGGTGCACATCATCGACGGGCGGGTGCCGCACTCGATGTTGCTGGAGGTGCTGACGGATGAGCCGTTTGGCACCATGATCCGGTCGCATTGATTCGTGTCTGGATTTTTTGGGTGAATCGGGCTTTGGCTGGCGTGGGTATTGCGTCCTCTGCTATTGAATTTGATCTTTTTGGGTTGGATGAGCTGTTGGCCGGGAATTCGTCCCGGCGGGCGACCTACTTTCTTGCGCGCGCAAGAAAGTAGGCAAAGAAAGCGCCCCCAAGTCTGCGGCCCCCTTCGCTGCGCTCTCGGGGGCAAACCTGCGTCGCAAGGCATGCGGGGTGCGCCGAGGAACTCACTTCGCGCCTGCGGCGCTGCGTTCAGACAACCGCGGCGAGTCAGTTGACGAAGCGCGTGCATCCTGCGGTGCACGCGCCACCCCGCAAGCCTTGCGCCGCAGGCGCAGCCACAGGGGGGAAGTCCATACGGGCCATCGCCGCGCTCGGCCTCCAAGGCGCCGGCGCTTCGCGCCGCGCAGCGTGGGCCGAGCGCGGCGATGGCCCGTGAGGGTTCTCCACCCCCCTCTGCGCGTGCCGAGGAGCGCAGGGCGAGGGGCGGGCGCGTGCACCGCAGGATGCACGCGCTTCGTGCTCTGGCTTGCCGCGGTTGTTTGAACGCAGCGCGCAGCGCAAAGTGAGTTCCGCGGCACCGCCCCTTGACCGAGATGGTATGGACGCCTTCCTCTTTTTCAGCGCAGCGAAGGGACACGCGAACTGAGGTCGCCTTTCTTTTGCCTACTTTTCTTTGGCGAAGCAAAGCAAAGTAGGTGCGCCGCCGGGCGCACATCCCGGCCAACAGCCCATCCAACTCCACCTCACCCTGTGCGAGAATCATTTGGAAACAAATAAACGCACCGCCATGCCGACCGACGACCATCGCACCGCACCCGACACCGACGAAACCGCCTCCGCCGCGCCGGAGCGCAAGCGCCCCAGGCCGGGCGAGCGGCGGGTGCAGATCCTGCAGGCGCTGGCGGAGATGCTGGCGCGGCCCGGCGCCGAGCGCGTGACCACGGCGGCGCTGGCGGCGCGCCTGGGCGTGAGCGAGGCGGCGCTGTACCGCCACTTCGCCAGCAAGGCGCAGATGTTCGAGGCGCTGATCGACTTCATCGAAAGCAGCCTGTTCGGGCTGATCCAGCAGATCGGCGAGCACGACCACGCCGGCCCGGCGCGCGCCGCGCGCATCGTCGCCATGGTGCTGCAGTTCGGCGAGAAGAACCCGGGCATGACGCGGGTGATGGTGGGCGACGCGCTGGTGTTCGAGCACGAGCGCCTGCAGCAGCGCATGAACCAGCTCTTCGACAAGCTGGAGGCGGCGCTGCGCCAGTGCCTGCGCGACGGCGCGGCGCGGGATGATGGCGCTCTGGGCCCCGACGCCGAGGCGCAGGTGGCCGCGTCCACGCTCACCGCCTTCGCCGCCGGGCGGCTGCAGCGCTTCGCGCGCTCGGGCTTTCGGCGCGCGCCGTCCGAGCACCTGGAGGTTTGCCTGGCCCGGATACTATGATATTAATAGCATATATATCAATATCCATGCGGGTTTAAGGCCAATTTGATTCATAATCCCTTTTGTTCGATCTTCAGGAGACACGCGATGAAACTGGTCCGCCATGGCCCCCTCGGCAAGGAAACCCCCGGCCTGATCGACGCCGACGGCGTGCTGCGGGATCTGTCGGCCGTGGTGCCCGACATCAGCCCGGCGCAACTGGGCGACGCGGCGCTGGCGCGGCTGGCCCGGCTCAAGCCCGCGTCGTTGCCGGCGGTGCGCGGCAAGCGGCGCCTGGGCTGCCCGGTGGGCGGCGTGGGCAAGTTCATCGCCATCGGCCTCAACTACCGCGACCACGCGGCCGAGGCCGGCCTGCCGATCCCGAAGGAACCCATCATCTTCACCAAGGCCATCTCGTGCATCCAGGGTCCCGACGACGCCGTGATGCTGCCCAAGGGCTCGAAGAAGAGCGACTGGGAGGTGGAGTTGGGCGTGGTCATCGGCCGCACCGCCCACCACGTGGCGCGGAAGGACGCACTGGCGCACGTGGCCGGCTACTGCGTGGTCAACGACCTGAGCGAGCGCGCCTACCAGATCGAGCGCGGCGGCACTTGGGACAAGGGCAAGGGCTGCGACACCTTCGGCCCCATCGGCCCCTGGCTGGTCACGCGCGACGAGGTGCCGAACCCGCAGCGCCTGGGCCTGTGGCTGGACCTGAACGGCCAGCGCCTGCAGGCTGGCAACACGCGCCACATGATCTTTGGCGTGGTGCGTCTCCTCAGCTACGTCAGCCGCTTCATCACCCTGCACCCGGGCGACGTGCTGGCCACCGGCACGCCAGCCGGCGTCGGCATGGGCCTGCGCAACGCGGCCGGCCAGCCGGCGCCGCGCTTCCTGAGGGCTGGCGACGAGATCAGCCTGGGGATCGACGGCCTGGGGCAGCAGCAGCAATGCGTGGTGGGCTACCGCGCGCCCTGACCGGCGTGCCTCAAGCCCAGCGCGCGCCGGGCGGGAAAACCCCTGGCCGAGAGGCCGTTGCCGTCAGGCGAGAATGTCAGGAGTCGCGTTTAAAATAGAACAGTCGTTCGTTTTTATTCAAAGATGTACACCTCGTCCGCCGTGGTTTCCTCGCAGGCCGTTCCCCGCGCACTGGGCAAGGGCCGCCAAACCAAGGCCCACATCATTGACATCGCGTTGCGCACGGCCGCGCAATTGGGGCTGGAGGGCTTGTCCATCGGTGCCCTGGCCGAAGCCACGGGCATGAGCAAGTCCGGCGTGTTCGCGCATTTCGGATCGCGCGACGACCTGCAGATCGCCGTGGTGCGCGAGTACCACGCCCGCTTCGAGCGCGAGGTGTTCATGCCCGCCATGGCCGCGCCGCGCGGCCTGCCGCGCCTGCGCGCGCTGTTCGACCACTGGATGCGCTACACCAGCGCCGAACTGGACACGGGCGGCTGCCTCTTCATCAGCGGCGCGGTGGAGTTCGACGACCGTCCCGGCCCGGTGCGCGACGCCCTGGCGCACACCGTGCGCCTGTGGACCGGCGCGCTCGAGCGCGCCGTGACCCAGGCCAAGGCCGAGGGCCACCTGAGCGCCCGGGCCGACGAGGCGCAGGTGGCGTTCGAGATCCATGCCCTGATCCTGGCCCTGCATTACGAGGCCCGCTTCCTGCGCCAGCCGGGCGCCGCCGAGCGCGCGCGGCGCGGCTTCGACAATGTGCTGGCGCGGCACGGCGAGCGCGGCTAAGCCGGCCCAAACCCCTTTCGTTCCACCCTGCCTTTCAACCCTGGAGACTTCCGCCATGCCCAGCTATACCCCGCCCCTGCGCGACATGCAATTCCTGATGCACGAGGTGCACCAGGCGGTCGATCAACTGCGCGCCATGCCGCGCTTCGCCGACCTGGACGCCGACACGCTCAACGCCGTCATGGAGGAGGCCGGCAAGTTCACCTCCACCGTCACCGCGCCGCTCAACCTGAGCGGCGACGCCGAGGGCTGCATACTGGACAAGGCCAACCACGCCATCACCACCCCCAAGGGCTTCAAGGAAGCCTACGCGCAGTTCGTCGAAGGCGGCTGGCCCGCCCTCACCTGCGACCCCGAATACGGCGGCCAGGGCCTGCCCTCCACCATCGGCACCTGCGTGGGCGAGATGCTCAACGCCTCCAACCAGGCCTGGGCCATGTACTACGGCCTCTCGCACGGCGCCTACGAAGCCATCCACGCCCACGGCAGCGAGGCGCAGCAGCAGACCTTCCTGCCCAAGCTCACCAGCGGCGAATGGACCGGCACCATGTGCTTGACCGAGCCCCATTGCGGCACCGACCTGGGCCTGCTGCGCACCAAGGCCGAGCCCCAGCCCGACGGCAGCTACAAGCTCACCGGCAGCAAGATCTTCATCAGCGCCGGCGAGCACGACTTCGCCGCCAACATCGTGCACCTGGTGCTGGCCCGCCTGCCCGACGCGCCCAAGGGCAGCAAGGGCATCAGCCTGTTCGTGGTGCCCAAGTTCCTCGTCAACGCCGACGGCAGCCTGGGCGCGCGCAACCCCATCATCTGCACCGGCATCGAGCACAAGATGGGCATCCACGGCAACTCCACCTGCCAGATGAGCCTGGACGGCGCCGTCGGCACCCTGGTGGGCCAGCCCAACAAGGGCCTGATGGCCATGTTCGTGATGATGAACGCCGCCCGCCTGGGTGTGGGCAACCAGGGCCTGGGCCAGACCGAGGTGGCCTACCAGAACGCGCTGGCCTACGCCAAGGAGCGCCTGCAGATGCGCAGCCTCTCCGGCCCCAAGGCGCCCGACCAGCCGGCCGACCCCATCATCGTGCACCCCGATGTGCGCAAGATGCTGCTCACCGCCAAGGCCTACGCCGAGGGCGGCCGCGCCCTGGCCATGCAATGCGCGCTGCTGCTCGACAAGGCGCGCCACCACCCCGACGCCGCCGTGCGCCAGGACAGCGAGGACATGGTCGCGCTGCTCACCCCCATCGTCAAAGCCTTCCTCACCGACAACGGCGTCACCGCCACCAACGCCTGCATGCAGGTCTATGGCGGCCACGGCTACATCCACGAGACGGGCGCCGAGCAGTTCGTGCGGGACGCGCGCATCAACCCCATCTACGAAGGCACCAACACCGTGCAGGCGCTCGACCTGCTGGGCCGCAAGGTGCTGGCCAACCAGGGCGCCACGCTGCGCAAGCTGGGCCAGCAGGTGGCCGCGCTGCTGAAGGAGGAAAGCGCCAACCCCCGGATGGCCGAGTTCACCGCCCCGCTGGCCGCGCTGGCCGGGCAGCTCAGCCAGTTCAGCACCGAGATCGGCGTCAAGGCCATGACCAACCCCGACGAAGTGGGCGCCGCCGCCAGCGACTTCCTGCGCGTGGCCGGCCACCTGGTGTTCGGCTACCAGTTCGTGTGCATGGCCAGCGTGGCGCTCAAGAAGATCGCCGAGGGCAGCACCGACCCCTTCTACGCCGGCAAGCTGCAGACCGCGCGCTTCTACTTCGCGCGCCTGTTCCCCGAGACCGCCAGCCTGATGCTGGCCGCGCGCTCCGGCGCCGCCGTGCTGCTCGACACCGACGCCGCCCTGGCCTGAACGCCGTTCCCTTGGTGGTTTTGATGCAAAAAATGCCGTGGGCCAGCGTCAATAAACGCTTTATAGCTACTGTTTATATAGCGTTCGTGGCCTGCGGCGCGCACGCCCAGATGACCCCCGTGGGCACCTGGCGCAGCATCGACGACCAGACCAGGGAGCCCAAGGCGCAGATCGTCGTCAGCGACCACGGCGGTGTGCTCAGCGGCCGCATCGAGAAGGTGCTGAAGAAGGACGCCAAGCCGAACGCGCTGTGCGACGAATGCACCGACGACCGCAAGGGCCAGCCGGTGGAGGGCCTGGAGATGATCCGCGGCGCCAGGAAGGCCGACGGCAAGGACGTGTGGGAGGGCGGCCGTGTCCTTGACCCCGAGAACGGCAAGGACTACGCGCTGCGCCTCACCCCCATCGAGGGTGGCCAGAAGCTGGAAGTGCGCGGCTCCATCGGCCCCTTCGGCCGCACGCAGACTTGGGTGCGCGTGAAATAGCGCGCTGGCCGGGCGATCCGTTCGGCGACGGCGGCGCCTGCGCCGCGTGTCCACGATCCGCGCTGCCACATCAGGAAGATAATCCCCGCTGGCCAGCGTCCAGCAACCGTTCAATGCTATGAAAAATGGATTTCCCATGGGCGGCGCGGCCGCCACCGAGCGGCCCTTTGACGACGCCGTGGCGCTCGCCCGCCCAGCCGGCGGCGCGCCCGGCCAGTACGTCGGCCGCACCAGTCCCGCCTACGCCAACATGGTGGGCCCTTTCGGCGGCATCACCGCCGCGCAGGCGCTGCAGGCCATCTGGCTGCACCCCGACCGGCTGGGCGAGCCGGTGGCCTTCACCGGCAACTTCGCCGCCGCGCTGGCCGACGGCGAGTTCACCATCGACGCGCAGCCGGTGCGCACCAACCGGTCCACCCAGCACTGGGTGCTGACCACGCGGCAGCGCGACGCCGAGGGCCGCGACAGCGTGGTCTACACCGCCACGGCGATGACCGCGCTGCGGCGCGACACCTGGCGTGCCACCGACGCGGTGATGCCGGACGCGCCCGCGCCCGAGTCCGTGCCGCCGACCCGGCGCGTCAAGCGCCCGGCGTGGCTCGACCGCTACGACATGCGCTGGTTCGCCGGCGCCATGCCGCTCGAATGGAACGGCGCCGAGGGCGAGGACAGCGTCACGCGCCTGTGGGTGCGCGACGAGCCCCCGCGCGCGCTCGACTTCGCATCGCTGACGGCGCTGTGCGACGTGTTCTTTCCGCGCGTGTGGCTGCGACGCGCGCGCATGACGCCCATCGGCACCGTCTCCATGACCGTGTACTTCCACGCCAGCGCCGCCGACCTGGCCGCCGCCGGCACCGGCCACCTGCTGGGCCAGGCGCGCGGGCATGCGTTCCACGACGGCTACTTCGACCAGAGCGCCGAGATGTGGAGCGCCGCCGGCCGGCTGCTGGCCACCACGCACCAGGTCGTCTACTACAAGGAGTAGCGTCGCGCGCGCGGCACCGGCCGCGCGGCCGCGCCGGTACGATACCCACCTCGGCCCGCGGCGACGCCACCTTTTCCTCGGCTCACCGCCATTCGTCCACCAAGGAAACCCCATGAGCGACATCCTCGTCCACACCGAAGCCGGCGTGATGACCCTGACCTTCAACCGGGTCGGCAAGAAGAACTCCATCACCGCCGCCATGTACGGCACGATGGCCGACGGGCTGGCCCAGGCCGCCGCCGACCCGGCCGTGCGCGTGGTGCTGATCCAGGGCGACGTCACCATCTTCACCGCCGGCAACGACATCAGCGACTTCCGCAACGCGCCCAAGTCCGAGGGCCAGCCCGACCCGGACCGGCCGGTGTGGCGCTTCCTGCGCGGCATCGCCACCTTCCCCAAGCCGCTGGTCGCCGCCGTCTGCGGCCCGGCGGTGGGCGTGGGCACCACCCTGCTGCTGCACTGCGACCTGGTGTACGCGGGCGACAACGCGGCCTTCTCGGTGCCCTTTGTCAACCTGGGCCTGGTGCCCGAGGCCGCCTCCAGCCTGCTCATGCCGCGGATGTTCGGCATGCACCGCGCGTCCGAGGCGCTGCTGACGGGCGATCCCTTCATGGCCGAGGCGGCGCTGGAGGTGGGCCTGGTCAACCGCGTGGTGCCGCCGGCCGAGTGCAACGCCTTCGCGCGCCAGCAGGCGCTCAAGCTCGCCGCCAAGCCGCTGTCGGCCCTGGTCGAGACCAAGCGCCTGCTCAAGGGCGCGCAGCACGCCGCCGTGGTGGCGCGCATGCAGGAGGAGGGCGCCGTCTTCGGCCGCATGCTGCACGAGCCCGCCGCGCGCGAGGCGTTCGCGGCCTTCGCCGAGAAGCGCAAGCCCGATTTCAGCAAGATCTGAGTGCTTTGGGCCGCAAGCCCGCACCCACGTTGCGCAAGCAGCCATGGAAAACACAGTATCCGTCGATCCACCCCGGCTCGTCGCCTGCGGCCACGACGCGCACGCGCCGGCCATCCTGGCGATCTTCAACGACGCCATCCTGCATTCCACGGCGCTGTACGACTACCAGCCGCGCACCCCGGCCCACATGCGCGCCTGGTTCGACGCCAAGGCGGCCGGGGCCTTGCCGGTCATCGGCGCGGTCGATGCCGCCGATGAGCTGCTGGGCTTCGCCAGCTACGGCGCGTTCCGCCCGCAGCCGGCCTACAAGTACAGCGTCGAGCATTCCGTCTACGTGCGCCAGGACCAGCGCGGCCACGGCCTGGGGCCGCTGCTGATGCGCGCGCTGATCGACGCCGCGCGGGCGCGGCAACTGCACGTCATGGTGGGCGTGATCGATGCCGCCAACGCCGCCAGCATCGCGCTGCACCAGCGCCTGGGCTTCGTGCACGCCGGCACGGTGCGGCAGGCCGGCTTCAAGTTCGGCCGCTGGCTGGACGCGGCCTTCTACCAGCTCACCCTCGACACGCCCGCGCAGCCGGTGGACGGGTGAGCCGCGCGTTTTCCCGGGTTTTGATTGCTATTTAATAGATAGCTGTCAATGCAATACTGGTGCTGGCTGAAGGCCGATTTTGCTTGAAACCGGCATCAGCCGGCGGCGATGGCCCGAAGTTCGAGCGGCGTCGCCAGTGTGAACAGGTCGCAGTTGTCCCCCGGTCCGCCCCGGTCCACCACCACGAAGCGTGAAGGCTGGTCGAACACGACCAGCGAGTGGTGCCACACGCCGCGGTGGTAGTTCACGCCCTGCCGGCCGTCGGTGAGGAAGGCGCGCACCGCGCCGGCGGCCGGCGCCTCGCCCGCCGGCGCCACGATCACCAGAAAGGCCTGCCCGTCCAGCGGCACGAAGGCCTGGCTGCCCAGCGGGTGGCGCTCCAGCGCCAGCACCCGCAGCGGCAGCGCGTAGGGGCGGGCGTGGAACAGGCTGATCAAGGGCCGGCCGCCGCCGGCCGCCACGTCCACCCGCGCCAGGTCGTGGAAGCGCTCCGTCATGCCGCCGTTGATGAGGATCGGCGCGTGGCCGCTGCTGTCGATGACGTCGCCGAAGGGGGCGAAAGCCGCGGCCGTGAGCGGCTCGGCGGTCAGGGGCCGGCAGGGCGCCTCGGAAGAGTGGCTCATCGGCGTCGCGGCGGGGCGTCTGGCGAGGACCGGGCCGTCAGTCCCGCGCCGCTGGCGGCAGTTCGCGCGGCCGGCCTTCTTCGTCGATGGCGACGTAGGTCAGCGTGGCCTCGGTCACCTTGATGTAGCGGCCCTGCTTGCGGATGCGCTCGGCGTAGACGCCCACGTTCAGCGTCATCGAGGTGCGGCCGATGCGCTCCATCTTGGCGTAGAGCGACAGGATGTCGCCCACGCGCACCGGCTGCTTGAAGATGAACTGGTTCACCGCCACCGTGGCCATGCGCCCCTGCGCGTGGCGCGCCGCCAGCACCGAGCCGGCCAGGTCCACCTGCGCCATCACCCAGCCGCCGAAGATGTCGCCGTTGGCGTTGGCGTCGGCCGGCATGGGGATCACCTTCATCACCAGGGCGTGGTCCTCGGGCAGCGCCGCCTCCGGGGCCGTGACGGCGTTCAGGTTGGGGGGGCGCATGACGGAGGGCCGCCGGGCGGAGGTGGACATGGGCACAATCCTTGGGAAATATTCTTTCGAAAGAGATTGTCCACGATGCGCGGCGGCGGCGAGCGTTCCCTTCCCCTTCCGGTGCCCCAGGCAGGCGGCGGTCCGCGCTCGGACTGGCGCACGCTCGGGCGCCTGGCGCCCTACCTGTGGCAGTACAAGTGGCGCGTGGCGGCGGCGCTGGCCTTCGTCCTCGGCGCCAAGCTGGCCAACGTCGGCGTGCCGGTGCTGCTCGGGCACCTGGTCGATGCGATGACGCTCAAGCCGGGCGACCCCGCCGCCGTGCTGGTGGTGCCCGCCGGCCTGCTGCTGGCCTACGGCGCGCTGCGCCTGACGACCTCGCTGTTCACCGAGCTGCGCGAGCTGGTGTTCGCCAAGGCCACGCAGGGCGCCTCGCGCCAGATCGCGCTGCAGACCTTCGAGCACCTGCACGCGCTCAGCCTGCGCTTTCACCTGGAGCGCCAGACCGGCGGCATGACGCGCGACATCGAGCGCGGCGTGCGCGGCATCGAGTCGCTGGTGTCGTTCTCGCTGTACTCCATCGTGCCCACGCTGGTCGAGGTGGCGCTGGTGCTGGCCATCCTGGCGTCGCGGTTCGACCCGGCGTTCGCCTGGATCACCGGCGCGGCGCTGCTGGCCTACATCGCCTTCACCGTGACGGTGACCGAGTGGCGCACCCAGTTCCGGCGCCAGGCCAACGAGGCCGATTCGGCCGCGCACGCCCAGGCCATCGACTCGCTGCTGAATTACGAGACCGTCAAGTACTTCAACAACGAGCAATTCGAGGCCCGGCGCTACGGCGAGCGCCTGGACCGCCTGCGCCGCGCGCGGCTGCGCAGCCAGAGCACGCTGTCGATGCTCAACACCGGCCAGCAACTCATCATCGCCGCCGGGTTGCTGGCCATGCTGTGGCGCGCCACGCAGGGCGTGGTGGACGGCCGCCTGACGCTGGGCGACCTGGTGATGGTCAACGCCTTCATGATCCAGCTCTACATCCCGCTCAACTTCCTGGGCGTGGTCTACCGCGAGATCAAGCAGAACCTGACCGACCTGGACCGCATGTTCACGCTGATGGACCGCGAGCGCGAGGTGGCCGACGCGCCGGGCGCCGGGCCGCTGGCCACCCACGGGCCGGTGGACGTGCGCTTCGAGCACGTCGATTTCGCCTACGAGGCGGCGCGGCCCATCCTGCACGACCTGAGCTTCGAGATTCCCGCCGGCCGGACGGTGGCCGTGGTCGGCCCCTCGGGCGCGGGCAAGTCCACGCTCGCGCGGCTGCTGTACCGGTTCTATGACGTCGGCGTTCCCGGCACCGGCGGCGGCGGGCGCATCCTGATCGCCGGCCAGGACATCCGCGGCGTCACCCAGGCCAGCGTGCGCCGCGCCATCGGCATCGTGCCGCAGGACACGGTGCTGTTCAACGACACGGTGGCCTACAACATCCGCTACGGCCGGCCCGAGGCCAACGACGCCGAGGTGGAGCAGGCCGCGCGCGCCGCCCACATCCACGACTTCATCGTGAGCACGCCCAAGGGCTACCAGACCATGGTGGGCGAGCGCGGGCTGAAGCTGTCCGGCGGCGAGAAGCAGCGCGTGGCCATCGCGCGCACGCTGCTGAAGGACCCGCCGGTGCTGATCTTCGACGAGGCCACCAGCGCGCTCGACTCGGCCAACGAGCGCGCCATCCAGGCCGAGATCCGCAGCGCCGCGCGCGGCCGAGCGGCGCTGGTGATCGCGCACCGCCTGTCCACCGTGGTGGACGCGCACGAAATCCTGGTGCTGGAGGCGGGCCGCCTCGTCGAGCGCGGCACCCATCCGCGGTTGCTGGCCGCGCGCGGCCGCTACGCCGAGATGTGGGCGCTGCAGCAGGCGGCCGAGCAGGGCGCCGCCGAGCTGGCGGCGTGACGGCACGGTATTTGCATGGCGTCTTCGGGCATAAGTCACGCTGGCGACTGATTCGCGAGGGTATCCCTGTGGCCTTGGCTTCCTAGAATGGCGTTGCTGAAGTACGTGGGCCGTGCTGGCTCACTGGGGGGGCTCCTCCGCATTATCTGAAAGGATTGACATCATGAAGAAGCAGAAGCAATTGCTGGTTTTGACCGCGCTGTCGCTGGCCAGGATCAAGTCCAGCGGCGTCGTCAACCTCGGTGTCCGCGATTCGTCCGGTCTGGCCTTCACCATCGGTGGTGGCAAGTACGTGGGCTTCCACACGGAGATGGCCGAGCGCATCATCGACGACCTGAGCAAGCAGGCCGGCAAGCCGCTGAAGATCAACTACCAGGTCATCACCTCGCAGAACCGCGTGCCCTTGGTGCAGAACGGCACCATCGACTTCGAATGCGGCTCCACCACCAACAACGCCGCGCGCCAAAAGGACGTGGCCTTCGCCGTCACCACCTTCGTCGATGAAGTGCGCACCGCCGTCAAGACCAGCTCGGGCATCAAGTCCGTCAACGACCTGAACGGCAAGACCGTCGCCGTGACCACCGGCACCACCAGCGTGCAGCACCTGCGCCGGCACGAGCGCGGCGCCAACATCGACTTCAAGACCGTGCAGGGCAAGGACCACGCCGACAGCTTCTTGCTGCTCGAATCGGGCCGCGCCGACGCCTTCGTGATGGACGGCTCCATCCTGGCGGCCAGCATCTCCAAGGCCAAGAACCCGAAGGACTTCGCCATCGTCGGCGAGGTGCTGTCGGTCGAGCCCATCGCCTGCATGCTGCGCAAGGACGACCCGAAGATGAAGGAAGCGCTGGACAACTCGATCAAGCGCCAGATCAAGGACGGCTCGCTCGCCAAGCTGTACGACAAGTGGTTCATGCAGCCGATTCCGCCCAACAACGTGGCGTTGAACATGCCCCTGAACGAGAGCACCAAGGCGGCCTGGGCCACCCCCAACGACAAGCCGGCGGAAGCCTACAGCTCCAAGCTGCTGGCCAAGTAAGCTTGCCGCGGATGCAACAATAGCCCGTGCGCGCCAGCCCACGGGCTTTTTTACGCAGCACGGACATGAGCGGGAAAGGCGCAAGATGCTGAACATGGATTGGCAGGTGTTCTGCCAGGACACCCTGACGGGGGATGCGGTCGCCGGCTGCCTGGGCAGCGGGCGCGACATCACCTACCTGAACTGGATCTTCACCGCCTGGGGCTGGACGGTGTCGGTCTCGCTCACGGCCTTGCTGATCGCGCTGCTGGTGGGCTCGCTGATCGGCGTCATCCGCACCCTGCCCGACAGCCCCTGGCTGGTGCGCCTGGGCAACGCCTGGGTGGAGATGTTCCGCAACGTCCCGCTTCTGGTGCAGATCTTCCTTTGGTACCACGTGATGCCGACCCTCGTTCCACCGATGCGCGACCTGCCGCCCTTCGTGCTGGTGGTGCTGGCGCTGGGCTTCTTCACTTCCGCGCGCATCGCCGAGCAGGTGCGCGCCGGCATCCAGGCCCTGCCCAAGGGGCAGCGCTACGCCGGCATGGCGATGGGCTTCACCACGTTCCAGTACTACCGCTACGTGCTGCTGCCCATGGCGTACCGCATCATCATCCCGCCGCTGACCAGCGAATCGATGAACATCTTCAAGAACTCGTCGGTCGCGTTCGCGGTGTCGATCCCCGAGCTGACGCAGTACGCCATGCAGGTGGGCGAGGAAACCTCCCGTCCCATCGAGATCTACCTGGCGGTGACGGTGCTCTACGTGATCTCGGCGCTGGTCATCAACCGCATCATGGCTTTCGTCGAGAAGCGCGCGCGGGTACCGGGTTTCGTCGTCGCGGGCACGGGCGGAGGGCATTGAGATGAACCTGATGAACCTCGACTTCTCGCTGCTCAACTGGGATCTGATCCAGGGCTTCATCCTCAAGGGCCTGTACTTCAGCGTCGTGCTCACCTTCGTCGCCACGCTGGGCGGCATCTTCTTCGGCACCCTCCTGGCGCTGATGCGGCTGTCGGGCAAGAAGTGGCTCGACTTGCCGGCGGCGATCTACGTCAACGGCATGCGCAGCATTCCGCTGGTGATGGTGATCCTGTGGTTCTTCCTGCTGGTGCCGTTCATGATCGGGCGGCCGGTCGGCGCCGAGTATTCGGCCATCGTCACCTTCGTCGCGTTCGAGGCGGCGTACTTCAGCGAGATCATGCGCGCCGGCATCCAGTCCATCCCGCGCGGGCAGGTCTATGCCGGCCAGGCGATGGGCATGACCTACGGCCAGAACATGAAGCTGGTGATCTTGCCGCAGGCCTTCCGCAACATGCTGCCGGTGCTGCTGACGCAGACCATCATCCTGTTCCAGGACACCTCGCTCGTCTACGCCATCGGTGCCTACGACCTGCTCAAGGGCTTCGAGACGGCGGGCAAGAACTACGGCCGCCCGATCGAGATGTACCTGCTGGCGGCCGTGCTGTACTTCATCATCTGCTACGCGCTGTCGTATTTCGTCAAGCGTCTGCACAAGAAAATCGCCATCATTCGATAAGGAGCCCGCCATGTCCGACGCCATGATTCAAGTAAAGAACGTCTCCAAGTGGTATGGCCCGGTGCAGGTGCTCAACGAGTGCTCGGTCAACATCGACAAGGGCGACGTGGTGGTCGTCTGCGGCCCCTCCGGCTCCGGCAAGTCCACCCTCATCAAGACCGTCAATGCCCTGGAGCCGATCCAGAAGGGCGACATCGTCGTCAACGGCATCTCGCTGACCGACCCCAAGACCGACCTGCCCAAGCTGCGCAGCAAGGTCGGCATGGTTTTCCAGCACTTCGAGCTGTTTCCGCACCTGTCGGTGACCGAGAACCTGACCATCGCGCAGATCAAGGTGCTTGGCCGCGGCGCCGACGAGGCCAAGGCGCGCGGGCTGAAGATGCTCGACCGCGTGGGCCTGATGGCGCACAAGGACAAATTTCCCGGCCAGCTCTCGGGCGGCCAGCAGCAGCGCGTGGCGATCGCGCGCGCGCTCAGCATGGATCCGATCGTGATGCTGTTCGACGAGCCCACCTCGGCGCTCGACCCGGAGATGGTGGGCGAGGTGCTGGACGTGATGGTGGGGCTGGCCAAGGAGGGCATGACCATGATGGTGGTCACGCACGAGATGGGCTTCGCGCGCAAGGTCGCCAACCGCGTGATCTTCATCGACGTCGGCGGCAAGATCCTGGAGGACTGCAGCAAGGACGAGTTCTTCGGCCACCCCGAGAACCGCCAGCCACGCACCAAGGATTTCCTCAACAAGATCCTGCAACACTAAACCACTCGGCCACGAGGAAAGCCCCGCATCGCGGGGCTTTCCTCATTGGGGCGAGTCGCCTCTTGCCGTTGTTTCGTGCCGTTATTTCTTGCGCGCCGCGATCGCCTTCTCGGCCATGTTCACCAGGTCTGTGCCGATCTGGCCCTTCCACTTGTCGTAGGTGGGGCGGGTGGCCTGGATGAAGGCGTCGCGCTCGGCCGGGCTGAGCTGGGTGATGGTCACGCCCTGGCCGGCGATGTCCTTGAGTAGCGGCTGGCCCGGCTCGATCAGGCCCTTGCGGGCGATGGCGATCTGCTCCTTGCCGGCTTCCACGGCGGCCTGGCGCACGGCCTCGCGGTCGGCGGGGGTCCAGGCGTTCCACACGTCCTTGTTGACCACGAACACCAGCGGGTCGGCCACGTAGCCCCACAGGGTCAGGTACTTCTGGCCCACGGTGTGCAGCTTGGCGGCGGTGAAGATGCTCATGGGGTTCTCCTGCCCGTCGACCGCGCCGCTGGCGAAGGCAGGCTGCGCGTCGGCCCAGCTCATCTGCGTGGGGTTGGCGCCCAGGGCGGTGAAGGTGTCCAGGAACAGCGGCGAGCCGACGACGCGGATCTTCAGGCCCTTCAGGTCGGCGGGCGTCCTGACGACGTGCTTGGAGTTGCTCAGCTCGCGGTAGCCGTTCTCGCCCCAGGCCAGCGGCACCACGCCGGCCTTGTCCAGCGTGGCGAAGATCTGCTGGCCGACCTGCCCTTGCGTCAGCGCGTCGATGGCGGCGTAGTCGGGCATCAAAAAGGGCAGCGAGAACAGGTTGAGCGCCTTCACCTGCGGCGACCAGTTGATGGTCGAGCCCACCGCCATGTCGATCACGCCCTGCCGCAGCGCCGAGAACTCGCGCGTCTGGTCGCCCTGGATCAGCGACACGCCGGGGTAGAGCTTGATGTTGATGCGGCCGCCCGTCTTCTCGCGCACCTTGTTGGCCCAGATCTCGCCGCCCTTGCCCCAGGGGAAGGCGGTGCCCACGACCAGGGACATGCGGTATTCGGACTTGTAGTTCTGCGCGCTGGCGGGCAGGGCGGCGCCGAGCGAGAGCGCGGCGGCGGCACAGGCCAGCGTCAGCAGGGTACGGCGTGGCTTCATGGCAGGGTCTCCTTGGTTTTAACTATGAAAAATATAGCTGCTGACGTAATGTTGATGGGGGCTGAAGGCCGATTTGACTTGAAAACATCAATACCCCAGCACGCGCGGCAGCCACAGCGCCAACTGGGGCCAGATGATGACGGCCACCATCACCAGCCCCATGGCCAGCAGCATCGGGCCGACCCAGCGCACGGTCTGCTCCATGCGCACGCCGGCGATGCGGCACGACACCATCAGGTTCACCGCCAGCGGCGGCGTGAACTGGCCCAGCGCCACCTTCAGCGTCAGCAGCACGCCGAACCACACCGGGTCCCAGTCGTAGTGCTGCACGATCGGCCACAGCAGCGGCACGAAGATGAGGAAGATCGACACGCCGTCGAGGAACATGCCCACCGTGATCAGCAGCAGGATCAGCAGCGTCAGCACGCCGTACTCGCCCAGGCCGGAGTGGACGATGGCGGTGGTGATCGGGTCGATCACGCCCAGCGTGGACAGCGAGAAGGCGAAGATGCCCGCCAGCGACACCACCAGCAGGATCACCGCCGACAGCTCGCCCGACTCCTTGAGGATGGGGAACAGGTCGCGCACCGTCATCGAGCGGTGCACCACCATGCCCACGAACAGGCCGTAGAACACCGCCACCACCGCCGCCTCGGTCGGCGTGAACCAGCCCGCGCGCATGCCGCCCAGGATCAGCACCGGGGCGAACAGGCCCCAGACCGCGTCGCGCAAGCTCTGGCCCAGCGGCGGGCGCGGCAGCGCCGATTCGAGCTGGCCCATGCCGTGCTTGCGCGCCATCCACACCGCCGGCACGATCAGCGCCAGCCCGGCCAGGATGCCCGGCACCATGCCGGCGGCGAACAGCGCCGGCACCGACGCGCCCGGCACCAGCACCGAATAGACGATGAAAGCCACCGAGGGCGGGATCAGGATGTCGGTGGCCGCCGCCGCGCCCACCACGCTGGCCGAGTACGAGGCCGGGTAGCCGGCGCGCGCCATGGCCGCGATCATCACGCTGCCCACCGCCGCCGCGTTGGCCGGACCGGAGCCGGAGATGCCGCCCAGGAACATCGCCACCACGATCGTCACCAACGGCAGCATGCCCGGCCCCCGGCCCACCAGCGCGATGGCGAAGTTCACCAGCCGCAGCGCCACGCCCGAGCGGTCGAAGATCGAGCCCACCAGCACGAACATGGGGATCGCCAGCAGCGGGTACTTGCCCAGGCCGGCGTAGAAGTTCTGCGGCACCGCCAGCAGGCCGAACCACTGCGTGTCGGCATTGGCCAGCGCGATCGCCGCCGCGCCCGCCAGGCCCAGCGCCGCGCCAATGGGTACGCCCAGCAGCATCATGGCGATGAAGACGGCAAAGAGCAGCGTGGCGATCACGGCGCCCGCTCCTCGGCCCGTACCTCGGGCGAGGTGGGCGCCTTGGGGTCGTCGCCCGCCGCGCGGCCGCGGCGCAGCATCAGGCCCAGGGCGCGCAGGGTGATGGCGGCGGAGATGATGGGCAGCCAGATCGAATACCACCACTGCGGCACGCCGATGCCGGGCGAGGTCTCGCCGTACTGCACGTCGTCCCACACCAGGCGCACCGACAGCACCGCGATCAGCCCGAACAGCAGCGCCACCATGGCCGCGCCGAAGGTGGCCAGCGCGCGCTGGCGCCGGGGCGTGCCGCCGTCGGCGAAGAACTCGATGCGGATGTGCCGGTTGCGCGCCACCGCGGCCGACCCGGCCACCATGGCCAGCACGATCATCAGGAACACCGACACCTCCTCCGTCCACGCGAACGAGGCGCTGGTGAAGTAGCGCACCAGCACGTTGGCGAAGGTGATCAGCGCCAGCAGCGCCATGATGACCACCGTCAGCCAGTCTTCGATGGCCAGCGGCACGCGCGGCTGGGCCACGGCAGGGGCGGGGCGCAAAGGCGCCGGGCGCGCGTCGGCGACGGTCGCGCCGCGGCGCGTGGGCTGTGGGGGCAGGGGCATGAGAGACGGGCGACGGGGCCAAAAAAAAGGCGGCTGCAGTGGCCGCGAACCGTGCGCATCTTAAAGCCGCAGGCACAGCCGCCACCGGGGCGCGACCGGCGCCGTGCGCGCGTGCCCGCGCGGGCTGCGCGTCCTTTTGCTTCGCCACTGCATTGGATGGCCCCCGCAGTGGCCTTGTCTGCCAGCCCCCAACGCTCCGGCCGGCAGCACCTGACTGGCAACACGTCGCCCGACGGAATCGCCCAGGGCCGTTACACCTACACTAAACTGCAATTTGTTCACAGTTTTCACAGTCGTCACAGAATCAAAACCCATAGTTACAGGTGCCCCACCCATGTCCCTGATGTCCCTCTTTCGCCAGCGCCTCGCGCGCGGCGCCTCATTTGTCGCGCTCGGCCTGGCCGCTGCGTCGTTCTCGCTTGCAGCCCAGGCCGATGTGGCGGTGTACGGCGCGGAACTCGCCACTTGGAATGACGATGTGGTGAGCAAGATCACTGCGGCCAGCGGTGGCAGCCTGGGTGCCGTGGTCAGCCACGTGCTGTGCAATGGAGACGACCCCTGCGAGCCCACGCCCACGCTGGCCCAGTTGCAGGCCTACAGCGCGGTGCTGGTGTATTCCGACCTTGACTATGCCGATCCCGTGGCCCTGGGCGATGTGCTGGCCGACTACGTGGATGCGGGCGGCACGGTGGTGATGGCTTTTAGTTCGTTTTATAACGGCGACTTCGCGATTCAAGGCCGCCTGGTCAGCGGCGGCTACCTGCCCCTGACGACGGGTGGTGCCAATTTGCACGGCAGCCCTCAAAGCCTGGTGCCCGTGGTGACCGGCCACCCTTTGCTGCAAGGCGTGGGCGGCTTCAACGGCGGCATCAGCTTTCGCAACGCCGTCAGCCTGACCGCGGGCGCCACGCTGGTGGCAAATTGGAGCGACGCGGCCCCAACCCCGCTGATTGCCGTCAAGGGCAACGTGGTGGCGCTCAACTTCTTTCCGCCGTCGTTCGACGCCCGCGACGACCTCTGGGACGTCGGCACCGACGGTGGACGCATCATGGCCAACGCGCTGGCGTGGAGCCTGCTGATTTCCCCCAACAACCTGTCGGCGGGCCAGCAAGGCACGGCCTACACGCCGGTCACCTTCAGCGTGGCGGGCGGCGGAGTGGCGCCTTTCACCTGGTCGGCCACCGGGCTGCCCGCCGGGATGAGCCTGTCGCCGGCTGGCGAGCTTTCCGGCACGCCCACGGCTTACGGCACGTTCACGGTGCAGGTCAGCGTGCAGGACAGTTCGGCCACGCCCCTGCGCCGGACGATGCCCATCCCCCTGTTGGTCAATCCGGCGCCAGTGGCCGCGCCCACGCCCGTGCCCACGCTGGGCGAATGGGCGCTGGGCCTGCTGGCGCTGCTGCTGGCGGCGCTGGGCGTACGCGCCAGTGCGCTGCGGCGCGCCTGAAGCGCGCAGGGGTGCGGCGCGCTGCGCGAAAATCTGGCGATGACCGCACCGCACACCCTCACCTTCACCCGCCCCGACGACTGGCATCTGCACGTGCGCGACGGCGCCGCCCTGGCCGCCGTGGTGCCGCACACGGCGGCGCGGTTCGGGCGCGCCATCATCATGCCCAACCTCA
>Ga0075163_10002462_pt1 | contig 24833 bp, 20 predicted proteins | sample JI1023141ADNA_FD_71478 | JGI IMG/M metagenome (GOLD analysis project Ga0075163, IMG submission 71478) | Wastewater effluent complex algal communities from Wisconsin, to seasonally profile nutrient transformation and Carbon sequestration -... | ecosystem: Engineered > WWTP > Effluent > Algae... | reverse complement strand
AGCGTTCTCTGCGGAGTTTGTCGGTGGAATGCGCCTTGCTATCCGTCGGACATGCGACGAGCTTTCAGCGTGGGCGTGGTGGTCGGGGCGGTGGTGTTGGGCGCGTGCGGCGGTGGCTCGGACGATCCTTCGCCCTTCACGCCGAACGGTGACCCGACGACGCAGCCGAGCTCTGCGCAGCCCAACGCGCTGGAGGCGGCGCTCCAGCAGGGCACGGGCGTGCCGTGGGCCGTCGACGTCGACGCCGTCACCGGCTTCGCACTCTTCGCCAAGCCCTTGAAGCGTCTGACGGTCGGCGGCTCCAGCGCCGAGGTCGGTGCGTTCATTGCCAAGTATCCGCAGGTGTTCGGTGTCCGCAGCGAAGAGCTCGGGGCGCCGAGCGAGGGCCAAGACACCGATGGTCGCAAGGTCGTCGAGCTGCACCAGCAGGTGGGCGCCAATCCTGTATTCGGAACGTCCGTCGCCGTTCACCTCGCCGCGGACGGGGCGGTGACGTTCGTGGGTGGCCACGGGTATCGCCCGGTCGGCCCCGTCACGACCGCGCGCACCCCTTCGGAAGCGCAGACAGCCGCGGTGGCTGCGGCCAAGGCTACGCCAGCCGACGCCGCGCCGGCGGAGCTCGTGCTGCTCCCGTTCCCTTCACGCACGCCCAAGGAGGCACGGCTCGCGTTTCGCGTCGACGTCTCCGGCGAGAGCGCGACCGGCGGCATCTACTTCCTCGATGCGACCACGCTCGCGGTGCTGCTGGTGCAGGCGGCCGGCCGCACCGTCGATGGAAGCGGGATTGGCGCTTCGGGCCTGACGCACAAATTCGCGGTCTCCCAGGTGGGCACGGCGCCGTCTCCGGTCACGTACCAGATGCAATCGCCGGCCGGGGCACACCCGGGAAAGATTCGCGTGCTCGACGACGCCGACCAGACGGTGCTCGGTAGCTCCGATGCGAACGCGTGGTTTCCCGGTGCGGCGCCGGAACGCAAGGGCGCAGCGGTGGACGCCTACGCGTACACCATCGGCGGCATGAGCTACTGGTCGTCGCGCTTCGGCCAGAAGTCGTACGACAACGCCGGCGGGGGCGTCGACGTGGTGGTCCATCAATCGGCGGGCCCCGAAGGCAAACAGTGGAACGCCAAAGCCGGATTCACCTCGCGCGGGCGCGCGATTCTCACCTTCACCGATGGTTTCGGCGCGCGAAAGACGCCAGCCACCGCGCCCGACGCGGTCGCGCACGAGCTCGGTCACGTCGTTCACTGGTTCGCGCTGGGAAAGAACCTCGACCCTGCCGACGCGGGCGCGGCCATCGACGAGGGGCTCGCCGACGTATTCGGCTCGCTCTACGAAGCGAGCCTCGGAACTGGCGACCCCGCCACCGTCGGCGAGGCGGCCGTGGCAGGCGGCGTGCGCAACCTCGCGGACCCGTCGCTCTGCGACAAGGACTCCGGAGGTCCTTGCCCTTCGAACGTCGACGATGCGGCTTTCAAGAGCGACGATCCGCACATCCCGGGTGTCGTCGTCGGGCACGTGGCGTACCTCTACACGTACGGCGGTGAGCACGTCGCCGACAAGGTCGCCATCACCGACCCGATCTCCTTCACGCAAGCGGAGACGCTCTACTTCTCCACGGTGAAGAAGTGCCTGCGCATGGGCATGAGCTTCAAGGAGCTCGCGCAGTGCCAGATCGAAGAGGCGAAGGCCGCCAAGATTCCCTTCCAGCCGGTGGTCTGCGCCTGGACCGCGGCCCACGTGGTGACGGCCGACGACGCGAAGAAGCGCTACAACGTCTCCTGCGACGGAGCCGTATCGTGCGAGGGCAAGACCAACGGCTTCTACTGCGCGCCGGACGTCACCGCGCGCAGGGCCACCTCGTACAAGTGCCAGGGCGGTAAGGTCGAGAGCCAGGACACCTGCCTCTCGTGCGTCGAGTACCACAACGACCGGAGCAAGCAGAACTGCAGCAAGTGATCGTGCGCTGCGGAGATCGCACGTGGAGCCCGCGGATCGGGTGGATCGTCCTGCCGCGACTTGCAGGCGGCACCTTGCGCGGTCCAGCAAAAGCTTGCCGGCGCGGAGCCCGATAGCTGCACAATTGGCGGACTTTTCCGCTGGAACGCTCCTTGCTCCACGACCGGGCATGCGACGAACGCTCAGCGTAGGTGTGGTGGTCGGCTCGGTGATTCTCGCGGCCTGCAGCGGAGGGGCGGACGATCCGGTGCCGTTCGTGCCGAGCGGCGACCCCACGACGACGCCTGCGGTTGCGCAGCCCAACGCGCTGGAGGCAGCGCTGCAGCAAGCGACCGGCGTGCCCTGGGCGGTGGACATCGACCCGGCCAGCGGCCTCGCTCCCTTCGCAAAGCCCCTCGGCACGCTGCGGCTCGACACCTCGGCCGCGGTGTTCCTGGCGCGCTTTCCCGCGGTGTTCGGGGCGTCCGCCGGCGAGCTCACGGCGCTCCGCGAGGAGACGGACGCCGAGGATGGCACCAAGGTGTCGGTGCTCGAGCAGCGCATCGACAGGGTGCTGGTGGAAACCACGACCATGGCGGCCCACTTCGGCGCCGACGGCACGCTCACCTCCGTGCAAGGGCACGGCTTTCGCCCGGCCACCGCCGCCACCGCCGCGCGAACCGAAGCCGACGCGCGCGCGGCCGCTGCTGCTGCCTCGGGCTCGGTGGCCGACGGCTCCGCGGTGCTGACGTACCTCCCGCATCCGGCGGCGGCGCCCAAGTCCGCGCGTCTCGCCTATGCGGTTCGCGTGCGGCAAGGCACGGCGGCCGCGGCGGTGTACTTCGTCGACGCGACCGACGGCACCGTCCTCGCCATTCGCAACGATCTCGTCGCAGCCGAGGGATCGGGCGTAGGCGCTTCGGGCTTCACCCATCGCTTCGCGGTGACCCAGAGCGGGACGGCGCCGGCGCCTGTGACGTTTTCGCTCGAGTCTCCCGATCGCGCGTACCCCAGCAACCTGAAGGTCATCGACGTCAGCGGCGGCAGCATCGACGGGCCGGTCATCACCAGCCCCAAGGCCGACGAGTGGCTCCCGGGGGTCGCGGAAGCGCGGCGCGGCCAGGCGGTCGACGCGTACGGTTACGCGATCGCTGCGGTGAAGTACTACTCCGCGCGCTTCCGGCAGAACAGCTACGACAACGCCAACGGCCGCATCGACGTTCTGGTGCACGACAGCGGCGACGACTACAACGCCGCCGGTGGTTACATCGATGGTGGCCGGCCGATCATGCTCTACACCGACGGCGTCCCCGCCAAGTCGTACAAGACCCTCGCCACCGCGCCGGACGTGGTCGGCCACGAGCTCGGGCACCTGATCCAGATGGGACAGATCGGCAAGAAGCAGCAAGGCGCCTTCGAGGGGCAGAGCATCGAAGAGGGCCTGGCCGACGTGTTCGGGATGCTCTTCGAGATGAGCCTCGGTGCGGGCGACCCTTCCACGGTGGGCGAAGCGGCCATCTCCGGCGGCGTGCGAAACCTCAAGAATCCGGCGCTCTGCGACAAGACCTTCGGTGGCCCGTGCCCGGCGGACATCGACGACGCCGCCATGAAATCCAAGGACCCTCACATCCCTTCGACCATCGTGAGCCACGCGTTCTACCTGGCAGCCTTCGGCGGCGAGAACGCGAAGCTGAAGATCGCCATCACCGACCCCATCTCCACCAAGCAGGCCGAGGACCTGTACTTCGAGACGGTGAAGAAGTGTTATCAGGCCGGCGCCACCTACAAGGCGCTCGCGCAGTGTCAGGTGGATCGCGCCAAGGCCAAGGGCATACCCTTCCAGCCCATCGCCTGCGCCTGGGCCGCCGTGAAGGTGGTGACGGTCGAGGACGCGAAGAAGCGCTACAACGTCTCCTGCGACGGAGCCGTCTCGTGCGAGGGGAAGACCAACGGCTTCTACTGCGCGCCGGACGTCTTCGCCCGAAAGGCAACCTCGTACAAGTGCCAAGGCGGCAAGGTCGAGAGCCAGGACACCTGCCTCTCGTGTGTCGAGTACCACAACGATCGGAGCAAGCAGAACTGCAGCAAGTAGCTACAGGTTCGGGCAGGTTCGCTCGGGGAGCACCAGCGGATCGAGCGGCTTCTGCTCGAAGTCGAAGGCGTTGAGCAGCGTGTTGGCGACGGCGTCCTGCGCCGCCGGATCGAGATCGTGGAGCAGCTTCGGGGCGTGGAAGATCTCCTCGATGAAGCGCGGAATGCTCGCTTGCTCCGAGACTTCCTTGAACACGAAGCCGGGCTTGGCGTAGGGCGAGATGACGATGAGCGGCACGCGGAAGCCCAGGCCGTAGGGCTTCTGCGCGTCGCAGCCGTACTTGCGCGGGGGGACCACGTGGTCGTACCAGCCGCCGAAGTCGTCCATCGTGAAGAGGATGGCGGTGTCCTTCCAGTACTTGCTGCCCATGAGCTTGTTGAGCTTCTTCACGGTCCAGTTCTCGCCCTGGCAGATGGCCCCGATGTTCGGGTGCTCGTCGGCGAGGTCCTGGTTCACGAGCCAGGTGACGTCGGGCAGCGTGCCGGCGTCGATGTCCTTGTCCCACTCGTCGGACGAGACCACGTTCTTCCAGCCGGGGCCGTTGCGCACGCTGTCGATGGCGTCGAACATCGACCACACCTCGGGCAAGAGGTAGAAGTTCGAGCCGTAGAACTTCCAGGTGGTGCCGGTGGGGAGCACGTCGGGAATCGAGGGAATCTTGAAGCAGGGGAACACCGACTGCTCGGTGCAGGTCTTTTGGTCCTCGACGGGAATGCGCGTCGAGGCCGGCTGATCGCAACCCCAGTAGGGCTTCAGCAGCGTGGTGTTGGGGTTGCCAGTGGCCCAGCCGGCCTGCGCCGCCAGCACGAAGCTGTGGCCGGGAAAGCTCGGACCGAGCTCGTTGGTGAAGAAGTGATCGGCCAGCGTGAACTTGCGTGCATACTGCCAGTAATTCGGGATGTCGGCTTCCTGGTACTGGGTGCAGGCGAGCGACTCGCTCCAGCCGTCGTTGGCGCCGCCGTGAAGGTCGGCCAGGGCGCAGTCGTGCGAATGGCACAGGTCCTGGGTGGTGCGATCGGGGGCGCGGCCCATGGGCGTTTTCACGCCGTTGAGGACGCAGTCCTTGGTGCCCTCGGCGCCGGGGAACGAGCCGAAGTAGTTGTCGAAGGTGTGGTTCTCCTTCACCACCACCACCACGTGCTTGATCGGGAAGGCGGCCGGCTTGCCGGCGTCGGGCGTGGGCGTCACGCCGCTATCCTTGGGCGGATCGGGATTCTTCCCGGTGTCGACGGCGGCGTCGGCGCCCGGCACGTCGCTTACCACCGCGTCGGATCCGCAGGCTGCGAGCAGCGCGAAGACCGACACCAGACCAACGCTCGTCGACAGGATTGCTAGGCGCATCTTGGGCACCAGTTCTCCCACGAGGCGAGGCCGAGAGCAACCAAGCACACCGTGACGAGCCCGTAACGCGCGCGCGTCAAACGATGTGTCCGCCTCGGTCAAGCGCGAGCGTAGTCTTCCCCACATACTCCGCCCATGACGCAATCGACCTGGGCTCGGGCTCTCGCGGTGATGGGACTTTCGCTCGCCCTGGCGCAAGCCGGGTGCGCCGCGTCGAGCGACCAAGCCGCGCCCGACGAGAACGAGGACCTCGACCTCACGACCGGCAAGCCGCGCACCGCGCTCGGTTGGAGCTTCTGGTTCAAGCGCCGCTATCCCGACTGGTACACCACGTCGGCACGCACCGAGGTCGACGCGCGCGCCTGGGGTGGTGGCTTCGCGCCGGCTTCGGATCCGGTTTTCGCCCACAACGATCTTCTCGTCGACGGCGTCACGCCGAAGCAGGTGCTCGCGCAGATGGTCCGCGCCAGCGAGTGGCAGACCTTCTACGAGAACTCGGGGCCGGCGCTCCTGCCCAGCGGCGAACCGGTGGCGCGCCTGACGTTGGGGCTCGAGTACCGCTGGACCACGTTCTCGGTGTCGCAGAAGATGAAAGTGGTCGAGCTCTCCGAGGGCGAGCAGGAGTCCACCCTGGCCTGGCAGGGCGGCAGCCTCGGCACCGAGGTGTACCACCGGTGGATCTTCCGCAAGGAAGGCACGGGGACGCGGGTGGTCACCGAGGAGCTGGAGCGGGGCTTCGCGCCCCTCCTCGACCGCATGCTCATGAATCCCTCGCTCCACTGCGGGCACGAGCTCTGGCTGCGGGGTCTCGCGCGGAAGATGGCTGCGCGATGAAGCGGCGAATTCTCTCCTTCGCGGCGCGCTCGGTGATGGCGATGGTGGCGGTGGCCGCCTGCGCCGCCGAGCCTGCGGCCGAGTCCGACGAGGAGAACCTCGACTCCGGCTGGTTCCAGCGCGACTACGCCAAACTGTCGGTCGTGCCGCTGGGGCCGGGGCTGCGCGCGGTCCTGGGCGGCGGCGGAAACTCCGTGGTCGTCGAGGGACGCGGCGCCGCGCTGGTCGTCGACACCAAGTGCGACGTACCCCTCATGCCCGGTGCTTCCAGCTTCGCGCGGTGGGTCGCGTCGGAAGTGAAAGTGCCCATCTCCGACGTGGTGAATACCCACTATCACTACGACCACGCGTTCGGAAATCCCAACTTCGGAGGTGCCCGTGTACACGTCCATCCGCGGGCCATTCCGGCGATGAGCCGCGAGGATGGGGACTTCTGGCGGGAGCACCCGGGCGCGCCCCTCGTGCCGCTCACCGAGGAGACGACCCGCCTCGACGTGGGTGGACGCATCGTCGAAGTGCACCACGCCGGTCGCGCCCATACCGCCAGCGACGTCTGGGTCTACGTGCCCGACGAGAACGTGGTGATCACCGGCGACCTGATCTTCAATGGCTACTTCCCGTTCTTCGACGACACCGAGGACGGGTCCTCGCTGTCGGGAACGGCGTCGGCCCTGCGTGCCATCGCCAAGGCGCACCCGACCGCGCGCATCGTGCCGGGGCACGGCCCGCTATGCACCGCGGCCGAGCTCGAAGCCTATGCGCGCTTTCTCGACGACGCCGACGCCGTGGCCCGCGCGGCGCTGGCGCAAGGCAAGAGCGAGCGCGAGGCCGGCCTCCTGGGCGAAGGTCGCTGGGACCGCAAGGTGCTCCCGTCGTTCCACCACGGCAAGCTCACCTGGGCAACCTCTGCGGCCACCACCCGGGCGGCCTATCGCCTGGCACGCGCCGGACGGTAGCTATCCGCGGCGCGCGACCACCACGCTGCGCGAGGACGGGTCAGCGGGCGACATCGGACGGATGCTCTCGAGACGCCAGCCGCCGTCGCTGAGGACCGCGCCGAGCTGATCGCGGTGGAGCTGCCCTCCTTCGGTGCCGGCCAGGAGCACGAGCGAGAGCAGCGCGGCGCCGGCGGGGGCGGTGCCATGTTCGACGAGCAGTCGCTCGGAGAGGACCAGGCGACCGTCGAGCGCCGCGGCCTCGGCCGCCTGCCGCAGGACCGTACGCCGTCCGCCGGCATCGAAGTCCGAGAGGACCCCGGAGAGGATCACCACGCTGGCGCCCCGGAATGGCCACGGCTGCCGGAGATCGCCCACCCCTATTCGATGGCGACTTCCGAGCCCGGCTCGAGCGCTCCGTTCCGCAGTGATGGAGGCGGTGGCCGCGAGGTCGAAGGATTCGACGCGCAAGCCCGGTACCGACGCCAGCAGCTCGCGCGCGAGCGCGCCGCCCCCGCAGCCTCCGTCGATCACGTGGTCGTCGCTGCCCAGCTCCAGCATCCGCGCGAGGCACACGCCGCTGCCTCGCGCGTCGTCGTCCATGGCGTCGAGGAACGTGCGCAGGGCGGCGGGGTGCTTTTGCAGCTCTTCGTAGGGCGACGCGGCCACGTCGCCGTCCACGAAGGGCCACGCTCGGTGTTGCGGCGCACCGGTGCGCGCGGCGACGGACAGGCGCCCCATCACAGGTGCCACGAAGTTGCCACGGAACCGTACCGCGCACGTGCGCGAGCTCGGCGCCTCGCGGGTCCCCAGCACCGCGAGCGACGTTCCGGTGGCGCGGAAGGCTCCCTCGGCGTCGCGCGTGGCGAGCCCCAGCGCCACCAGTGCGCAAAGGATCCGCTCGACCGCATCCACCGACAGCTTGCGCTGGCCCGCCACCTCTGCGGCGGTGGTGGGCTCGGCAATCGCCGCCACCAGCCCCAGCTCCACGGCAGCGGTGAGCACCGAGCCCACGACGTGCGCATCGAGCAATCGGTCGACGGAGCTGGCCAGCGCATCGGCGCTTTCGAGGTCGAGCATGCGATGTCCCTCCTGTATCGGTGGCCCACTCGAACCCCCGTGCTCGTATGGCTACTACAACGCTGCGTGGCTGTCGACGATGCCCCATCGAACCATCCGAGCATGCAAATAGACTGACCATGCGACCCCTCGCGACTGCCGTCCGTGCTTTGCGCACGATCGCCCTCGCGGGCGAGTGGCACATTCCGGCGCAGCGCTCGCATCGGGCGTCCTGCACGAATTCGCGCAAACCACGGGACGTTCGCGTGGCGGCACGGTGCTTGCCTAAAGCGACGGGTATGAAGCTCATCTCGTCGATCCTCGTTGCACCCATCACCGTGCTCGTCGCCTGTGGCAGCGCGTCGGATTCGTGGCCAGAGACCCTCGAGACGACCGCCAAGTGGCCGCGGTTCGGCCAACAGGGAGTCGTCTCTCCCGCATGGATAGCGCCTCGCCAATTTGGCTGCGCGCAACGCGTTAAGGTCCGCAGGGAGCCGCAGCGAGACTTCGAGCCTGGCGAGAGCGCGGGTGTGGTCTATGGCGACGTGGTGGATAGCCAGTGCGCAACGCTGGGGGCCCGAATTCGGGTGGTCGACGAGGACCCCTTCGGGGCCGCTCTCATTCAGGGCAACTGCCGCGAAGGCTACGGCATGACCGTGCGGGGGACCCGGCTCGCCGTGGTCGTCTTCGGAGATGCAAGCGCGTGCGAAGCGTACGGGAAGGTCCGCTCCTCGGCGGCGCCCGCGAGGACCACGACGGTGCTGCGTTTGGTCGCGCTGCAGCCGGTCGCTACGTTCGCGTTCGTCAGCGCTGACGCGAATGGTACGGAGCTCGGCGTGGAAGACGTCCCGTGAACGGTAGCGGCGCTCACGCGAGAACGCCGGTCCAGCGCGGGCGGCGCCAGAGGACGAGCGCGCAGGCGACGGCGTAGCCCGGACCGAGCACCAAGGCGGGGACGATCCACCATACGCGCACCCGCTCTCGGGAGCGACGCGCGGCAAGGGCGAGCCCGATGGTCGCGCATGCCGCGAGTGCGAGTGGCGCGAACGGAGAGGGCACTCGCTCGCGTTCGGTGTGCGCCGACGGCATGCGCTCGAGGACGAGGCCGAACAGAGGCCCCGCGGCGAGGCCCAGAATGCGTCGACGTGTGGACGGCTCGGTGGCGCGCGGCGGCGGATCTTCCCCGAGGGTGCGACGCTCCGTGATGTGGCCATCGCGCACGACGACGCGCTCGCGGAGCCGCGCGCTCTGAAGCTCGAGCCCGATGAAGTCGGCGCCGATCGTCACCTGGGTAGCCCGAACGTCCGGGCCGAGCGCGCCGGTGGTCATCGTGACGTTCCCATCGTCGCGGACGAACGCCACACCGTCGTCCATCGCCACGGCGATACCCTCCACGGAATCCGCCGTCGTCAGCGCGACCGCACCCCGGATGTCGCCGCGAAGCATCGGGTGCGTGCGTCCGTCCTCGTCGAGGCGGAGCATCTCGCGCGGCGTGATCACGGCAACCTCGCCGTCGGACAGGCGCTCGATCACCGGGCGAGCATCGAACGGCGTGCAGTCGCCCAGGCCGCCGCGCCCGAGGCAGCCGAGCGGGACGCCGGTTCGGTTCTGGTAGGCCGAGAAGACGTTGCGGTCGCGGTCGTGGAAGATCTGGAACGACCGTCCGGTGTAGGCCGGCGTCCAGAGACGGAGCGGTCGCGACTCTTCGACCTCGGCGAGGCGGCGAAAACGGTACATGCCCAGGACTTCGTGCGAGTCGTGAACGGTGGCAAGGTGACCTTCGGCGTCGATCCCCGCGTAGGTCGGCACGCGACGTCGCGGCTCGGCACGCACCTCGGAGAGCCGCGCCGAGATCTCTCCCGCCGCGAGCCCCACGAAGAGCACCACCACCGTGGTCGCAGGAGCCGCAACCAGCGAGCGTAGCGACAGCTCTCCGGCTGCCAGTGGCATGCCCCAGCGGGAGACGGAGACGACGAACGAGCCCGCGGCAAGTACGCACACGGCCATCGCGCCCATCTCCACCGTGTGGACCGGAAGGCCGAGGAAGCCGGCGTCGCCCACGAAGAAGCGCACCGACGCGAAGAGCGGAACCGCCAGCGGCGCGAGGAAGGCGACGTGCGCGCTTCGCGCCATCTGCGCGGCGCTCGCCACCGAGAGGTAGCTGACGAGCGCGACGAGGATGCCTTGCGTCATCACCGACCGCAGCGCGAGATCTCCGAAGGTGATGTTCGGGCCACCGATTGCGCCCCACCATCGCAAGAGGGCCCACAGGGCGACCACCGGAAGCGTGACCACCAGCACCGACGCCACGATGCCCACGCCGAGCTTCGACACGGCGAGCTCGATCCTGGTGCGCGGAAGCAAGAGCCACCCGTCCCAGGTCCCGGTGCGCATCTCGCGCACCACGCCGAGCCACGCCACCGCTGCTCCGCTCATGAGGGCAGCCGGAACGATCACCGAGCGCAGCATGATCGGCTCGGCGAGGAGGCGATAGCGGTCCTCCGCGCGGCAGGCGAGGAAGAGGAACGCCGTCCCCAGCGTCACCAGCGCGAGCCCGAAGCGCGTCACGCGCGAGACGATGCTCCATTCACGAGCGAGTAGCGGCATTCTCACGACGCCTCCTTGGTGGCGAGCCAGGCCAGGGCGACCTCTTCGAAGGTGACCGAACGGGGGGTGAGCTCGACCCTCGAGAGCTTCGCCAACGCTCTGGCCGCTCGCGCCCGCGCCATCTCGTCTCCCCGGATCACGACCTGGTGATCGCCTCGCCGAGGCCACACGTGGAGCACGCCCTCGAGCGCATGGATCGCCTCGATGGGTGTGGTGCGGGGGACCTCGACGCTGCAGGCATCGGCCACGAAGGACTCGAGCGCCATCGCCGCCGAGCCGTGGCCGCGCGTGAGGAGCACCAGATCGTCGGCAATGCGCTCGACGTCGGCGAGCTCGTGGGTGGCGACGACGATGGTGATCGCACGCTCGCGGCTCGCTCCGAGCACTGCCTGCACGATGCGACGCCGCGCCAGCGGATCGAGGCCCAGCGTGGGGTCGTCGAGGAGCAGCAGATCGGGCCGCTGCGCCAGTGCCAGGCTCACCACCACGGCCGCCCGCTGCCCTCGCGAAAGCTCCCCGAACGCCGCGCCCAGCGGCAGGTCCAGCTCGCGCGCGAGGGCCGTGAACGAGGCGGCGTCGAAGCGGGGGTAGACCTCCGCACGAAATCGCGCCAGCTCGTGCACCCGAAGGTGCTCGAGCTCGGCATGGCGCTCGGAGACGAACGCGATGCGTGAGCGATGGTCCTGGCCCAGGCTGGTCGCGCTTCGCCCCAGGAGCCGCGCCTCGCCTTCGGCCACCGGGACGAGCCCGAGCAGCGCGCGGAAGAGCGTGGACTTCCCGGCGCCGTTGGCCCCCACGATGGCCAGCACGCGTCCACGCTCCACCCGGAACGAGAGTCGCTGGAGCGCCACCACGTCGCCGTAGCGGACGGTGAGGTTCGTCACCTCCACGTCGCGCGCGCCGAGCTCAAGCCGATTCTCGGCCATCGCGCCCCCGCTTCGTGAGCACGCGGGTGCGCGCCGTACATTCGTCGATGGCTTCGTCGAGCTCGTCGCGACTGGCGCCCACGGCGATGGCCTCGGCGACCACTCGCTCGACGGCCGCGCGGAGCCTGCGCCTGCGCTCCACGCTCCCGATGTTCGGCCTCTCGTGGGCGACGAAGATGCCGCGGCCGGGCTCGGAGACCACGTCGCCTGCCCGCACCAGCTCGCCGTAAGCCTTGGCCACCGTGTTGGCATTGACCACCAGATCCTCGGCGACCGTGCGAACGCTGGGCAGTGAGTCTCCGGGAGCGAGCTGTCCGCGGGAGATGGCGGCCCGCACTTGCTCGACGATCTGCCGGTAAATCGGCAGGGGGCTGCCGGGGGTGGTGTGGAGTCGGAGTGGCGGGTGAACCATGCGTACTAAGGTACGTAGTACACTTCGGACGGACGGGCAAGCCGTCGGTTCTCCCGCCGCGTGGGCGCTATTGCTGCGTGAGCTCGACGCGCAGGAAGGTGAGCGGCGGCGCGGCGATCTCCACCTTGCCCGCCTGAAGCTGACCTTCGTTCGGCACGACGGTCTGCTTGGTGCTCACCGGATCGGCGACGGCGATGTCCTCGTCGAAGACCTGAAGCGCGAAGCCGGCGGTGAGCAGGTCCTTGGCCTTCATGGTGCAGCTTCCAGAGGCCCAGGTGGGCATGAGCGTGTCGTTGACGGTCGGCGTCACTACCGGCGGGGTAGCCGTGGCCGGACACCACAGGTGAACGTAGGGATCCGGCGCGCCGCCACCCACGTCCCAGTCGGCAGCGCCGTTCTTCGCGGCGATGATGGCGGTGGCCGGGTGGAGCACCCAGGAAGACTCGGGGTCGACCCCGCAGTGCTGGTCGGCCTTGCAGATCTGCCGACCGGTACACACGGTGCAGGCCTCGCCGCCCTTGCCGCAACCGGCGGTGGTGAGGCCCGGCTGACAGGCGCCGTTCAAGCAGCAGCCGGTGCAGTTGTTGGGGCCGCAGCTGGGCTCGCTGGTGCCGCTATCGACCTCCGGGGCCTCGCCGCCGGGGCAGGGGAGGCTCTCGCCGAGGCGACACGCGGTGGAGTAGCCGGTGCCCTGGTCGTTGCAGAGCTTGGTACCCTCGCTGCGGTCGATGCACCGGCAAAACACGTTGTTCCCCGGCGTGCAGACGCGGACCGGGGCCGCGGGGGTGGACGAGCACGCCTGGTGCGCGGCCACGACGAAGGCAAAGGCCAGGAGTCGCTTCATGGAACCGAGGGAGAGAAGCCAGGACCGAACGCTCATACGCCCCGATCATGGTAGCACGATGCCGGCGCCTCGTCGGGCCCTTCGTCGGGCGACACAGGTGCGGCGGGGCTCATTGCGCGCCGCAGAGCCGGACCTCGCCGTGAGCTACGGCTGCGCGCAGGAGGCAATCGCCGCACCCGGGGCCGGCGCCAACGGACACCGCTTCCCGCGAAGGACGATATCGCCGAACGGCTTTCTTTCGTCGGCGATCCAATCGATGGCCGCGTAGAGGCCGTCGGCTACCTCGACCGTGAAGGTGCCATTCGCGATGCGCATGCCCGCGACCTCGCGCACCGTCCCTCGATTCTTCTCGACCCTCTCACCGGTCGTGTTGCAGCTCACGCTGCCCTCGCGAGCGTGGCACCTCACCTGCACCGGAAAGCGCAAGTCGAGACCCGCGCGGGCGGCGGGCCGTCCGGTCGCCGCATCGTAGTCGGCTACGCGTAGCATCCCACGCTCGCGGTAGTAGAGGTGCGTCGCGTCCGCTGCAATCGGTCCACGCCAAAGCGCGCCAATATCCCGGCGTCGGAAAATGCGGCCGCATCCGTGGACATCACAACAGGCCATGAACGCGCGATACCTCCCCGATCCGACCTCGTTGCTTTGCTTGGCCCTCTCCGGGGCGTTCCTGAGCGGTTGCACGGAGCCCGATGCGGTGGGGGTCGCTCTGCCCGCGAATGGCGAAGACGCGGGCGCGACGGAGGCGAGCACACCGGAGGCGGACGCGGCGTCGGATGCGCCGGTGCGGCGAGACGCTTCCCCCGACGCTGCGGTCGCGGCTTGGGTGCCGGTGGGGTCGCTCGGCAGCGGATTCGACGACAGCATCTACAGCATCTCCGCAGTGGCCGATATCGACCGCGCGGATCGCTTCGTCGTCGTGGGGGCCGGCCGCAACCTGGGTGCAAGCGCGTCGAGCCTGCGCGCCGTCGTCGTCGATGGTGGGAGCGCATCGCTGGCCGTCGATCTGGCACCGGCGAACGGGCTCTCGAGTCTTGCATTTGCGTCCGGTCCGCAGGTGCTCTCGTACCAGCAACGGGCAGGTTCAGCTCCCATCGCGTTCCACACTATCGAAAGCGGGGTCTGGAAGACCATCGCCCTCGGCTCGGCCGGTGACCGGCCTCCGCAGGCGACGTTCGGTAGCTGGCCTCCGCGGAGCATCGTCGCCACCCATACCCGGCGCTTCTTCGTGGGGGGAAGCGAGATTCGTGATGTCACGTCGCTGAGCGCGTCGAGCTGGCCGCTCTACGCGTTCAACTCCGGCGAAGCAGGCCATCCCACGTCGGCCTTCGAAGCGGCCGCCCGCGACCCGGCGAACGACGACCGCGTGGTGTTGCTTTCTCGCATATTCAACACCATCCGCACGTGCACGCTGGCGACGCCGCTCGCTTGCACCCCGGAGACCACGACGCTCGGACTGCCAACAGCGGATATCGACATCGACGGATTCTGGCCCCTGGGCTCCGAAGTGTACATGTCGCTTCATGCCCCTGCGGGAACCAACCTCTACGTGTCCCACGACGCGGGCGCGACCTTCACGCTGAGCCAATCGACTTTCAGCGGCGCCCGGTACGCCACCGCACACGCCGCGCACCCCTCGCACTTCGCGTGGCTCGACGAGAGCTCGATGCACTTCACCACAGACGCCGGCCGCACGTGGAAGGTGGTTGCCTTGCCGGTTCCGCGCCGCGGTCTCGCTTCCGGCCTCGCGCTGCACGCTGGCGCCTCTCTGTATCTATTTCAGGAGGGGAACACGTACCGCTACCCCACACCGTGACTCGGCCCCGCGGTCGCAACGGGTAGCGAGAATGGCCCAGAGACGAAGCCATCGCCCGAGCGATCCGGCGCGAATGGCGTCGTGGCCGCCTCGGTCAAGTGCCTGGCCTTCCGGGTCAAGCCTCTGCGTGCGGTTCGTAGATACGCCGCGCCCTCCGCAGTATGCTCGGGCTCGGCACCCATGACCGACCAGCTGTTCGAATCGCAGGCCGCGAGCCTGTTCTTGATGCACGCTGCGCGCGCGGGTCGCGACGATCTGCGAACGCGCTTCGGTATCGGCGACGCCGACGCGGCGGGGAGCGGCGCCTCCCGTGCCATCCGCGTTTCGGTGGAGACCCTCGATGCGTACTCCAGCCAGCTGGCCCAGGAGCTCGCAACACCGAACATGGGCCTCGAGCTCGGACAGTCCCTGCCGCGCGGGGTGTACGGGCTCTTCGAGTACGTGGTGCGGACGGCGCCGACGCTCCGGCAAGTGTGCGAGCGCATGACGCGCTATCACGCGCTCATCAATCCGGTCATCCACTTCGCCTTCGAGACCTCGGGGCCGCTCGCGGTGATTCGCCACTTCGTCGCCGGCCGCCCGCAGGCGCTCGGGCGGCAGACCAACGAGCTGGTCATCGCCACCATGCTCACCTGGTTCCGAGAGCTCGAAGGCGATGCGTTCGTGCCCAGCGAGGTTTCGTTCGCGCAAGCCGCGCCCGCCGACCTCGCGGGCCACCACGCCTACTTCCGCTGCCCGCTCCGCTGGACCATGGGCGAGAACCGCCTGGCCTTCCCCGCTTCGCTGCTGGAGGCCCCCATTCCTGTGCCCGACGGGGCGCTGGCGCAGGTGCTGGAGCGCCAGGCAGAGGCGATGCTCGCCACCATCCCGGTGCCGGCACCCCACGCGAATCCGTGGCTCGCCGCGGTGCGGAAACGGGTGGCGGAGCTGCTCACCGACGGCACGCCCTCGGCGGCCCTCATCGCGCGTCCGTTTCGCATGAGCGTGCGGACGTTGCACCGGCGCCTGGGCGACGCGGGCCTCACCTACCACACGCTCCTCGATGACGTGCGAAGAGAGCTGGCCGACGCCTGGATGAAGGAGGAGGGGCGCTCGCTGTCGGAGATCGCCTTCATGCTGGGCTTCTCCGAGCTCAGCTCCTTCACCCGCGCCTACAAGCGCTGGACCGGCACGCCCCCCAGTCGCTCCCGCAGCGCGGCGGCGCGGGCACCCTGATTGGCCTCGAGATCGTCTAGCATCCAGCCCGTGCGAACCGTCCTCGTCCTCTCGCTCGCGTTCGCGGGCTGTCATGAAGTCGCGCCTTCGTCGGCGCCGCTGGTCTCCGCCCCGCAGGTGAAGGGACCATCGGGGCCGACTTCACAGGCGCAAGGTCCGGCCGGTGAGGTCGTCGTTCCCGACGATGCGCGAGGCACCGGGCGATTCTTGCTCACCTGGCGAACGGCGGAGGAAGAACGAGAGGTCGCAGGCGGGGGGCTCTCGTTGGCGATCATTCGACGGATGCTCGATCGCATGACCGTCAGCGCCGCAGACGTGGACCTTGCGGTTACCCGCCGGATTCCGTACGCCCTCCCCCGCGCGCCGCGCGACGCCGTGCCCATTGCCATCGTCGACGTGGAGCACACTTTCTGGGCGACCTTTCAAGGCGGCGGTCGGGGCTACATGGCGACCGGTGCTTCCGGGGGCGGCGCGTTGCACTTGGTCCGCGCGAAGGCGAACCCGGAGCCCCGTCCGGAGCGCTGCCAGGGCGAGCGCTATCAGCTCGTCGTCGTGGAGGATGCAAACCTCGGGCGCCGTCGCTTCTGCGCGTATCTGCCGGCTTCCTCGAAGGCCGATCCGAAGCGGCGATACCCCGTCGTTCTCTTGTTGCCCGGCTTCGGTTCCAGCGAGATGTCGTATCTCACCGGGCGGCGCCACGCCGGTGAGCGCCTCGACGACATCTCGAAGGAGACGAGGCGCGAGGCGGTATTGGTGGGCGTCGATACGTCCGTGCCGCTCGGATCGACCTACCTCGAAGACTCCCCGGTAGTGGGCGCTTGGGACACGTTCATGGCGACGCGGGTGCTGCCCGCTCTCGAACGAGCATTGCCCATCTTGCCGCGTCGCACGGCGCGGGCGCTCATGGGCCAGTCTACCGGCGGCTACAATGCGCTCTCCTTCGGTATGCGCCACACGGAGCTCTACGCCGCCATCGGCGCCTCCTCGCCCGATGCGCCCGACGTGGAGCGCTGGCTGTTCTCGCCGGGCACGCGCCGGGTCAAGGATTGGATTCGCAACTGGGGCAAGATCGAGCTCGCGGTGGGCGGCGCCGGCCAGTTCACCAGCTGGGCTGCGAGCTGGTCGCCCGACAGCGCTGCCCCGGGTGGCTTCCGCTATCCCTTCGACGTGGAGACCGGCCAGGTCGACGACAACGTGCTCGCGCAATGGGTGGCCAGGACGCCGCACGGCCTTCTCCGCGACCCGAAGACGCTTGCGCGGATCAAGAGCGCGCTATCGGGCCGCATTCTCATCACGGTGGGGCGTCGTGACGACTTCGAGCTCTTCGGCCCCGCCGAGAGCTTCGCGAAGGAGCTCGAGGACCTCGGCGTCGAGACGCGGTTCCTTCCCACCGACCAGGGGCACGCCGGGTATCTCGAGCGCTTCGAGCCCACGCTCCGCTTCCTCCTGGAGAAGCTCGACGCCGCAGGCCCGTCGACGGTCGATGCGGGGGCGGGCGAACGTGGACCGGCTGGAAGGTGAACGGACCTGTTTCCACGTCAGCTGCCCGGCAGCGGCGCACGGACTGCGTCGACCATCCGCCGAGCGAGTGCACGAAGTGCATCGATGGAGAATGGCTTCTCGAGGCGCGGGTTGGGAATTCGCGCGATGAACTCGCCGATGGATCTGTCGCTCGTACCGCCGCTGACGAAGACGAAGCGTTCCGCGAGCTCCGGTCGCGCGTGTGTCGCCGCCTCATAGAGCGCCTTGCCGCTCAAGTAGGGCATCATCAGATCGCAGAAGATTGCATCGAACTCTGCGCCCCCTTCGAGCAGTCGAAGCGCCTCGCGGGGGTCGCCGAGTGCGACCACGTCGTGCTCCCGATCGAGGACACGCCGGGTCGACGCGAGGAGCGCGACCTCGTCGTCGACGACGAGGACGCGGCCCCGAACGCCGGGCGGCGCGCGCAATACGGCGAAGTCGTCCGGCAGGATGCTGGTGCGAGTCGGGCGGAGCAGCACGCGGAAGGTCGTTCCCTTTCCCACGATGGACTCGAGCTGCAGCTCGCCGCCCACCGCGGTGACGATGCTCTGTGAGATGGAGAGACCGAGACCCGTGCCGATACCCGGCGGCTTGGTGGTGAAGAACGGGTCGAATACGCGTGCCCGAACCTCTGGCGACATGCCCGGCCCATTGTCGGAGATGCTGATGCACACCCGACCGTCAGACTCCACCGAGCTCGCGACGATGATCCGGTTGCGGTCGAGGTCACCGGTCTCGAACGCCTGCCCGGCGTTGGCGAGAAGGTTGACCAGCACCTGCGAAAGGCGCGAATCGTCGGCGAGCACCAGAGGCGTCGGCACGAGCATTTTCACCACCGTTGCCTTGTGCCGAAGCTCGTGGGAGGCCATGTTGATGGAGATGTCGATGGCGCGCTCCACTTCGGTGGCACCGCCGCTCGTATCTTCGCGGCCGAACGCTCGCAGGCCGCGAACGATCTTCCGCACCCGTTCGGCGCCGTCGCGCGCGTCCGACAGCATCCCGACGATCTCCTGCAACCGGCCGGAGGGCGAGCCGCCGCCGATGGACCGCAGCTCTTCCAGCACGAAGTCCACGTTCGCGAGGACGAACGTGAGAGGGTTGTTGATCTCGTGGCCCACCCCGGCAGCGAGGGTGCCTACCGTCACGAGCCGCTCCTGGCGAGCCAATCTCTCCGCCGACTCGCGGGCCGCCTTCTCCGCTGAGATGTCGCGAAACGTCGAAAGCACCCCGCGAACGGCGCCGTCAGGTCTAAGCGCCAGCGAGTTGATGCCGATCCAACGGAGCTCCCCATTCGGGAGGTGAACGCCCATCACGGTGTTGACGCACGGCTCCCCGGTTCTCAGCGAGACCATCGCAGGATGCTCGTGGCCCGGGAACGGCGACCCATCTTCGTGGATCGCGCGCCAGCTGGGGTCGGCGGAGGTTCGCCCCGCCATCTGGTTGGCGGTCAATCCGAGTAGCGCCTCCGAGGCCGGATTCGCGAACGTGATCGCTCCGCCCTCGTCCTGGACGACCACCCCCTCGGTCATCGCGCGAAAGAGGACGTCGAGTCGTTGCGCGGTGTCGACCGCGAGCTTGCGCTCCAGCGCGAGGGCCGTGCGTCGCCGCACACTCTCGAGCTTCGCCAGGACCAGGGTCGCGAGCTGCTCCAGCAACGCGAGCTGCTTCTCCGTCGGGTGGCGCGCAACGTGGTCGATGATGCACAGCGTGCCCAGCACGTAGCCTTCGTCGTTGCGCAGCGGAATCCCAGCGTAGAAGCGTACGTGGGGCGAACCGGTCACGAGCGGGTTGTCCGCGAATCGGGCGTCGGCGAGCGCATCGGGGACCACTAGGCGAATGCCGTCGGCCACCACATGACCGCAGAAGGAAGTGTCGCGCGGGCTCTCGCGAAGATCCAGGCCGAAGCAGGCTTTGAACCATTGGCGGTTCGCGTCGACCAGGGAGACCAGCGCGATGGGCGCATCCATGATCCCGGCGGCCACGCTGGCAAGCGTGTCGAATCCCTCTTCGGCCGGCGTGTCGAGCACGCAATACGATTGCAGCACCGAGACGCGCGTCGCGTCGTTGGCGGGGGGCAAGGGGATCTTCATCCGGGTGCCACCCGCATAGCATGTTTCGTCTCTCGCTGCCCTGCCGGGTCCTACCCGGCCAAAGACCGCGGCGCGTGGAACCGCACGGCGCCAAGCCCCACATAGCAGGGTCCCGCGATTTCTCGCGCCGGAGGACTGTTCCCCCATCGAGCATTTCGCAGCGTCCGCAGACGCGGCCGCGTTCGAGCGCATGCTTCACGAACGGATGATGGAGGCCGAGCGCGACATCGTGGCGGCGGAGATGGCTCGGCATCGACGACGCGATCGTCGTCTCTGGAAAGGTCGAAGGAGCGACTGCATGAACCCGATGGAGCCGACCCATCGGCGTCGTCGGCGAATTTCGGCTCCCGCGCGTAGCGCAGCGATCGCCAGCGGACCGCTCGACGCCACGGCCACGCTCCGCCGAAGGGTGAGAAGAATGACCATGCTGTCAGAGACGCTGCTCGCCGTCGAATGGATATGAGACACCTCTCGAGAGCGCGAATGATGATGCAGCGTGCATGCGGTCTTGCAACTGCTGCAGGACTTCTCTCCTCCACAATAGTGGCAGCGGCGCCGCCAGTGAAGTCCCCCGCACCTGTGAGTGCACCCACTCTGCCATTCGCGCCGAGCAAGGTCGCCGAGCGACTGCAAGTGCGCCTCAAGGAAGTGGGGCCCGCGCCGCCCGCGGTTCGGCGCAACCAGACTGCGCTCGAGACACTCTCCTCTCCAGCAAATAGCGATGACCTTCTGCGGCGCGCCAACGTCGATCGCAAGAGTCTCGAACGGGACTTCGCCGCGCTGCGCGAGCAGCTCCGCTCCCAGCAGTCGCGGGTGGACCGGAAGAGGTCGACCAGCAGCTTCGTCGCGCAGTGGGGAGGCGCGCTCGAGCGAACGCGCGCGGCGGCGGGGCTAAGGACCACGGCTCGGATCGAAGCGGAGGTCAGTGCGCACGAGTGTGCCGGTCCCGGCAGCAAGGGGCGCGAATGTGCCAGCGACCCGGACTATGTGTACAGGCTCCTCGGTGCCAACGCCGCGAGGAACGCGCGCCTCGTCACCGGCGGCGCCGTCGTGCTCTCGGAGCTGCCGACACCCGAAGTGCAACCCGCGGTCCGACCCACACCGAGCTCGGCCCAGGACTTCGCTGCTCCCTTTCCGTTCTTCGTCGCGGAGACCCGCACGACGGAGCCCCGCATCGCCCGGTTTCAGTGGCTCAACCTCGAGGCCGCAGGCGCCCAGCAGGTAGCCAAGAATGCTCAGGTCGGCGCTTGGGTGGACGTGCCCGCAGCCCATCAGCGGATCCGCGCAACGGTGCGTGCGGCTCAGACCTTCGGCGGCAGCGGCTTTGCCGCGCTCGGCTACGCGAGCATCGGCTACACGGTCAAGGTGGCAGTCCTCTCGGCCTCGTCTCCCGGCGCCGAGCCAATCTGCACCCAGCAGTTCGTCTACGGCCTCTACGTGCCGGTGGCGGGCTATGTCGACCGGGAAGACACTCGCCTCGTCGAGCTCGTCTGCGAAGGAACGCGCGCCTCCGCCGGAGCCGATCGCCTCTACGTCGGTGTGATGGCGGAAGTGTGGGCCTTCGCGGGTGGGCTTGCGTTCGCCAACGGTGGCCTCGCTGAAGGGCAGTTCGGCACCATCTCCGTCGTCACGTCGCCTCCGTGAGCATCTGCACACGCACGCCGAGGCGCGTAGAAAAATGACCACAGCCGAGGCGGCACCGTTTCGATACCTTTCGAGGGATGGCGGCTGCGCTTGCAATACAGGGCATTCTCGCGCTCGCGGTCGTCGCCGCCGCCGCGACGTGTCGCGAGGGACACGCGCTCGGCCTTTCCGCCAGCACTTGGGGGATGGTCGCGACGTTGTTGGCTATCGTGCTCACGGTGCTGGTGCCCCGCCGCATCGCCGCGCAGCTGGCGCCGAGATGGACTGCCGCCGAGGACCGGCTGTCCACCGCTTCCGCCGCATCCATCGTCGCATCCGGATGGCTAGCGATGGTCGCGGGTGGGTTCCTCCTCGTGAACGCACGCGCGGACCAGACCCCCGCAGCCTTGGCGGGCGCCGTCCTCTTCGCCTCCTTCTTCGTCCTCGGGGGAACCCTGGCGGCCCAAGGCGGAGGCATGGGCCCCCGCGGGAAAGCCCGCGTCCGCCACCAGTCCCCCACGGCGGAAGAGCGCGACGCCGATGCCGGCATGGGCGCCGTGCTCTTTCTCGTGGGGATCGTGGTGTTGTTCATTGCCCACGTTCGCCTCACGCGGAGGACGCCACTCCTGTCCCTGGCCCTCGTCGGCATCGTGGCCCTCTGGGCAAGGCTCATGCTGTTCGTCGCGGAGGGGCTCTCGCGTTGCCAATGCGCATCGTGAGGAGGGTCGCTGTGCTCGCCGCACTGCTCACGATGGCGTTCGGGTGCACGCGCTCCAAATCCGGCGTGACCCGGCCCGTGGAAGAGAGTGCGCGCCTGGTGCCTCACTTGTTCGCGTCCGGCGCCCACGGCGAATACGGCTACGTGGACAGGAGCCGCGCCGCTGCGTTCCCGGCACGCTTCGCGAGCGCGCGACGATTCCGGGAGGGGCGCGCGGCCGTGGCGACGCCGGGAGGCAAGTGGGGTTTTATCGATGGTGGTGGGCAGATCGTCATCGCCGCGAAGTACGATATGGTGGGCGACTTCCGAAATGGTCGGGCTCGCGTATTCCACTTCAAGAAACCCATACTCGGGCCCCTCATGGGTTTGGTTCTCAAGCCCGGCGAAGTGACCGAGGCGTCGGTGGACCTATCGGGGAAGGAAGCGGTCGCAACGCGGACCCAGGCAAACATGCTCCCGGAACTGGCCCCCATGCACCCCGTCTTCGATGAGCACGATGCGCAGCCAACGACGGCGCCAGCGCGATGGGAAGAATTCGTTGGCTCCACCCATCGCCGGGGGCTCCGTGAGAAGAGCTCGGGGCGCGAGGTCCTCCCGCCGGAATTCGAGGAGTTTCGGTTCATCGAGGACGTGGATGGGAGCGGCGTGAAGTTTCTCGCGGCTCAGCGCGCGGAGACGCCAGGCGCGAACGCGCGCTTCTGGGAGGTCTTCAGTCTCGAGGGCGCCCGAATACTCTCGCGGGCAACAGACGTGGGCGGCTATGCGAGCGAAGGCACGTTCGCCGTCTCGCTGCCGCCGGATTCGTTCTGGGGCGCCGTCGACGCCACGGGGCGCACGGTGGTGGCGCCTCTCGCGTCGGGCGCATTCGCCTTTCGCGACGGCATTGCCGAGACCTTCGTGGCCGACGTGGGCGTGGTGTTCGTGAGTCGCCAAGGGGTCGTCTTCGCAGAGGAGGGATACATCGAAGCCCAGCATCGGCGCGTCGGGCGGCGCACCTTGGACACGGGCGGCGCGCAATGAGCCCTCCGCCGGAGGATAGCGGCCACGACCGCGCGGCCGAGGTCATCGAGGTCGCGAGCGAGCTCATGGAAGCCGACGAGAAGGCGGCCCTTCACGTGAGCATGCGCGAGGTCGGCGCGGAGCTCGGGATCCCCGCGCGGTATATCGACCAAGCCGAGGCGGAGCTCGGGCGGCGCCGTGAGCGGGCCAAGGTGCGACGCATCGTCGCCGTGGTTGCGGCAGTGGGCGCGCTCATCGCAGCCACCCCGGTCGCCCTACACTTCGTCGAGAAGGCGAGGCCTGCGCCCGCCGCGCCGAAGAAATCCCTCCATGGAGTCACGGTAGTGTTCGACTTGCGTCGAGGCGACGGCACCAACGGCGGTGCGGATAGGCTCGCGTCCGACGGCGCGAGCGTCCGCCTTGCCGAGTCCGAGCTCACGCCGCAGTCGCTCGAAGGCGTGCAGGTGCTCGCGCTGATCCAAGCGCGGAGGGCTCCCTTTTCCGACGCGGAGCTCGACGCCGTGGAGTGGTTCGTCCGCGGAGGCGGAGGCCTCATCGTGGCGGACGTCGGTTGGTCGTGGACCCTCTATGCGCATCGACCGCTCCCAGAGCTGCCCGCCAACGTCTTGGGGAAGCGCCTCGGCTTCTCCTTCGACGAACAGGTTCTCGACACCCCCGGGCAGCCGGAGGTGGATGCCGGCGTGCTCATTCGCACGGTGCACGACTGGGTCCCGGGAGGCATCGTCCTCGCGGGTCCGGAGGCGCGCATCCTCATGCGGGACGTGAAGCTGAGACCCGTGGCTGGCACTCTGAACGCGGGTCGGGGGCGCATCGTCCTCTTCGGGCACCACCGCCTGCTGGACGACTATCCGCGGCTCCTTGCGTGGGCCGTCGGGTACGCCGCGGGACGTTGAAAGGCAATGGATCGCGCGTGGGGGAGGTCAGTCTTCGGCGGGCTTGAAGCGTGATATGCCAATACCGAACAGGCCAAAGAGGAACGCACCGAGCGAGAACGCTAGGCCCAAGCCAATGAATCGCTCGCCGAAGGGAACTTGGGCGTTCGCTGGCTTTGTGAGCGTGCCCCCCGCGGAATCATCCCGTTCGCGCGCGACCCAACAAGGCGCCTGGTAGGAGCCAGGTGACCAGGACTCGCCCGTTCGCTTCCGAAAGTGACCGCGTTTCCCGTCGAGCGTGAAGTCCGCAAAGCGTCCGTCCTCGCCCGGCGGATGTACGGCACAGGTGGTCTCCCGATAGAACACCGGATCGCTGGCTCTTCGCCAGAGAACGACACAACCGAGGACGCTTCCCACCAAGAACGCCGCGCCGAAGTAGAAGGCAACGGCGTTCTTGCCTACGAGCGATGCGTAGGAGCGCTGCCACGAGGCCCGTCGCACCCGCCGTAGCTCTGCCTTGTGGGCACGGTCGCCGCGAGCGAGCTCCGCGCGCAGCTCTCGGACCCGCGCGTCGGCTTCGTCGGCGCGGAGGCGCTGTTCGTCGCTCGCTTCACTCTTCCGAAGGCGCAGCTCTTCTTCGAGGCGCTGAATGCGCGCATGGGCGGCGTCGAGCTCGTCGCGAAATGCCATGATGGATCGCGCTCCTGGGACTACCGGACGAAGGCAACGAGGGACTCCGAGCTGCTCGTGCTGCACTCCACGGTGACCACCTCGTCCGCGCCGTCGGGCTCTGCCGACAACGCACGACACGACGATCCGCTGTTCACGAGGGCCGTCCCACCCGGCCCGCCGATGAGCGGAAAGCGAACGCGATAGCTTTCGATGATGCCAGGGCGCGGCGGCAGGCGAGCGGTGGATACGAGGCCCCCGCGGGAGCTCCATGAATAGGGCCCCGGAACCAGCCCGCCAATGG
>Ga0075163_10002461_pt1 | contig 24834 bp, 20 predicted proteins | sample JI1023141ADNA_FD_71478 | JGI IMG/M metagenome (GOLD analysis project Ga0075163, IMG submission 71478) | Wastewater effluent complex algal communities from Wisconsin, to seasonally profile nutrient transformation and Carbon sequestration -... | ecosystem: Engineered > WWTP > Effluent > Algae... | reverse complement strand
TCGTGGAGCCGCGCCAGCGGGCCGCCGTCGAGCGCCTCGGGCGAGACGTGGATTGCGGACGGCACCTTGCCGGAGGCGCCGGACATCCGGCCGTCGGTGACGAGCGCCACCTTCAGGCCCTTGTCCTGGAGGACGGCGAGGACCGGCGTCAGGCTGTGCAGCTCCGGCATCCCGTTCGCCTTCGGCCCCTGGAAGCGCACCACGACCACGGTGTCGGAGGTGAACTCGCCGGCCTTGAAGGCGCGCTTCACGTCCTCCTGGTCGACGAAGACCCGGACGGGGGCCTCGATGACATGGCGCTCGGGCGCGACGGCGGAGACCTTCATGACGCCGGTGCCGAGGTTGCCCTTGAGCCGCTTCACGCCGCCCGTCGGCTGGAACGGGTCGGAGGCGGGCCGCAGGATCTTGTCGTTGAGCGTCTCGCCCGCCCCCTCGCCCCAGACCAGCGACCCGTCGATGAGCTTCGGCTCCTGGGTGTAGCGCGCGAGGCCGTCGCCGGCGACGGTGCGCACGTCGGGGTGGAGGAGGCCGGCCTCGAGGAGCTCGCCGATCATGAATCCCAGGCCCCCGGCGGCGTGGAAGTGGTTCACGTCGGCGAGGCCGTTCGGGTAGACCCGCGCCATCAGCGGCGTCGCGTCGGAGAGATCGGCGAAATCCTCCCAGTCGATGAGGATGCCCGCCGCCCGCGCCATGGCGATCAGGTGGATGAGCAGGTTCGTCGAGCCGCCGGTGGCGTTCAGCCCGACGATGCCGTTCACGAACGCCCGCTCGTCGAGGATGTCGCAGACCGGCGTATACTCGTTGCCGAGCGCCGAGATCGCCAGCGCCCGCTTCGCCCCCTCGATCGTCAGCGCGTCGCGCAAGGGCGTGTTCGGGTTGACGAAGGACGAACCCGGCAGGTGCAGGCCCATGAACTCCATCAGCATCTGGTTGGTGTTCGCGGTGCCGTAGAACGTGCAGGTGCCCGGCCCGTGGTAGGAGGCCATCTCGGCTTCCATCAGCTTGTCGCGGCCGACCTCGCCGGTGGCGAACTGCTGGCGCACCTTCGATTTCTGGTCGTTCGGGATGCCGGAGGTCATCGGCCCGGCCGGCAGGAAGACGGTCGGGACATGCCCGAAGGTCGCCGCGGCGATGACGAGGCCGGGGACGATCTTGTCGCACACCCCGAGAAACACCGCGGCGTCGAAGACGTTGTGGCTGAGCGCGATGCCTGCCGCCATGGCGATCACGTCGCGGGAGAAGAGCGAGAGCTCCATCCCGGCCTGGCCTTGCGTCACGCCGTCGCACATGGCGGGCACGCCCCCCGCCACCTGCGCCGTGCCCCCCACCTCGTGCGCGGCGCGGCGGATGAGCGCGGGGAAGACCTCGTAGGGCTGATGCGCCGAGAGCATGTCGTTGTAGGCGGTGACGATGCCGAGGTTGCCCGCGGTGCCCGCGGCGAGGCGCGCCTTGTCGTCGCCCGGCATCGCCGCGTAGGCGTGCGCCTGGTTGCCGCAGGTGAGATGCGCCCGCGCCGTGCCCTCGTCGCGGGCGCGGGCCATGCGGTCGAGGTAGGGGCGGCGGACCGGCTTCGACCGCTCGACGATGCGTTCGGTCACATGGGCGACGGTGGCGTTGAGCGTCATGGCTGCCTTCCCCTCTATTCGGCGTAGTGGACGGTGACGGGCGCGGGTGCGGTCAGCACGGCGCGCACCGGCGCCGCCTCGGCGGGGCCATCGGCGAGGGCGGCGTGGAATGCCGCCAGCTTGTCGGGACCGGTGATCAGGATGTGGATCACCTCCGCGGCGCGCAGCACGCGGGCGGTGAGGGTCACGCGCGCCTCCGGCTGGCTTGGCGGCCTGATCTCCAGCACCGCCGGCGCGTCGGGGGCAAGCGCGCGACCGAGCTCCGGGGCGCCGGGAAAGAGCGAGGCGGTGTGCATGTCGTCGCCCATGCCGAGCACCAGCACGTCGATCGGCAGCACCGCCTCCACCCGCTTCTCGAGCGAGCCGAGGAGCGGCTCGTGCAGCGACACGAGCTCGGCCGCGGCAGCGGCGTCTTGCATCAGGGTCTCGGAGATCAGCCGGTGGTTCGACCGCTCGCTCCGCTCCGGGACCCGGCGCTCGTCGGTCGGCAGCACGCGCACGTCGGCCCAGGGCAGATCCGCCTCGGAGAGCGCGGCGAGGAAGGGGCCGGGGGTGGTGCCGCCGGGCACGGCGAGCGTCGCCACCTCCTTCGTCGCGTGCGCGGCACGGAGCTGGTCGGCGACGAGCTCCGCGAGCGAGCGCATCAGCGTGTCGCGGTCGGGATAGCTCTGGAACGCGACCTCGATCATGCGGCGACCTCGTCATCCTGCTTCGGCTCGATCCTAGTTCCGGGCCTGTCGAACCCCGAGGTAATTCCGTCCACGTGCTCCTCCAGGTCGGCCTCGACGCTCTGCCACATCGGATCGAGGATGAACTCCACACCCTCGCGTCGAGCGAGCTTCGCAGCCGGAATGAAATCGCTGTCGCCTGTCACCAGGATGATCGTATCGACCTGATGCTTCAGCGTCATGGTCGATATGTCGAGACCGATACGCATGTCGACGCCTTTCTGGCGCAGCGGCAGTTGGATGTCGTCCTCGCCGAGACTCCGCCATGCCGACAGCGCGCCGAGCGCCACGGCCGACTTGTCGGCGTCCGGCGTCGCGCCGTTCAACACCTCCGCGATGTAGCCGGCGTGATGCTTGAGCTTGAGCAGCCCCTTCATGTGGCGATTGTGCGGCACCCAGTCGCCATCCTTCTTCAGGTGGCCCAGTCTCAGGGCAAACTTGCGTTTTTGCCGGAGGGCATCGAAGAGTTCTCGGCGGAGCCTCGCTTCCGGCGTGTTCGAGAAGTCGATCTGCCGGTTCTTGAGGGGATGATGTGGGGCGCCGTCGAATGGGTGCGCATCGTAGTAGAAAAGCCGATAGACATGATCGAGCCAGACACTGCGCGCGATGGTGGCCTTCTCTCCTGTGAGCTTTTGCACGTGTCGCTTGCACAACCACCGCGCCGCATCGGCGATCGCCATCGGCCTTGTCCTGTCCACGGATGGCCAACTCTTGAGGCGCTTCAGGAAGAAGCCGCCGTCTATCAGAATTGCGATCTTTCGAATTCGGGTCACGTCGCCGGGTCCGAAACGCAAAAAGCCCTGCGTTTCGGCGCATCCCCGAGATCGGTGGGGAGGCCTACTCCAGCAGGGCGGATGCCGTCATACCTAACGCCACTCGTTGGTGTTTGCAACGGAAGAGGGCGAAAAAGGCTCACGCCGCGATCTCGCGCCAGAGATGGCCGTCGGCGCCGGTGAGCTTGTAGACGTCGATCGGCCCGGCGCTGCCCGGGTCGTAGGGCATCGGCCGCGAGCCCGATTCCTCCCAGGCGTTCAGGATCGGGTCGGCCCACTCCCAGGCGGCCTCGACCTCGTCGCCGCGCATGAACAGCGTCTGGTTGCCGCGGATCACGTCCATGATCAGCCGCTCGTAGGCCTCCGGCAGGTCGCCCTCCGGCCCGAGCGTGCCGGCGAAGGTCATGTCGAGCGGCACCTCGACGAGGCGCATGCCGCCCGGCCCCGGGTCCTTGATCGCGACGCGCAGCGTGATCCCCTCGTTCGGTTGCAGCCGGATGATGAGCGCGTTGCCGCGCAGCGTGTCGACCTGCGGGAAGATGGTGTGCGGCGGATGCTTGAAGACCACGCAGATCTCGGAGACCCGCGCCGAGAGCTTCTTGCCGGTCCGCAGATAGAACGGCGTCCCCGACCAGCGCCAGTTCGAGATATGGACGCGCAGGCCGACGAAGCTCTCGGTGCGGCTCGCCGGGTTGCCCACCTGCTCGAGGTAGCTGCCCTCGCCGCCGCCGGCGCGGTACTGGCCGCGCACGGTGTCGGAGATCTTCAGCGGGTCGAGCGCGCGGATCACCTTCAGCTTCTCGTCGCGCACCGCGTCGGGGTCGAACTTCGACGGCGGCTCCATCGCGGTCAGGCAGAGGAGCTGCATCATGTGGTTCTGCACCATGTCGCGCATCGCGCCCGACTTGTCGTAGTAGGCGCCGCGCCCCGCCACGCCGATCGATTCGGCGACGGTGATCTGCACCTGCTCGACGTAGTGCGAGTTCCACAGGGGCTCGAAGAGGGCGTTCGCGAAGCGGATCGCCATCAGGTTCTGCACCGTCTCCTTGCCGAGATAGTGGTCGATCCGGTAGATCTGGCCCTCGGCGAAGTGCTGCCGGAGCTCGGCGTTCAACGTCTTCGCCGAGGCGAGGTCGTGGCCGAACGGCTTTTCCACCACGATCCGGCTCGTCGGCGTCGCGATCCCGGTCTGGGCGAGCCGGGCGGCGATCGGGCCGAAGAGCGACGGGGCGACCGAGAGATAGAACGCCCGGATGCTCTCGGGCTTCTCCTCGAGCCGCTTGCCGAGCGCCGCCCAGCCGCCGTCGCCGGTGGCGTCGACCGCCACGTAGTCGATGGCGTTGACGAAGGCGTCGAACGCCTCGGGCTTCCGGAGCTTCTCCTCGACGAACTCCTCGAGTGACTCGCGCACCGTCTTGCGGAACTCGGCCTTGGTCATCTTCGAGCGCGCCGCGCCGATCACCCGGCTGCCCGCCGGCATCTGGCCGGCCAGCATCCGCCGGTAGAGGCTCGGCAGGATCTTGCGGTGCGAGAGGTCGCCGGTGGCGCCGAAGATCACCAGGTCGAACGGCTGGACGGGGATGACGGTCGAAACCATGCGCTGTCCTTCAATCGGGGAGGTCGGAGGCCCGCGGCAGGTCGGCGCCGCGGCGGGAGCAGGTGATCGCCGCGGCCCGGGCGGCATAGTCGAGAACCGATCCGAGCGACTCGGCATCGAGCGCGTCGAGGGCGGCGGCGGGGCCGTCGGGATTGCGGAGGAGCCGCGCGATGAGCGAGGCCTGGAAGGTGTCGCCGGCGCCGACGGTGTCGATCACCGTCACCGCGGGCGGGGTGGCCGAGGCGTGGTGCCCCTTCGCCGTCCAGCCGCGCGCCGTCTCGCCGCCGTCGGTGACGACCGCGAGTCTCACGCCGCGGCGGAGCACGTCCTCGGCGAAGCTCGCCGCCGAGCGGCCGGGCCAGAGCAGCTCCAGATCCTCGGCGCTGATCTTCACGAGGTCGGCGAGCGGGAAGAGCTTGTCGAGCCGCGCCCGCCAGACCGCCATGTCGGGCTCGACGTTGGGCCGCACGTTCGGGTCGACGGAGATGAAGCCGTGGCGGTGCCTGGTCGCGAGGCTGGCGTAGGCGTCGGCGACCGGGGCGGCGGCGAGGGAGTAGGAGCCGAAGTGGAGGCCAGTCACCTCGGGCCCGAGCTCGGGCAGGTCTTCAGGCCTGACGCCGGTGTCGGCCGAGCCCTCGTCGTAGAACTGGTAGGCGGGGACGCCCTTGGTATCGAGGCCGACGAGGCTGATCGTCGTCGGCCGATCGGTCGTGATCGCGTAGGCGCGCGAGACGCCTTCGTCGTCGAGCACCTGCGCGAGGCGCTGGCCGAGGAGGTCGGTGGAGATGCCGGTGAGGAGCCCGGAGGGCTGGCCGAGGCGCGAGAGGCCGATCGCCACGTTGAACGGCGAGCCGCCGGCGCGGGCGGCATAGGTCGAGGCCGCCGGCCCCGCCTCGCTCTCCAGGAAGAAGTCGAAAAGCGCTTCGCCGCAGACCAGGAACATCGACCGTCTCTCCCCTCGGTCAGGACGCCGGGGCGCGCGCGTCCGGTTCAGACTTCACCCGACCCTCGGCCGGAGCGCAAGCGTGGTGGCGCGGCGCGCTCTCGCCGGAGTCAGTTCATGCTGCGTGATTAATCAGTCGCAATGAAGAATTCAAGCGGAACGTTGCGCTGCGGAGCCTCGGAGACAGCCGAGACGCCGCAGCGCTTCTCACACCCGCCGGGCGAAGACCGCCTGCACCGGCGGCAGCTCGGCCTCGGCGCCGACGATCGTGCCGGCAAAGCCGCTGTCGGTGATCGCCTGCCAGTTGCCGGCGGGCAGATCGACGCTGACCGGGTCCGGGCCGAGGTTGAAGGCGCAGAAGATCGCGTCGGCCTCGTCCTCGCGCACGTAGGAGACCAGGGCGTCGGTGGTGCGGTGCAGCGCGAAGCCGCCCTTGGCGAGCACCGGGTGCGCCTTTCGCCAGGCGAGCATCCGCCGGTAGAACGCGAGCATCGACTCGGGGTTGTCCTCCTGCTGCGACACGGCCATGCGCAGGTGCTCGAGCGCGACCGGCAGCCAGGGCTTCGCGTCGCTGAACCCGGCGTTCATGTTGTCGGCGAGCCACGGCATCGGCGTGCGGCAGCCGTCGCGGCCGCGGAACTTCGGCCAGAACCGCTTGCCGTAGGGGTCCTGCAATTCCTCGTAGGGGACGTAGGCCTCGGTGAGGCCGAGCTCCTCGCCCTGGTAGAGGCAGACCGAGCCGCGCAGCGTGAGCAGGATCGCGAGGTAGACCTGGAGCTGGGCGGCATCGAGCGACCAGCGGGTGGCGTGGCGCTCCACGTCGTGGTTCGAGAACGCCCAGCACGCCCAGCCGTCGGAGGCGACGGTCAGGAACTTGCGCAGCACCTGCCCGACGCGGCGGCCCGACGGCGGCTCGACCGACAGGAACTCGAAGGCGTAGCACATCTGCATGAGATCGTCGCCGCGGGTGTACTCGCCCATGATCTCCATGCCGCGCTGCGCGTCGCCCACCTCGCCGACGCAGGCGGTGTCGCCGAACTCGTCCGTGAGCGCGCGGAGCCGCTGCAGGAAGCCGATCATCTCGGGCCGGCTCTTGTCGTGGAGATGCTCCTGCCAGTTGTAGGGGTTCACCTGCGGGGCGGTGGAATAGTCGCGCCGGTCCTCGGGGAGCGCCGGGTTGTCGCGCAGCTCGGCGTCGCAGAAGTAGAAGTTGATGGTGTCGAGCCGGAAGCCGTCCACCCCGCGCTCCAGCCAGAACCGCGCGACGGCGAGAAGCTCCTCCTGCACCTCGGGCTCGTGGAAGTTGAGGTCCGGCTGCTCCTTCAGGAAGTTGTGCTGATAGTACTGGAGCCGCTCGCTGTCCCATTCCCAGCCCGAGCCGCCGAAGATGGAGAGCCAGTTGTTGGGTGCCGTGCCGTCGGGCTTCGCGTCGGCCCAGACGTACCAGTTGGCCTTGGCGTTGTCGCGGGACGAGCGGCTCTCGCGGAACCAGCGGTGCTGATCGGACGTGTGGCTGAGCACGAGGTCGATCATCACCCGGAGCCCGAGTTCGTGGGCGCGGCCGATGAGCGCGTCGAAGTCGGCGAGCGTGCCGAACATCGGGTCGACGTCGCGGTAGTTCATCACGTCGTAGCCGAAGTCGAGCATCGGCGAGGGGAAGAACGGCGAGATCCAGATCGCATCGACCCCGAGGGAGGCGACATAGGGCAGGCGGTGGATGATGCCGGTGAGGTCGCCCACGCCGTCGCCGTTCGAGTCCTGGAACGACCGGGGGTAGATCTGGTAGATGACCGCTCCCCGCCACCAGTCGCGATCGACGGGCAGGGGCTTGTTCTCGTGGGTGACGATATGCGGTGCGACCATCCTGTGATCCCTGGCCCTTGGCGACGCTCGCGCGCGACGCTATCGGGGGTCCGCGCGACACGCCAGCGTCGAAATGCGCAATGGCGTGAGGCACGGGAATTGCCTTTGGATCGTGAGGGGCGGGACGGTGGAGAAAAGCCCCGGCCGGGCACGTCTGGATCGGCGCCCTTCCGCAGAAATCTTCGCCCCTGACGGCTTCCGTGCGTCACCGCGCTCCCTGCCGTTGGCCCGGCGAACGCATGCGTTCGCTTCTCGGGCCAATGACTCGCCGAGGCCCGCTTCGGTCGTCTGGGCGCCGGTCAGGGCCCCGCGACGGCCGCCGGCGGGGTGGGAGCGCCCGCGGCGAGGCGGCGGGCGTGGTGCGCCTCGATCAGGTCGGCGAAGTGCCGCACGGTGAAGTCGGGCCAGGCGACCGGGGGGAAGTCGAACTCCGCATGCGCCCCCTGCCAGAGCAGGAAGTTCGAGATGCGGATCTCGCCCGAGGTGCGGATGATGAGATCGGGGTCGGGCAGGTCGCGGGTGTCGAGCGCCTGGGCGAGGCGGGCCTCGCAGATCGCCGAGGGCGGCAGCGCCCCGGTCGCCACCTCGTGCGAGAGCGCGCGCACCGCGCGGGTGAGCTCGTCCCGGCCGCCGTAGTCGATGGCGATCGAGAGGGTCAGCCCGTGGCAGGCCCGGGTCTCCGCCTCGAGCCGGGCCATGAGCTCGCGGAGCGGCGCGGGCAGGCGGTGGCGCATGCCGAGGAAGCGCACCCGCACCTCGTTGCGCCGGAGCCCGGCCATCTTGCCCTGGATGTACTGGTGGAAGATGCGCATGAGCCCCTCCACCTCGGCGAGCGGCCGGCGCCAGTTCTCGGTCGAGAAGGCGTAGAGCGTCAGGTGGGTGACGCCGAGCTCGGGGCAGGCCTTGACGATCTCGCTGACCCGCCGCGCGCCGCGGGCATGGCCGGCGACGCGGGCGAGGCCTCGCGCTTCGGCCCAGCGGCCGTTTCCATCCATGATGACCCCGACGTGGAACGTCGGAGCGGCGCCGTGCTGCATTGCGTCATTCACCTGCCCGATAGCGGCTCAGTATGACGGAAGCGCGATCCGGGCAACAGCGCACTTCACCTCGCGCAGGTCAAAAGTTGGCGAGGCACGGGGATGTTACGGCATGTTTCAGCCGTTGTCGCGCAGCACCTGGCCCGCGAGGTAGAGCGAGCCGCAGATCACGATGCGGCAGTGCGGTGCCGCGGCCGCGATGTCGCGGATCGCCGCTGCCGGGTCCGCCGCCTCGATCGCGTCCGCGAAGCCTGCGGCCCGCGCCGCGGCCACGGTCTCGGCCGCCGAGAGCGTCGCCGGCTCGCCTTCGATCGAGACGCCGCGGAGCGAGTCCGCGACCGGGGCGAGGTGGCCGAGAAAGCCGGTCGCGTCCTTGGTGCGCAGCATGCCGACGACGAGATGCACCGGCCGGCGCGGCAGGCGGCCGAGCGCCTCGGCGAGGGCGGCGCCGGCGGCGGGGTTGTGCCCGCCGTCGAGCCAGAGTTCCGCCCCCTCGGCCGCCTCGACGAGGGGCCCGGACCTCAGGCGCTGCATCCGGGCCGGCCATTCGGCCCCGGTCAGCGCGGCCGCGCAGGCCGCCTCGCCCATGCCGAGCGCGCGCAGCGCCGCGACGGCGGTGCCGGCGTTCTCCACCTGGTGCGCGCCGATCAGCCGCGGCAACGGCAGGTCGAGAAGCCCCTGCACGTCGAGGAAGGCGACGCGCCCGTGCTCCTCCCAGACCTGCCAGTCCTGGCCCTCGATCATGAGCGGCGCCAGCATCCGCGCCGCCCGCGCCTCGATGACGCCGAGTGCGCCGGGCTCCTGGCGCGCGACGATGCCGAGGCAGCCGCGCTTCAGGATGCCGGCCTTCGCCGCGGCGATCTCGGTCAGGGTCTCGCCGAGGTACTGCTGGTGGTCGATCGAGATCGGGGTGACGACGGTGAGGCGCGGCCGCTCGATCACGTTCGTCGCGTCGAACTCGCCGCCGAGGCCGACCTCGACGAGGGCGTAGTCGGCGGGAGTCTCGGCCATGGCGAGGAACGCCGCCGCGGTCGTCACCTCGAAGAAGGTGATAGGCGCCCCGCCGTTCGCCGCCTCGCAGCGCTCGAGGCAGGCGAGGAGCCGGTCCTCGGGGATGAGCCCGCCGGCGATGCGGATGCGCTCGTGGAAGCGCGCGAGGTGCGGCGAGGTGTAGACATGCACGCGCGCGCCGGTCGATTCGAGGCCGGCGCGGATCATCGCGATCGTGGAGCCCTTGCCGTTCGTCCCCGCCACGTGGACCACCGGCGGCAGCCGCCGCTCCGGGTGCCCGAGCGCGGCGAGCAGCCGTTCGATTCGCCCGAGCGCGAGGTCGATCACCTTCGGATGCAGCCGGGTCAGCCGCTCGAGGACGCGGTCGCTCGTTGCGCTCAAGAGGCGTCGGCCGGCGCGGCGGTCGTCGTGGCGGCCGGCGTGGCCTCGGCGGCGTCCTCCGCGACGGGCGGCGGGAGATCGCCGCGCACGTAGGGCGGGCTCGCGGTGAGGAGCCTGAGCACGGTCGCGATCTCGTCGCGGAGCTGGCCGCGGGCCACCACCTTGTCGATCATCCCGTGCTCCGCGAGGTACTCCGCCCGCTGGAAGCCCTCGGGCAGGGTCTCGCGGATCGTCTGCTCGATCACCCGCGGCCCGGCGAAGCAGATGAGCGCGCCGGGCTCGGCGAACTGCACGTCGCCGAGCATGGCGTAGCTCGCGGTCACCCCGCCGGTCGTCGGATGGGTGAGGACGACGATGTAGGGAAGCCCCGCTTCCTTCAGCATCTCGACCGCGACGGTGGTGCGCGGCATCTGCATGAGGCTGAGGATGCCCTCCTGCATCCGCGCGCCCCCGGCGGCGGCGAAGACGACGAGCGGGGTCTTGCGCTCCACCGCCCGCTCGGCGGCGGCCACCAGGGCGTTGCCCACGTACATGCCCATGGATCCGGCCATGAAGGCGAAGTCCTGGGCGGCGCAGACGCACTTCAGCCGGCCGATGTCGCCTTCGGCGACCAGCATCGCCTCGGCCTCGCCGGTCTTCTTGCGCGCCTCGCGCAGGCGGTCGGGGTATTTCTTCTGGTCCTTGAAGGCGAGCGGGTCGGCCAGCGGCTTCGGCACCGGCACCTCGACGAAGACGCCGCCGTCGAAGAGCGCGGCGAAGCGGTCGCGCGGGCTGATCGCCAGGTGATGGCCGCAGTTGCTGCAGACGTTGAGGTTGTCCGCAAGCTCGCGGTGGAACAGCATCGTGCCGCAGGCGTCGCACTTCACCCACAGGTTTTCCGGGATCTCTCGCCGCGAGAACAGCGAATTGATCTTCGGACGGACGTAGTTCGAGATCCAGTTCATGCGGGGCCGGGCTCCTGGCGCGCGCGGGGTCTAGCGTGGCGTCTAGATAGAACCCGACCCCCCTGAATGCAATCCGCGCCCCGCCGTCATGGCCCCGGCCGGGCGGCAAGCCTCTGGCGCTGACCGCCCGCCGTGGTAGGGTCGCCCGGCAAGCCCCGCGGGGGATGGGGCCTGGAGGAGATGCCATGTCAGACGACGACACCACCAGCTCGCCCAACCCGTGGGAGCTCGTGCTCCGCGCCCAGCGGATCGCGCTCCGCGCGCAGACGGCCTCGCTCGCCCGCACGAGCGGCCGCGACTTCTCGATCGTCGACGCGAAGAGCGTGAGCGAGGCGTTCCTGAAGGCGGGCGCCGATCTCGCCGAGCGGCCGATGGCGATCGCCGCGGCGCAGCAGGAAGCCTGGGCCGGCGCCACCCGCGCCTGGCTCGGCGCCTTCTCGGGTGAGAGCAAGCCGACGAAGGACCGCCGCTTCCGCGACAAGCGCTGGGACGAGGATCCGATGAGCCGCGGCCTGCGCGATGCCTATCTCGCCGTCGAGGACGCCATCGAGGGCCTGATCGGCACGCTGCCCAAGGGCTCGAAGGAGGCGCTCCGCGCCGAGTTCTACACCCGGCAGTTCCTGAGTGCGCTCTCGCCGGCGAACTTCCTGATGCTGAACCCGGCCGCGCGCGACCGCTTCGTCGAGACCGAAGGCAAGAGCGTGCTCGAGGGCTTCGAGAACCTGCTCGACGACCTCGAGGCCGGCGACGGCCGGCTCGACATCTCGACGAACGACCGCTCCGCCTTCGAGGTCGGCCGCGATCTCGCGACGACGCCGGGCAAGGTCATCTACCAGAACGAGCTCATGCAGCTCATCCAGTACGAGCCGCGCACCGAGACCCAGCGCGCCGTGCCGCTGCTCCTCGTGCCGGCGTGGATCAACAAGTACTACATCCTCGACATGCGCCCGAAGAACAGCCTCGTGCGCTACATGCTCGACCGCGGGCACACCGTCTTCGTCATCTCCTGGATCAACCCGACCAAGGCCCACGCCGAGATGTCGTTCCAGGACTACATGCACCACGGGCCGCTCGCCGCGCTCGACGTCATGACGAAGGTGACGGGCCAGAAGAAGGCGAACGTGCTCGGCTTCTGCATCGGCGGCATCCTCGTCACCGCCACTCTCGCCTACCTGGCGGCGAAGGGCGACGACCGCATTGCCGCGGCGACCACGCTCGCCACCATGGTGGACTTCACCGACGTGGGCGAGATCGGGGTCTTCGTCGACCGCGACCGGCTGAAGGCGATCGCCGAGCACATGGCCGACACCGGCTATCTCGAGAACCACCACCTGCAGGACATGTTCTCGATGATTCGCGAGAACGACCTCGTCTGGTCGTTCCACGTGATGAACTACCTGATGGGCAAGCGGCCGCCGGCCTTCGACCTGCTCTACTGGAACTCCGATTCCACCCGGCTGCCGGCGGCGATGCTGCTCTGGTACCTCGAGAAGATCTACATCGAGAACGGGCTGCGCCGCCCGGGCTACCTGTCGCTCGACGGCACGCCGATCGACATCGGCAAGATCGAGACCCCCTGCTTCGTGCTCGCCACGAAGGAGGACCACATCGCGCCCTGGAAGTCGGTCTACCCGGCGACGCAGCTCTTCGCCGGCGAGGTGCGCTTCGTTCTCGGCGGCTCGGGCCACATCGCCGGCGTGGTGAACCCGCCGGCGGAGAAGCCGAAATACGGCTACTGGACCCGCGACGACTATCCCGCCGATCCGAACGAGTGGCTCGAGAGCGCGAGCTTCGCCGAGGGCTCGTGGTGGCCGCTCTGGGCGGAGTGGCTGGAGGCGAAGGACACCGCCGAGCAGGTGCCGGCGCGCAAGCCCGGCGGCGGCAAGCTGAAGCCGATCGAGGACTCGCCCGGCAGCTACGTCCTCGCCCGGGGCTGATCGCCGGGCCGGAGTCTCGCCCGCGGCCCGGCCGCGGGCGGGGGGACGCTCACGCGGCCGGGGCGCGCAGCGGCTTCAGCGCCTCGGCCCAGCGGGCGGTCTCGTCGAGCATCTGGCCGGCGGCCGTCTTGTGGACGTCTTCCGCGACGAAGGCGCCGTCCTTCACGTGGTTCGCCGCGAACGGGATCACCACCGCCTCGTTGATCGGCACCACCTTGAGCGCCGAGAGCGTCACCTTGACGAGCTGCGCCGCGCGCAGGCCGCCGGATACCCCGCCGTAGCTCACGAATCCCGCGGGCTTGCAGCCCCATTCCTGGAAGACGTAGTCGAGGGCGTTGGTCAGCGCCGGCGTCACGCTGTAGTTGTACTCGGGCATCACCAGCACGAAGGCGTCCGCCGCGTCGACGATCGCGCTCCACGCGCGCGTGTGCTCGTGGACGTACTTCCTGAGCCGCGGGTGGTTCGGCTCGTCGTAGAGCGGCAGGCCGACCTCGGCGAGATCGACGAGATCGGCCTCGAACGCCGGATGCTCCGCGGCGACGCCGTGGATCCATCTGCCGATCGGCAGGCCGATGCGCCCGGGGCGGGTGCTGGCGACGATGACCTTGAGCTTCAGTGCCATGTGGGTGTCCCTGGTTTCCATCTCCCGCCGCGACATAGGCCGCCTCGCGGGCGCCGGCCAGTCGGGGGCCGCCGGCACCCGCGATCCGGGTTGACCCCGCCGGCGATTGGCAGTCTTGTCGCGCCGCCCGTTTCGCCCCAAGTGCGTCCCGTAAGTTCGCCCCCTTTGAGTCCACGCCCGAGACCCCCGATGTCCGAGCCGCTTACCCTCTATCTCGCCGCGCCCCGCGGCTTCTGCGCCGGCGTCGACCGGGCGATCAAGATCGTCGAGATGGCGCTCGAGAAATGGGGCGCGCCGGTCTACGTGCGGCACGAGATCGTCCACAACCGCTTCGTGGTCGAGGGGCTCCGGGCCAAGGGCGCGGTCTTCGTCGAGGAGCTCACCGACTGCCCCCCCGACCGCCCGGTGGTCTTCTCCGCCCACGGCGTGCCGAAGGCCGTGCCCGCCGAGGCCGAGGCGCGGCGGATGCTCTACGTCGACGCCACCTGCCCGCTCGTCTCCAAGGTCCACCTCGAGGCCGAGCGCCACCACGAGGCGGGCCTCCAGATGGTGATGATCGGCCACGCCGGCCACCCGGAGGTCATCGGCACCATGGGCCAGCTCCCCGACGGCGCGGTGATCCTCGTCGAGACCGTCGCCGACGTGGCGGGGCTCGCGCCGGCGAGCCCCGACCGGCTCGCCTACATCACCCAGACGACGCTCTCGATCGACGATACCGCCGAGATCGTCGCGGCGCTGCGCGCGCGCTTCCCCGCGATCGTCGGGCCGCACAAGGAAGACATCTGCTACGCCACCACCAACCGCCAGGAGGCGGTGAAGGCGATGGCGCCGAAGATCGAGGCGCTGCTCGTCATCGGCGCGCCGAACTCGTCGAACTCGCAGCGGCTGGTCGAGGTCGGCCGCCGCGCCGGCTGCGGCTACGCCCAGCTCGTGCAGCGGGCGAGCGATATCGACTGGCGGGCGATCGCCGGCGCCCGGTCGATCGGCATCACCGCCGGCGCCTCGGCGCCGGAGGTGCTGGTCGAGGAGGTGACGGGCGCCTTCCGTGCGCGCTACGACGTGACCGAGATCCTGGTCGAGACCGCGAAGGAGAGCGTCGAGTTCAAGGTGCCGCGGATCTTCCGCGCCAGGGTGGCATGAGCGCCGCGGAGCCGGCGATCTACGCCTTCACCGACGGCGCCTGCTCGGGCAACCCCGGCCCCGGGGGCTGGGGCGTGGTGCTGCAGGCGCGCGACGGCGGGCGGGTGGTCCGCGCCCGCGAGCTCTCGGGCGGCGAGGCGCAGACCACCAACAACCGCATGGAGCTCACCGCCGCCATTGCCGCGCTCGAGGCGCTGACCCGCCCGACCAGGCTCGCGGTGGTGACCGACAGCGTCTACGTCCGCGACGGGGTGACGAAGTGGATCCACGGCTGGCGCCGCAACGGCTGGCGCACCGCCGACAGGAAGCCGGTGAAGAACGAGGACCTCTGGAAGCGCCTCGACTCCGCCGCCGCCCCGCACGATGTCGACTGGCGGTGGATCAAGGGCCACGCCGGCCATGTGGAGAACGAGCGCGCCGACGAGCTCGCCCGGGTGGCCATGGCGCCGTTCAAGAAGAAGCGGACCCGCCCCGGCCCAGGGTCCGCCGCCTCATAGGCGCCGCGCCGGAGCGGACGAGCGGCCCCCGCGGATGCTCGATGAATGCCGAGCCTCGGATAGGCTGCGCGCCCCCCTTGGCGAGCTGCCCGGGAACCGGTTAATGTCGCGCCCTTTCCCGGGGGAGGAGCGACATGGCGGACCCGTTGGTCGGCATCGTGATGGGCAGCCAGTCGGACTGGGAGACCATGCAGGGCGCAGCGGAGATCCTCGCCGCCCTCGCGGTGCCCCACGAGGTGCGCATCGTCTCGGCCCACCGCACCCCGGACCGGCTCTTCGCCTACGCCGAGGCTGCCGCCGCCCGCGGCCTCCGGGCGATCGTCGCCGGCGCCGGCGGCGCGGCGCACCTGCCGGGGATGCTCGCGGCGAAGACCCGCATCCCCGTCCTCGGCGTGCCGGTGCAGTCGAAGGCGCTCTCCGGCATGGATTCGCTCCTCTCCATCGTCCAGATGCCCAAGGGCATCCCGGTCGGGACCCTCGCCATCGGACCGGCCGGCGCCGCCAACGCGGCACTCCTCGCCGCCGCCATGCTGGCGACCACCGACCCCGCCCTCGCCCGCCGGCTCGACGCCTGGCGCGCGGCGCAGACCGACGCGGTCGCGGAGGCCCCCGATGCGCTTTGACCGCCTCCCCCCCGGCTCGACGATCGGCATCCTCGGCGGCGGCCAGCTCGGCCGGATGCTCGCCCTCGCCGCCGCCCGGCTCGGCATGAAGGTCCACGTCTACGAGCCGACCCCCGAGCCGCCGGCCGCCCAGGTCGCGAACAGGGTCGTCCGCGCCGCCTGGGACGACGCGGGCGCGCTCGCCGGCTTCGCGGCCGGGGTGGACGTGGTCACCTACGAGTTCGAGAACGTCGATCTCGCCGCCATCGACGTGCTGGCGCCGCTCGTCCCGGTCCGGCCGGGGCGGCGCGCGCTCGAGGTGGCGCAGGACCGCATCGCCGAGAAGGACTTCCTGAACGCGATCGGCCTCGCCACTGCGCCCTACGCCGCGATCGACGGACCGGAGGCGCTCGACGCGGCGCTCGAGCGGATCGGCACGCCCGCGATCCTCAAGACCCGCCGCCTCGGCTACGACGGCAAGGGCCAGGTGCGGCTCGACTCGCGCGGCACCGGCGGCGCCGCCTGGCTCGCGGTCGGCGGCGCGCCCTCGGTGCTCGAAGGCTTCGTCGACTTCGAGCGGGAGATCTCGGTGATCGCGGCGCGGGGGGGCGACGGCGCGGTCGCGGCCTTCGACCCGGGCGAGAACGTCCACCGCGACGGCATCTTGCACAGGACCACGGTTCCCGCCCGCGTCCCGGCGAGCCGGGCGCAGGATGCGGTCCTCATTGCCGGGCGGATCCTGACCGCGCTCGACTACGTGGGCGTGATCGGGGTGGAGCTCTTCGTGACGCGCGACGGGCTCGTGGTGAACGAGATCGCGCCGCGGGTACACAACTCCGGCCACTGGACCGAGGCCGCCTGCCTCGTCGACCAGTTCGAGCAGCACGTGCGCGCGATCTGCGGCTGGCCGCTCGGCGACGGGGCGCGGCACTCGGATGCGGAGATGGTGAACCTGCTCGGCTCGGAGGCGGACGCGGCGGCCTCGATCGAGGGGGCGCGGGTGCATCTCTACGGCAAGGCCGAGGCGCGGCGGGGGCGGAAGATGGGGCACGTCACCCGGATCCGGTCGCGCGGCTGATGCGCCCGCCCAGCTATCGCGGGCCGCGGCTGGCGGTCCGGGCGGTGATCGTCTCGGGCGGCCGGCTGCTGCTCGTGAACGCCTATCCCGGGCAGGAGAGCGATCTCTGGTGCGCGCCGGGCGGCGGGGTGGAGCGGGGGCAGAGCCTCGGCGAGAACCTGGTCCGCGAGGTGCGGGAGGAGACGGGCCTCGCGATCCGGACCGGGCGGCTGCTCGGGATCGAGGAGTTCGCCGATCCCGTCTCGGGGTTTCACCAGGTGGAGATCCTGCTCCGGGCCTCGCTCGCCGGCCCGCCGGCATCGGCGGTGCTGGCCGACCCGGAGGGGGTGGTGAACCGCCTGCGCTGGGTCGGCCGCGACGAGATCGGCGGGCTCCGGATAAAGCCCGACAGCCTGCCGCGCCTCGCCTTCGGGGCGGCGCGGGCGGCGGAGGTGGGGCGCCTCGACCGGATGGCGCCGTGAGGGGGCTCGGGAGGGGCGCCTGCCCGGGCGGCGGAGCGCGCCGGGGCCGCCTGGGGACGCGGCCTTTGCCGCGACAGAGTGCGCGCAGATGCGCGCAGAGTCTTCTTTGCTGGTTTTCCGGCTGTTGCCGGAAAACGACTGCTCTCCAGGTTTCAAGGCCGTATGAAGACCTTTGGGGAAGGAGCCCGACAGGGGACTCGAGCGCAGAGGTCTCCGGCGTTCAGGGCCGGGCGACGAGCTCGCGCCAGCGGGCGGCGTAGGCGGCGAGCGCCGGGTCGGGGGGCGGCACGGCGGCGGGCTGCGGACGGGCAGGCGGTGGTGCGGGGAGCGCGAGGAGCGCGGCGCCGAGGCTGGTGCCGGTGCTGCCGGGCGCGGGCAGCAGCACCGGGCGGGCGGTCGCGGCGCGCAGCATGGCGACGTAGAGCGCGTTCCGGGCGAAGGGGCCTTCGACCAGGGTGGGGCCGTCGGCGCCGATGAGATCGAGGCAGGTCGCGGTCATCATCGCGAGGTAGAGCGAGAGGGCGGCGGTGCGCTCGGCGGGGCTCGTCTGCGCGGGGCCGATCCACTGCGCCGCGCGCTGCGGGTAGGGGCCGGAGCCGGGGACGACCGACGGGAGGAGGAAAAGGTCGCGGGCGAGGAGGTGGCCGACGGGCGCGGGCTCCGGCAGCGGGTCGGGCCGCGTCAGCTCCCACTCGCGGCCGCCCATGAAGCGCGCGGAGGGGACCGGGTCGCCGAAGGCGTTGACGTTCATCAGGGTGTCGCGGTCCGGATCGAGGCCGGCCGCGCGGCCGCCGACCGCCATCGCGACGACCCAGGTGCCGGTCGAGACCACGGCGAAGGGTGCCGGCTGGCTCTGCAGGTGCGGCAGCAGCGAGGCGTTGGAGTCGTGGATGCCGCAGTGGACGGGCGTTGCCGGGTCGAGGCCGGTGGCGGCGGCGACCTCCGCCGTCACCGGGCCGAGGCGGTCGGCGGCGCGGCGGAGCGGCGGCATGAGGCGGCGCCAGCCGCGGGCGTCGACCAGCGAGGAGAAGTCGCGCGCGGCCGGGTTCCAGAGGTCGGTGTGGCAGCCGAGCGAGGTCGCCTCGGTGGCGAGCACGCCGGTCAGCCGGTGCGCCCAGTACTGCGGGTAGGGCAGGATCCAGGCGGTGCGGGCGGTGGCCTCGGGGAAGGTCGCGAACTGCCAGAAGAGTTGCCGGGCGACGACGAGGCCGCCGGGGAGCGGCGGGGTGCCGGTCTCGGCGAAGGCCGGGGCGTGGGCGTCGTAGGCGGTGGCGAGGGCGTCGGGGCCGGGATATTCGTAGTCGAGGACCGGAAGCGCGAGGGCGCCCTCCGTATCGAGGAGCGCGGCGGTGGCGCCGTGGGCGGTGATCGAGATCGCATCGACCCGGTGGCGGGCGTGGAGCGCGCGGATCGCGTCGAGAAGGAACGCCCAGATGCCTTCGGTGTCGGCATGGGGATAGGGCGGCCCCGGCAGGACCCGGCTCGGGCGGGCGATGAAGTCGATCTGGGCGAGGCCCGCGGTCTCGACCACCGCGGCCTTGGCGTTGGTCTTGCCGATGTCGATGACGAGGACGCGCTCAGGCATGGCGGGACCGGGGCCAGAGGCGGGCGGCGAGGCGGGGGAGCGCGATCACCGCGATGAGCAGCAGCCCGACGAAGATCGACATGACGATGCCGGGGACGTTGAGGAGCCCGAGCCCGAAGGTGACCATGCCGAGGACGAAGGCGGCGATGACGACGCCCGGGATCGACCCCGAGCCGCCGAGGATGCTCACGCCGCCGAGCACCACCATGGTGACGATCTCGAGCTCCCAGCCGAGCGCGATCGACGGCCGGGTCGAGCCGAGGCGCGAGGTGAGGCAGACGGCGGCGAGGCCGGAGAGAAGCCCGGTCATCAGGAACAGCAGGAACTTCACCCGGGCGACGCGGATGCCGGAGAAGAGCGCGGCGGTCGGGTTGTTGCCGATCGCGTAGACCGCGCGGCCGAGGCTGGTGCGGTGGAGGAGGACGCCGAAGAGCGCGGCGAGGATCCAGAAGAGCACGAACTCGGCGGAGATGACCCAGGCGACGTAGCCCTGGCCGAACCAGGCGAAGCTCTCCGGGTAGCCGGTGTAGGCCTGGTCTCCGAGGACGATGAAGGCGATGCCGCGGAAGAGGCTCATGGTGCCGATGGTGGCGACGATCGAGGGCAGCCCGAGCCGGGTGACGAGGAGGCCGTTGAAGGCGCCGCAGAGAAGGCCGGTGCCGAGGCCCGTGGCGACGAGCGCGGGCGTGCCGGCACCGAGCTGGAGTGCCGCGCCCATGGCGGTCGAGGCGAGCGCGATGATCGCCGCGACCGAGAGGTCGATCTCGCCGGCGACGATGAGCAGCGCCATGGGGAAGGCGATCATCGCCTTCTCGGTGAAGTTGAAGGTGGCGTCCGAGAGGTTCCAGGGGTTGAGGAAATAGGGCGAGGCGAGGCTGTTCGCGACGAAGATCGCCACCGCGAGCGCGAGGAGCAGCGCCTCCCAGCTCTTCAGCAGCCGCGAGGTGCGGCTCTCGAGGTGGTCGGGGATCCGGCGTGCTTCGGTCATGCGTGCTCTGCCGACTTGAGGATGACGCGGCCGCGGGTGCGCTCGGCGCGGGCGTTGAAGGCGACGGCGGCGATGATCGCCGAGCCCGAGATCGCGAGCTGCCAGAACGGCGAGATGTCGACGACGGGGAGCGCGTTCTTGATGACCCCGAGGAAGAGCGCGCCGAGGATCGCGCCGCCGACGCTGCCGATGCCGCCGGCGATCGAGACGCCGCCGATGACGCAGGCGGCGATGACGTCGAGCTCGAAGCCGCCGGCGATGTCGACGTAGGCGACGGCGTAGCGCGCGACCCAGAGGTAGCCGCAGACCCCGGCAAGCGCGCCGGCGAGGACGAAGGCGGCGCAGCGGGTGCGGCCGACGTCGATGCCGGTATAGACCGCGGCGTTCGGGTTGCCGCCGACGGCGTAGAAGGCGCGGCCGAGCGGCGTGCGGGTGAGGACGAGCCAGACGGCGAGGACGGCGACGATGGCGATCCAGGTGAGGACGGGGAGGCCGGCGAGGCTGGCGCGGGGCAGCGCCTTGAAGGCCGGGCTCATCTCGTGGGCGTTCACCCAGGCGCCGCCGGAGAGCAGGAAGATCGCGCCGCGGTAGATCGTGAGGGTTCCGAGGGTGGCGACGATCGGCGGGATGTCGAGCTTCCAGACCATGAGGCCGTTCACTGCGCCCAAGGCCGCGCCGAGGACGAGGGCGAGGAGCATGAGGGCGGGAATCGGGATGCCGGGATAGGCGGCGTTCAGCATGGCGACGACCATGCCGTTCAAGGCGAGGTTCGCGGCGACGGAGAGGTCGATGCACTTGGTCAGGATCACCGCCATCTGGCCGAGGGCGAGGACGATGAGGATCGCCGTGTCGTTGAGGACGGCCGCGAGGTTCGCCGGCCGGGCGAAGCCGGGGAAGCGGGTGGCGACGAGGCCGACGAGGCCGGCGATGATCAGGGCGAGGAGGAGCTCGCGGGACTTCATGGCCGGGCTCCGGGGGCGCGCCGGTCGGTGGCGGTGGTGGGGGCCGTGCCTCCGATCCCCGCCGCGGCGCGGACGAGGCGCTCGGGGGTGAGGCCGGCGCGGGGGTATTCGCCAACGATGCGGCCCTCGCGCATGACGATGACGCGGTCGGACATGCCGAGGATTTCCGGGATCTCGGACGAGACCATGATGACCGCGAGGCCCTGCGACGCGAGCTCGGCCATGAAGGCGTGGACCGCGGCCTTGGAGCCGATGTCGATGCCCTTGGTCGGCTCGTCGAGGATGATGACGCGGGGCCGCGTCGCGAGCCATTTCGCGATCACCACCTTCTGCTGGTTGCCGCCGGAGAGCTGGCCCACCTCCTGGTCGAGGGCGGCGGCGCGCAGGTCGAGGCGGCTCGTGTACTCGCGGGCGAGGCGGAACTCCTCGGCGAGGCGCAGGAAGCCGCGGCGCGAGGTGCGGTGGAGCGAGGGGAGCGTCACGTTCTGGAAGATCGGCATGGCGCGGATCGCGCCCTGCTGGCCGCGGTCCTCGGGGACGTAGACGATGCCGCGGGCGATCGCCGCGGCGGGGGAGCGGATGACGGCGATCTCGCCGTCGATGCGGACGACGCCACGGGAGGGACGGGTGACGCCGAAGAGCGCCTGCATGAGCTCGCTCCGGCCCGCGCCGACGAGGCCGTAGAACCCGAGGATCTCGCCGCGCCGCAGGCTGAAGTCGACCCCGTCGAACTCGGTCGGGTGGCTGTAGCCGACGACGCGCAGGATCTCGTCGCCCGGCTCGGTGGTGCGCTTCGGGAAGATCGCGTCGATCGGGCGGCCGACCATCAGGCGGACAAGCTCGGCCTCGCTTACCTCGGCCATGCGGCCGGCGCCAATGAAGCGGCCGTCGCGGAACACGGTGTAGCGGTCGGCGATGCGGAAGATCTCGTCGAACTTGTGGGAGATGAAGAGGATCGCCTTGCCCTCGGCCTTCAGCCGCTCGACCAGATCGTAGAGCTCGGCGATCTCCTTGTGGGAGAGGGCGGCCGTCGGCTCGTCCATGATGACGACGCGGGCGTCGATCGAGAGGGCGCGGGCCACGGCGACGAGGTGCTTGCTCGCGATGCCGAGGTCGCGCAGGCGCGCCTTCGGGTCGATCTCGGCGCCGACGCGGGCCAGCATCTCGCGGGCGCGGGCGGTGAGCGCCGGCCAGTCGATGAGGCCGAGCCGGGTGCGCGGCGCGTGGCCGAGGAAGATGTTCTCCGCGACCGAGAGGTCGTCGAAGAGCACGGTCTCCTGGTGGATCGCGGTGACGCCGGCCGCAGCGGCGGCGTGCGGCGTGGGCAGGCGGACCGGCGTGCCGTCGAGCAGGATCTCGCCGGCGTCGGGTTGGTAGATGCCGGTGAGGATCTTCACGATCGTCGACTTGCCGGCGCCGTTCTCGCCGACGAGCGCCGTCACCTCGCCGCGGTGAAGCTCGAGGCGGACGCCGTCGAGGGCCTTCACCCCGGGGAAGCTCTTGGCGATGCCGTCGAGGGCGAGGACCGGGGCCGGCCCTGCCACGCCGGGCGTGGGGGCGTCGGAGACGGGATTGAGGAGCATGGGCGAGCCTGCGGCGCGGGGCTCCCGGCGCGGTGGCCGGGAGCCGGGAGGGCGTCAGAAGATCGACTTGAACTCTTCGACGTTCGACTTGTCGTAGACGAAGGGGTCGGCCATCGCGCCCTCGTTGTTGTCGTCGAGCTTGACGGCGCCCATGCGGCCCATGGGGATCTCGGCGCCGGGCTTCGCCTCGGCCTTGTCGGTGGCGAGGTTGTAGGCGATCATCGTCGCGGCATACCCGAGGTCGATCGGGTTCCAGATCGCGAACGACTTCGAGGCGCCGCTCTCCACGTGGCCCGCCATCTCGGACGGAAGCCCGAGGCCGGTCACGTTCACCTGCCCGACCTTGCCCGCGTCCTCGACCGCCTGCGCCGCGGCGACGATGCCGACCGAGGTGGGCGCGATGATCGCCTTGAGGTTCGGGTAGGTCTGCATCAGCCCCTGGGCCTCGCGGTAGGACTTGTCGGCGAGGTCGTCGCCGTAGACCGTCGCCACCACGTTCACGTTCGGGTAGTTCGGCAGAACCTCCTTCATCGCGGCGATCCAGGCGTTCTGGTTCGTCGCGGTCGCCGAGGCGGAAAGCACCGCGACATCGCCGCCGTCGGGCAGGTTGTCGGCGGCGAGCTTGATGATCATGTTGCCGATGAGCGGCGTCGACGACGGGTCGAGCTGCATCTCGCGGCCCTCGGGCGCCACGCCCGAGTCCCAGGAGATGACGGTGATGCCGCGCTGCATCGCCTTCTTCAGCGCCGGCACCACCGCGTCCTTGTCGTTCGCCGAGATGGCGATCGCGTCGACGTTCTGGGCGATCAGCGAGTTGATGACCTCGATCTGCCCCTCGGCGGTGGTGTCGGTCGGGCCGGTGTAGATGATCTCGACGTCGCCGAGCTCCTTCGCGGCCTCCTCGGCGCCCTTGGCGGCCGCCTCGAAGAAGCCGATGCCGAGGCCCTTCACCACCAGCGCGATGCGCTTCTGGTCGGCCGCGTGCGCTGGCGCGACGAGCGCGGTCGCCAGCGCGGCGGATGCGAGCAGGGTCTTCCAGAACGTCATGTCGTTGAGCCTCCCGAGTGCGGTCGCCTGGATCTTTGTCCGATTGCCCTCACGATGGCGCGGCGCTCCTCTCGTGTCAATCATATTCGATCATCAATAGTCGTCTTGCACTGCAACATGATTGGATATGATTGACAATGGTGGGCCAGGTGCGCCACCCTGTGCCGAAAGCGCCGAGGGATCGGCGGACATCCGGGAGGACACCCATGCTCGACGCCAAGGCCGACAGGCATCTCGCAAACCATTGGGACGACGCGAAGGCCGCGGCGATGAGCGAGCCCGAGCGGCTGCTCTATCGCTCGAACCTGCTCGGGGCCGACAAGCGAATCACCAACTACGGCGGCGGCAACACTTCGGCGAAGGTGGCGGAGACCGACCCGCTCACCGGCGAGAGCGTCGAGATCCTGTGGGTGAAGGGCTCGGGCGGCGACGTGGGCACGATGAAGCTCGACGGCTTCGCCACGCTCTACATGGAGAGGCTCAGGGCGCTGAAGGGCGTCTATCGCGGGCTCGAGCACGAGGACGAGATGGTGGGGCTGCTGCCGCACTGCACCTTCAACCTGAATCCGCGGGCGGCGTCGATCGACACGCCGCTCCACGCCTACGTGCCGCGGGCCCACGTCGATCACATGCACGCGGACGCGATCATCGCCATCGCCGCGTCGAAGGATTCCAAGGCGTTGACCGCGGAGATCTTCGGCGACGAGATCGGTTGGCTGCCGTGGAAGCGGCCGGGCTTCGAGCTCGGGCTGTGGCTGGAGAAGTTCTGCCTGGAGAATCCCGGGGCGAAGGGCGTGGTGCTCGAGAGTCATGGGCTCTTCACCTGGGGCGACGACGCGAAGAGCTGCTACGAGACGACGATCGCGGTGATCAACCGGGCGATCGACTGGCTCGGTGCGCGGACGGCGGACGTTGCGGCCTTCGGCGGCGCCCGGGTCGAGTCGCTGCCGCCGGCGGAGCGGCGCGCGGTGGCGGCGCGGCTCATGCCGGCGATCCGCGGCCTGGTGTCGAAGGAGGCGCGCATGGTCGGGCACTTCGACGACCAGGACGCGGTGCTCGAGTTCGTGAACGCCAAGGGCATGGCGCCGCTCGCCGCTCTCGGCACCAGTTGCCCGGACCACTTCCTGCGCACGAAGATCCGCCCGCTGGTGGTGGACCTCGATCCCTCGACCGGCGACGTGGAGGCGACGCTCGCGGGCCTGCCGGCGGCCGTCGAGGCCTATCGCGCCGACTACGCGGCGTACTACGAGCGCTGCAAGCGGCCGACGAGCCCGGCCCTGCGCGATCCGAACGCAGTCGTCTACCTGGTGCCGGGCGTCGGCATGATCACCTTCGCCAGGGACAAGGCGACGGCGCGGATCTCGGGCGAGTTCTACGTCAACGCCATCAACGTCATGCGCGGCGCCTCGGCGGTCTCCGAGTACCGCGGG
>Ga0075163_10002459_pt1 | contig 24851 bp, 25 predicted proteins | sample JI1023141ADNA_FD_71478 | JGI IMG/M metagenome (GOLD analysis project Ga0075163, IMG submission 71478) | Wastewater effluent complex algal communities from Wisconsin, to seasonally profile nutrient transformation and Carbon sequestration -... | ecosystem: Engineered > WWTP > Effluent > Algae... | reverse complement strand
TGGTCCCGATAAGACGGGCGGCGCCGCGGCCCGTCCGACCGGCGTCAAGTAGCCGGCTAGGCCGGCCGCCAGGGGTGTCCAAGTTGCAGTTTCTTGGAGACCCGATCCGGCACCCGACTTTGAGGTTGCAGTCATGAAGGCATCTCGCGAGTCGGCCCGGTCGTTCTCCGTCGTGGAGGAAGCCTCGATCCGAGCACGATCGGCGAGGGTTCGCTGACGAGGGCCTCGCCGAGGTTTGCGGGTTGACCGCGAGAGCTGCAAACGCGGCCTTGTGGATGGCAGCGCTCGGAATGTCGGCAACAACGCTTGTCGCGAAGAGGCGGACCGATGTGGAACAGGCAATCGCCTCGCGGACCCACCACCCGTACGTGAACGAGCACGCTCCGGGGTAGATTCTCGCCGTGCCCAAGCGACCGCTACGCAAGGAACGCGAGCTCGCGTTGCCTCGCGACCTCGCGGGGACCGCACCGAAGCGCGCGCTCAAGACCGAGCTAGGCGAGCTGTGGCGCAGCGACGTGCTCGAGCTGCTGGGCACGCTCGACGATGCCTCCGTCGATCTCGTGGTGACCGATCCGCCGTATGCGATCGCGAAGGCTGCGTGGGACGAGTTCGAGTCGCTCGAGCATTACGTGGTGTGGTGCGATCGCTGGCTCGCCGAGGTCGCACGTGTGCTCGCGCCGCACGGTTCGGCGTACGTCTGCGGGTTCTCCGAGATCCTCGCCGAGATCAAGGTGCGCAGCGCGAAGCGGTTCGCGAGCTGTCGCTGGCTCGTCTGGTACTACAAGAACAAGGCGAACCTGGGCTCCGACTGGGGCCGCTCGCACGAATCGATCCTCCACCTGCGTGGCGACTCCGCGCGCCTCGACGTCGACGCCGTGCGGATCCCGTACAACGGGCACACCACGAAGTATCCGGCGCGCGTGCAGGCGGAGAACTCGCAGTACGGGCGCGGGCGCAGCACGCGGCGCGACACCTGGGTGCCGAATCCGCTCGGCGCGAAGCCGCGCGATGTCTTCGAGATCCCGGTGATCTGTAACGGGATGGAAGAGAAGTCGGAGCACCCGACGCAGAAGCCCGAGGCGTTGATCGAGAAGCTGGTCCTGGCGTCGAGTGCCGCGGGTCAGCTCGTCGTCGATCCGTTCGTGGGCTCGGGCACGACCGCGGTGGTGGCGTCGCGGCTCGGTCGTCGCTGGTTGGCGGGCGATGCGGATGGGCGGTATGTCGGCCTCGCACGCGAGCGACTGAGTCGTTAACGCTCGGTCGGTCGGCGCGTCAGCCGCTGCCAGAAGCTCGGACGCTCGATGGCCTCGTCGAGAACGTCAATGGTGTCGATCGCTTGCATGGCCTCGAGCTCGTCTCCGGCGCGAAAGAAGTCTTCTTCCGCCGACGACAGGCCCCAGGTCTCGAGAGATGCGGTCATGCCCTTCGCTACGAGCAAGCGCGATGCCGCTCACTCACGATAGAAGTGCTGGATCCGCGACCACAGCTCGATCGGGTCGAACCCGAGGAGCGCGAACGGGTTGATCGCGTCGCGCGCACGGTTCGCGATGTTCGCCGCGGCATCGCGCGTGCGCTGCGGCAACATCCCGGCGAGCGCGGTGGCGGCGCGGCCGGCCATCGCCGCGACGGTGGCGCCACCGAGCAGGCCGAGCAGCCAGGCGGGGCTCGGATCGATGATCACGTGCTTCGCGTTGTACTCGCGCGGCAGCTGATCGCTCGGTCCGGTCAGGATCTTGATCAGCGTGCCGCGCTCGAGGAACAGCGCGACCGACGGCTTCGCGAAACGATCCTCGACGGCGGATAGCACGCGCTTGTAGCCCTTCTGCCAGTCGCGCGCGAGTGACGCCTCGGGGACGAGGTCGGCGATCGCGCGGTGGGTCGAGGCGCGCACGAGATCGCCGTCGTCCTTGACCGCGATGATCGACGAGTGGATTCGGCTGCGATCGTCCTCGATCACGTACGCGACCATCGCGCTGCGATCCGGGATCAGTAGATCGAACGTGCGCTGCAGCGGCTCGTACGACGGCGCCGGCAAGATCTCGAGCAGCGGCGGCTCGCTCCAGATGCCCTTGCCGGCGTGGCGCTTGAGGGCGCGCAGCGCGACCAGTCCTTGCTCGACGAGATCCTGCTCCAGGCGGAGCGCCGCTTCGATCTCGCGCGCGAGCTCGTTCATCACCGCGCGCTCGATCGCGATCACCGCCGCGACACCGAGCCGTTTGGCCACACCATCGAGTGCGCGAACGTCGAGCTCGATCGCCGGATCGACACTGCCCTTGCCGGTGACGACGATCTTGATCGGCTTGCCACCGTCGAGGATCACGAGGGCCCACGCCGGCTGCTCGAGCACGCGGGGCGGCATCAGCAGCTGCCACCAGTTCTTCCAGTGGCGCGCGTCGAGACCGGCGAGATCGAGCTCGGGCGAGAGCACGCAGCGAGGTTACACGAGCCGAGCAACTTGCGCCGCGTACGAGATGAGGCGAGCATCGCGCGCATGAAGAAGACCATCCTGCTCGCCAGTGCACTGTGTCTTGCCGCCACCGGGAACGCCTCCGCCGGAGGTACCGAGGGCTCCGTCGGTGTCGGCGCCGAGTTCGCACTCAACGGCGCGACCGGCGGCGTCTCGGTCAACTACGACGCCGGCAAGTTCCACGTCGGCGGCTTCCTCGGGTTCTCCGATAGCGATGGTGCGAACAACACCAACTACACGCTCGGCGGTCGGTTTTTCTATCACATCGGCTCGACCGCGATGTCCGACTTCGGGATCGGCGGCACCCTCGGGCTGTTCAGCATCGATGGCCAGGGCCCGATGAACGACGATCGCGACACGCTGATGTTCCTCGAGCCGAGCTTTCAGATCCGCGTGTTCCTCGCGTCGAACGTCGCGCTGTCGTTCAACGCGGGCATCGTGATCGGCCTGGTCGATACCGACGGCATCGCGCTCGGCGGCGGGAACCTCGCGATCCCGGGCACGGCAGGTGGTGGCGTCACCGGCGGTGCCGGCGTCCACTACTACTTCGACTGAGCTAAGGGTTGTCGCTCGTTGGGCGTCGTGGTCGTCGTCAAGGTTCACGACCACGACTCTCAGGCCTAGTCCTCGCCACCGCCCACCGCCGCGGCGATCGCGACATCCTGGGCCTTCACCTTCGACGGATCGAACTTCTTCGCTCCCTCGATCATCTTGTCGATGGTCTTGTCGAAGTCGGGCCTCGCATCGTCCTTGCCCGGCTTGACGAAGCGCAGCGGGTTGACGCGCGCGACGACGATCGGCTTGAGATAACCGCTCGTGAACCCGGCGGCCTTGAGCTTCTCGACCGCCGCGCCCACCGCGACATCGAGCTCGAGCAGCTTGTCCGCGTGCTTCTCGCGCATCTTGAGCGACGTCGACATCGGGTCGGTCGAGAACGTCTCGGTGCGCGACACCACCGAGTTGTACGCGCCGCCGGAGAACCGCGCGTTCTTCTCGTAGCAGACGCCGATCGTGACCAGCGACGCGACCTCGAACTCGAACGCCATGTCGGTCTCGCTCTTCTTCGGATCGGCTGCAGCCACGGCGCGCGCCATCCGCACGACCTCGAGCGCCTTGTCCTTCAGGTTGTGCGCCTTCTCGGTGTTGAGCGCGAGGATGCGGAACGCGATCTCGGGCTCCGGCATCACCAGCGCCACCACGCTCTTCGCGCCGAGCGTCTCGAGCGCCTTCAGGCGGTGCATGCCGTTGGGCGAGATGAAGTTGCCGCCATCCGGGACGGCGATCACGGGATCGAGGAAGCGGCCGACCTTCGGGATCACGCTGGCGAGCCGATCGGCGTGCGCCTTCGACAGCTCGCGCTGATACGGCGTGGGCTTGACGCGGTCGAGCGGCAGCGCGGCGAGCGCCACCCAGTGACCACCGAACGGCTCGCGATAGGTGGCGAGCACGTGGCCGCCGGCCTCCTCGACCAAGCCCTTCACCGTCGTGACCTCGTCCGACGGCTCCCCCGACGCGACCTCACCCGCGGTGAGCCCGACGGAGCCAGCCGCAGGCTTCACCTTGCGCGGCTTCTTGGCCGCGGTCGCCTTCTTCGTGCCCGTCGATTTCGAGGCCGTCGTCTTCGCGGATCCCGTGGTCTTCGCCTTCGCCATGGTCGGGACTGTAATAAAGTCCGATCGGTGAAGTGGACCCGCGGTACCCAAAACGATGACGTCGTCGACGCACGCGGGAGTCGCGTCAGCGGCGGAGTCAAGGTCGGTGCCGGCGGGGCCGTCGGCCTGCTGGTGCTGGTGATCGTCTCGCAGGTGCTCGGGGTCGACGTCACCGGCCTGCTCGGCGGTGGCGGTGGCGGCGGCACGCCCACCTCGACCAACCACACGAACAACCCTCCGCAGGGCCCGGACCCCGACGCCGAGACCGTCGACTTCGTGAAGTTCGTGATGAAAGACATCCAGGAGACGTTCGAGGGCATGTACCGCGCGGAGGGCAAGAGCTACCGGCGCGCGAAGCTCGTGCTGTTCACCGAGGCGGTCGACACCGGGTGCGGGCGTTCGTCGTCGGCGATCGGGCCGTTCTACTGCCCGCCCGACGAGAAGGCATACATCGATCTGTCGTTCTGCCAGCTGCTCAAGAACCAGCTCGGCGCGCCGGGCGACTTCGCGCAGGCCTACGTGCTCGCCCACGAGATCGGCCACCACCTGCAGACGCTCAACGGCCTCGAACAGACCGTCCAGAAGATCTCGAAGGACAAGCGCTCGCGCAACGCCGCCTCGGTGCGCCAGGAGCTCCAGGCCGATTGCTTCGCCGGCGTGTGGGGGCACTCCGCGTACGCGCGCAAGCTGCTCGAGATCGGCGATCTGGAGGAGGCCCTCAAGGCCGCCAGCCAGATCGGCGATGACCGGCTCCAGAAGGACGCGGGCCGCGAGGTCAACGCCGAGACGTTCACGCACGGCACCTCGGCGCAGCGCATGAAGTGGTTTCGTCGCGGCTACGACACCGGGCAGTTCTCGGCGTGCGATACGTTCTCCCAGGACCCCTGATGCAGACCACCTCGTATCCCAAGGGCAGCATCAAGATCCTGCTGCTCGAGAACATCCACCCCGTCGCCGCCGAGGCGTTCCGCGCCGAGGGGTTCGCCGTCGAGACCACCAAGGGCGCGCTGCCGGAGTCGGAGCTGGTGGAGCGGATCGCCGACGTCCACGTCCTCGGCATCCGCAGCAAGACGCAGGTCACGCCGGCGGTGATCGATGCCGGCAAGCGCCTGCTGTCGATCGGCGCGTTCTGCATCGGCACCAACCAGATCAACCTCGCGCACGCCAACCGCGCCGGCGTGCCCGCGTTCAACGCGCCGTTCTCGAACACCCGGTCGGTGGCGGAGCTGATCCTCGCCGAGGTCGTGATGTTGTCGCGCCACCTCGGCGATCGCTCGCGCGAGGTCCACGAGGGGCGGTGGCGCAAGGTCGCCGTCGGCAGCCACGAGGTGCGCGGTCACACGCTCGGCATCGTCGGCTACGGCCACATCGGCAGCCAGGTCGGCGTGCTCGCCGAGTCGTTCGGCATGCGCGTGGTGTTCTACGACGTGATCGCGAAGCTGCCGATGGGCAACAACCGCCCGGTGGCCACGCTCGAGGAGCTGCTCGGGCAGAGCGACTTCGTCACCCTCCACGTGCCGGAGCTGCCGTCGACCAAGAACCTGATCGGCAAGGCCGAGATCGCGGCGATGAAGCAGGGCGCCTGCCTGCTCAACGCGTCGCGCGGCACCGTGGTCGAGATCGATGCCCTCGCGGACGGCATCACGCGCGGCCACGTCGGTGGCGCGGCGGTCGACGTCTACCCCGACGAGCCCGAGGGCAACTCGGATGCGTTCGTCTCCCAGCTGCGCGGCCTACCGAACATGATCCTGACGCCGCACATCGGTGGCTCCACCGAGGAGGCGCAGGAGGCGATCGGCCGCGAGGTCTCGACGGCGCTGTCGAAGTGGATCAACCAGGGCTCGACGCTCGGCGCGGTCAACTTCCCGCAGGTCGATCTGCCGGTCACCCGCGGCACCCACCGGATCCTCAACATCCACAAGAACGTCCCCGGCGTGCTCCGCGACATCAACAAGATCGTCTCGGATCGCAACGCGAACATTCGCGCGCAGCACCTGTCGACGGACAACGAGATCGGCTACCTGGTGATGGACCTCGATCAAGATCTGTCGCACGACGTCAAGAAGGACATCGCGGCGCTGCCGACGAGCATCCGCACGCGTATCTTGTTCTGACATGAGCTGGGGCTACTTCCTCGATCTCGAGCTGACGCTCCCGACCGCCGACTGGGACGCGCTGCAGCGCACCACCTCGGTGGATCTGTCCTCGCAGTGGTGGGGCTTCGAGGAGGCGGGCCTCGAGCACACCTTCGGCAACGCGGGCTTCGAGAACGCGATGTTCAAGAAGGTGTTCGGCTTCTGGACGCACGGCGAGTCGTGCGTGAAGCAGGTGGTCGAGGACGGCGAGCAGACGTCCGTGAAGCTGATCCTGCACCTCGACAAGAGCGGCGACACGCAGGTCGCGGGCACGTTCGCGGCGATGGTCGAGGCGGCGGCGAAGGTCGGAGGCACCGGCCGGATCCGGCTGGTCAACGACGGCTCGTACTCGGGCGAGGACGGCGTCGAGGTCGCGATCGACGACGGCAGGCTCGTCCGCTCGAGGATCGACGGCTCGAACGAGATCGCCGACCAGCTCGGCGCGGCGGTGTATCCGGAGATGGCAGAGGAGATCGAGCGGTACCTGTCGCCCGAGACCAAGAAGCGGGAAGCCGCGGCGAAGAAGAAGTCCGCGGCGAAGACGAAGCCTGCGGCGAAGAAGAAGTCCGCGGCGAAGAAGAAGTCCGCGGCGAAGAAGAAGCCTGCGGCGAAGAAGCAGCCCGCGGCGAAGAAGCAGCCCGCGGCGAAGAAGTCTGCGGCGAAGAAGCCCGCGGCGAAGAAGAAACCCGCAGCGAAGCAGCCCGCGGCAAAAGGCAAGAAGAAGCGCTGATCGAGCGACGCCCAGCTGGCTGGGTGAGTCACGACACGCTGCGCGTCGGGAACGGGGTGCTCAGCCGTTGTCGCAGCACGTCATGAAAGTCGTCGTCGCGGGTTGCTCGGATCCGGTGTGTGGGCGTGGCAAGCTGCAGATCGCTTGCACATCTCCGTCTTCGACATCTTCAAGATCGGCATCGGCCCGTCGAGCTCGCACACCGTCGGGCCGATGCGCGCGGCGCGACGGTTCGCCGAGTTTGTCGTCGAGCACCACCTCGCGACGACCCGCGCGATCAAGGTCGAGCTGTTCGGCTCGCTCGGGTTCACGGGCAAGGGCCACGGCAGCGACAAGGCGATCGTGCTGGGGCTCGAGGGTGAGGATCCGGGCCTCGTCGATGTCGACGCGATCCCGGCGCGCCTCGCCGCGATCGGGCAGGCCAAGCAGGTCAAGCTGCTCGGCACCCACCCCGTCGCGCTCGATCCCGAGAGCGCGCTGGTGTTCCATCGCCGCGAGAAGCTGCCGCTGCACGCGAACGGCATGCGGTTCTCGGCGCTCGGAGCCACCGGCGTGATCGCCGACAAGATCTACTACTCCGTCGGCGGCGGCTTCGTCGTCGATCACGCGGGCGCGCCGGCGGATGGCTCGACCCCGGCGGATCAGGTGGTCGTGCCGTATCCGTTCAACTCCGGCGAGGAGCTGCTCAAGCTGTCGAACGAGCACGGCATGAGCATCTCGACGCTGATGCTCGAGAACGAGAAGGCGCATCTCCCCGAGGCCGAGGTGCGCGCCCGCGTGCACAAGATCTGGGCGGCGATGGATGCGTGCGTCAAGCGCGGCTGCGAGAAGGAAGGCATCCTGCCGGGTGGCCTGAAGGTGAAGCGGCGCGCGATGGCGATCCATCGCAAGCTCAAGTCCGATCCTGCTGGCGCGTCCGATCCGCTGGTGATCATGGATTGGGTCAACCTGTTCGCCCTCGCGGTCAACGAAGAGAACGCCGCGGGTGGTCGCGTGGTCACCGCCCCGACCAACGGTGCCGCCGGGATCATCCCCGCCGTGCTGATGTACTACCGCCGGTTCCTGCCGAACGCCGACGACGAAGGCACGCTGCGGTTCCTGCTCACCGCGGCGGCGATCGGCGCGCTGTACAAGAAGAACGCGTCGATCAGCGGCGCCGAGGTCGGTTGTCAGGGCGAGGTCGGCGTTGCGTGCTCGATGGCCGCGGGCGCGCTCGCCGAGGTGATGGGCGGGACGCCGGCGCAGGTCGAGAACGCGGCGGAGATCGGGATGGAGCACAACCTCGGGCTGACCTGCGATCCGATCGGTGGGCTGGTTCAGGTGCCGTGCATCGAGCGCAACGCGATGGGCGCGGTCAAGGCGATCAACGCCGCGCGGCTCGCGCTCCAGGGCGACGGCACGCACAAGGTGTCGCTCGACAAGGTGATCAAGACCATGTGGCGCACGGGGGCCGACATGAGCAGCAAGTACAAGGAGACCGCACGCGGTGGTCTCGCCGTGAACATTATCGAGTGCTGATCCTGTAGGCTCGAACCACGTGGATCTCTCCGGCTTCGAGCCGCGGCGCAGCGATCTTGCGCGCGGGATCGTGATCGCTCGCACCACCCGGGCGCTCGACGACGCCGAGCAGCGCGCGCTGTGGAAGCAGCTCGGCCTCGCCGGTATCACGGAATCCGACGAGGAAGAGCCGGAGCGCGAGGAGCGCGACGACGCCCCACCCGAGACCGCCAGGCGCTGGCACGCCGCGCCGTGGTTGCCGCCGGCTCCCGAGGAGCTCGACGAGCAGCGCATCGCGATCGAGAAGACCGCGCGCGCGTTCGACGTCGAGGCGATGTGGTTCGTCAAGGTCGAGACCGGCATCGATGGCGTCGCGTGGATGGAGCTCACCGCGCTCGAGCCCGAGGACGAGGACGAGGGCGAGGGGGACATCACGGTCACCGGCGGCGAGAGCGAGGTGGTCGATGCGATCTTCGATGCGCCGGCGGAGGTGCTGTACGCCGCGCCCGACGCACCGGCGACGGAAGAGGACGAGGTCGACGCCGACGAGGACGAGGAGGACGACGACGGCGATCTCGAGACCGACGAGCACGATGTCGGCGTGCTCGAGAGCCACTGGCGCAACGGGCCACCGCCGTTCGAGCACGCGGTGAGCTTCCCGATCGAGCGCTACCCCGAGATCATCGACAACTACGACTGGGAGGCGTTCGGCGTCGCGTTCAAGCTCGGCGGCGAGGCGCTGCCCGGCGAGGAATCAGTGGTCAACGCGTTCTTCGCGCTGTGGCTCTCGGTCTATCAGGACGAACGCGTCGACGAGCTCGAGGCCTTCCAGCGCGCCGACGTGATCCACGATCGCAAGCATCGCTCCGCGCTGATGTGGGTCGAGAAGTTCGCGGTGCCGGCGACGGCGTCGGATCAGACGCACTTCCTGCTGTGGCTGCTCGCGCGGATCAACGACATCCTGCCGCTGACCTGGTCGCGGTTCGAGATCATCGACGGGGCCGTCAAGTCGCGCGCCTCGGGCGACGATGGCGACGTGTTCGTGCTCGCGGGCAATCCATTCTCGGATCGCTTCGCGCGCCACGGCGAGGAGGGGGCCCTCGCCTGGGCGGTGTCGCAGAGCGCCTGGACACGCCGCGAGCTCGCCGGGATGCTGATCGAGGTCGCGCTCGATCACGATCCCGATAACCCGACGACGGCCGAGATCGCCGAGCGGCTGCTCCGGCGCGCGCTCGCCTTCGACCCGAAGTCCGATGCGTCGGGCTACCTCGCGATCGTGCTGGTACGGCAGCAGCGGATCAGCGATGCGATCGAGCTCGCGCGCGAGGCCGCGAGTCGCGACGTGCGCTTGCTCGTGGTCGGCGAGCTGGCCGAGCACGCACCCGCCGAGCTGACGAACGCGCTCGAGCTCCTCGATCCCGAGACCATGGACGCGACGGATCCGGACGATCTCGCCGAGCTCACGGCGTCGGTAGCGCGGCATGCGCCGAGCTCGCTGGGGGCGGTGCTCGAGCGGATGCCCGAGGACAAGAACCTGGTCGCGTACCTCTACAACGTGAGCTTCTCCGTCGAGCGTCCCCAGGCGCTGCAGATCTTGAAGAAGGTGCTGGCGCTCCCCACCCCGGAGCCAGGCTCCGGCGAAGGCCGCACCGCCCTGGTGATGGCGTGGAACAACGCCTGTATCCACGCCCACGCGCTCGGTGACTACCGCCTCGCCGTCGAGCTCGCCGAGCAGGGCCAGCCGTACGCGGCCGAGAACCCGTACATCTATCACTCGGCGGCCTGCGCCTATGCAGCGGTCGGTCAGATCGATCGCGCGCTCGAGCAGGTCGGCAAGGCGATCGAGCACGAGTACGAGCACACCGAAAAGATGGAGACCGACAACGATCTCGCGCCGCTACGCGCCGATCCGCGATTCGCGTCACTGTTCGTCGAGTGGCGCAATCGACGCGCCGACCTCAACTGAAGCGGACTCCGCCGCCTCTTTCATCCGGGGGACTCGTCGCGCTAGGATGTTCGACGATGGGCCGCTGGTTGTACCTGCTCGTGGTGCTGGGCGCGTGCTCCTACACCGCTCCTGGGCCCTCGGCCGCAGGGGAGGACGCGACCATACGGCCGGACTCCGAGGTCGTGCCGGACGTGCCACCCGATGTCGAGGTGGTGCCGCCCGACACGATGATGCCCGACGGACCTGCGACGCCGCAGACCACCGATCATGTCGCCTCGCAGGACACCTGGATCGATGCGGCGTTCCTGAACGAGAACGACAACCACGGTGGCACCACGACGCTGCTGATCGATGGCAGCCCGGCCGCGACCGGGTTAATGCGCTTCGATCTGAGCGGGCTCGCGACCACCAGCACGGTGATGGCCGTCGAGCTTCACGTGTTCACCACCAGCGATACCGGTGACGCGGTCACCGTGTTTCCGATGCTCCAGTCATGGTTCGAGTCCAGCGCGACGTGGAATCGCCGCGGCGCCAACATGGCGTGGGCCACGACGGGGGCACGGCCGCCGTCGCGTGGCACCACGGCCATCGCGACCTTCACACCGAACACCCCGAACGTCGAGATCACCACCGAGCTCGATGTCGCGACGGTGCAGGACTGGGTGACCAACCCCGACAACAATCTCGGGATCGCGCTGACCGTCGCGGGCTCCAACGAACCGATCCTGCGCTCGCGGCAGGCGACCACCGGCAAGCCGTTCCTGCGCATCACGCACACGCCCTGAGCTCAGGCGCGCCGCGCGCAAGGCGAGCATATCGCTCCGGTCGTACGCCAGCCGGGCGAGGTCTCGTCGGCGGCACAGGTGGGTTCGGCCGGCGTGTCGCCCGTGCGCTGCCACTGCGCGTGATTGCGCTGCTCCTCGCGCGTCCGTGGCGTTTCGTCGAGCGCCGGTGTGAACGGGATGACGTGCCGGCGTTGCGTCCACAGGTAGGAACACGACCCTCTGCGGTCGAGGACGCCGACCTCGCGAGGATCACTTCCCTTGCGCGCTCACGTCGCTGGTGGCTACCTGCGAACGGCAGCCTTCCACTGGGTCAGACGTCTCGGGCTGGCGGACCGCCTGGACGTGGAGGCTCGAGTGTCGTCGCGGGAGCGACACCAGGCGGCCAATGCATCCTCCACCGTCGCTCGGGCTGTCAGAGGGGTTTCGTAGGGTCCGAGCGTGGCGAAGCTCTACTTCCGGTACGGCACCATGGATTCGGCGAAGTCGATGAACCTGCTCGCGGTCGCCCACAACTATCGCAAGCAGGGCAAGCGCGTGTTGCTCGTCAAGCCGCGGCTCGACGTCCGATTCGGCGCTGCCAAGATCTCGTCGCGCAGCGGCCTCGAGGCCGAGGCGGACCTGATGATCGACGAGGACACGGTCCTCGACCCGCGCGACTTCCAGGGGCTCGATTGCATCCTGGTGGACGAAGCGCAGTTCCTGCCGCCCACCGTGATCGAGGATCTCCGCCGCATCACCGATGACCCGGGCGTCCCGGTGATCTGCTACGGCCTGCGCACGGACTTCCGGACGCGGCTGTTTCCCGGCGCGCAGCGGCTGATGGAGCTCGCGGACGGCATCGAGGAGGTGAAGGTCACCTGCCAGTACTGCCAGAAGAAGGCGATCTGCAACCTGCGGTTCGTCAACGGCGCGCCCACCACCACCGGTCCGCAGGTCCAGCTCGGAGCGGACGAGTCGTACGCGCCGGTGTGCTGGCGCCACTACGACGAAGCCACGCGGCAAACGTCCGCGGACGTCTCGGGCGCCACGCTGCGTCCGAGCTGATCAGCGCCGCAGCTTGCGAACCATCTGGAGCGGTGACGCCACCACCCCCGTGGCCGACGCGTGAGTCGGTGTCGCAGAGGCATGTGCGCGGCAGATTCGAACGCGTCTCGTCGGGTCGGGGAGATGAGCCGAACGCGTGGGGATTCCGGGTTCAGGTCGGGCGCAGAGATACAGGCTCTTGATCAGCGCCGCAGCTTGCGAACCACCTGGAGCGCCGGGATCCCGGTGACGCCGCCGCCCCCGTGGGTGGCCGACGACGCCTGATACAGGCCCTTGATCGGCGTCGTGAAGTCCGCGTAGCCGGCGGCCGGCCGCATGTGGAACAGCTGGTTCGCCGACAGCTCGCCGTGAAAGATGTTGCCGCCGACCAGGCCGTACTTCGTGGCCATCTCGTACGGGCCGATGATCTGGCGATGCAGGATCGAGCTGGTGAACCCGGGCGCGACCTCCTCGAACCGCGCGATCAGCCGATCCGCGTAGGCCTCGAGCTCGGCGGTGTGCGGCGCCTCGGCCCACGTGTGGGGCACCCACTGCGTGAACATCGACATCACGTGATGGCCCGGCGGAGCGAGCGTGCGGTCGAACACGCTGGGGATGCACGCGTCGACGAACGGGATCCGCGCAGGCTGACCGGCGACCGCCTCCTGGAACGCGGTCTCCACCTGATCGAGCGAGTGCGCGAGCACGATCGTGCCGCCGTGGGCCTCCACGTTCATGCCCGAGATCCCCTTGAACGCGGGCAGCCGATCGAGCGCGACGTTGACCTTGACGGTCCCCGAGCGCGACTTCCAGCGCTCCATCGCGATCACGAAGTCCTCGGGGAGCTCTGCGCGCTCGAGCAACTTGAGGAACGTGATCTGCGGATGCGTGGTGGTGACGACGGTGTCGGCGTGCAGCTCCTCGTCGCCGATCACCACGCCCTTCACCCGACCATCCTCGACGAGGATCTTGGTGACCTCGGCCTCGGTGCGGATCTGCGCCCCGAACGACAGCGCCGCGGCACGCATCGCCTGGGTCACGCCGCCCATGCCGCCCTCGGGGAAGCCCCACGAGCCCATCTGGCCCTCGCCGATGTCGCCCATCTTGTGATGCGCCATCACGTATGCCGAGCCCGGCGAGCGCGGCCCGGCCCACGAGCCGATCACCGCGGACACCGACAGCACGCCGCGGATCGCGTCCGACTCGAAGCGCTCCTCGAGCAGATCGGCGACGGACATCGTCATCAACCGCGTGATGTCGCCGACGCCCTGTGGATCGAGGCCGCGAAACTTCCACGCGAGCCCGAGCGCGGCGAGCAGCTCCTTCGGATGCTTGCTGCCGAGCTTCGGCGGCACGCGCGTCAGCATCGGCCCGAGCAGCGCACCCAGCTTGCCGAGCCAGTCGTCCCACCGGATCAGCTCGTCGGCGTCGCGGGGAGAGAACCGCGAGACCGAGGCATGCCGGCGCGCCGGATCGTCGTGCATGAACAGATGCCGCCCGTCGGGGTACGGCATGAAGTACGGGTGCTGCGGGTAGATCTTGTAGCCGAACCTCTCGAGCTCGAGCTCCTGCAGCACCGTCGGGGGCATCAAGCTGACCACGTACGACAGCGCGGTCATCTTGTAGTCCGGGCCCCACGGCGTCTCGGTGATCGCCGCGCCACCGACCACGTCGCGCCGCTCGAGCACGACGACGGCGAGGCCCTTCTTCGCGAGCAGCCCGGCGGTGACCAGGCCGTTGTGACCGCCACCGATGACGATCACGTCAGCGCGCTGCATGGCGCCGGTTCTACCAGGCGCCGATGGCGTCGAACAGATAGACGAGCGCCGCGCCGACCAGCCCCGCCATCGGGATCGTGAAGATCCAGGCGTAGATGATCTTCGTCGCGAGGCCCCAGTTGATCCCGCTCGCCTTGGTCACCGAGCCGACCCCGACGATCGCGCCGGTGATCACGTGCGTGGTCGACACCGGGACGTGCATCTGGGTGGCGACGAACAGCGTGACCGCGCCGGCGACCTCGGCGCAGAAGCCACCGACGGGCTTGAGGTGCGTCAGGCCCATGCCCATCGTCTTGACGATCCGCCAGCCACCGATCGCGGTGCCGAACGCCATCGCCGAGTACGACGTGACGAACACCCAGTACGGCGCCGGATCCGGCTCCTGGATGATGTGGCCAGCCGCGTCCTTGATCGCGGGATTCAGCATGCCTCCCGCGATCATCACCGCCCAGATCACGCCGGCCGTCTTCTGCGCGTCGTTGCCGCCATGACCGATCGAGTAGAGGCCCGCGGAGATCAGCTGCCCGACGCGGAACACCTTGTCGACCTTGCGAGGCCGCCACTTCCGGAACAGCCAGAACACGATGAACATCAGCAGGCTGCCGAGGACGAGCCCGAGGATCGGCGCGAGCGGGATGAAGTAGAGCGTCTTGTAGATCGCGCCGAGGTGGAGCGAGTCCCAGCCACCGAACGCGAGGCCGGCGCCCGAGAGCCCGCCGATCAACGCGTGCGAGCTCGACGACGGCAGGCCGACCCACCAGGTGAACAGGTTCCAGATGATCGCGCCGATCAAGCCGGCGAACACCACCCAGACATAGGCCGGGTGCGGCACCGTCTGGCCGGCGGCGTTGACCACCGTCTCGATATCGAGCGTCTTCGCGATCGTGTCGGCGACGCCCTGATGGAAGATGAACAGCGCGATGAAGTTCGCGATCGCCGCCCACCACACCGCGGCGCGCATCGACAGCACGCGCGTCGACACCACGGTGGCGATCGAGTTGGCGGCGTCGTGAAACCCGTTGATGACGTCGAAGATCAGCGCCACCCCGATGGTGACGAAGACGATCGTGGCGACGTCATTCATGGATCACGCGCTCTCGAGAATGACGCCTTCGATGATATTCGCGACGTCCTCGCAGCGGTCCGAGGCGTTCTCGAGGTTCTCGTAGACCTCTTTCCACTTGATGACCGCGATCGGATCTTTCTCTTCCTTGAAGAGGCGCGCCACCGAGCGGCGGAGGATCGCATCGGCCTCGTTCTCGAGGCGGTTGATGTCGATGCAGAGCTTGAGGGTGCCGTCGGGATCCTTGAGCTCGCGGAGCCCCCGCATCGCCAGCTCGACCTGCACCGTCGACCGGTGCAACACGTCTGCGAGGTCGCGGGCATCCGCGGTCATCACCGTCAGCTCGTAGAGCTCGATGCGCTCGGCGGCCGCCTCGACGTAGTCCATGATGTCGTCCATCCGCGTGATCAGGCGGTGGATCGAATCGCGATCGATCGGCGTCAGGAACGTCTTGTGGAGCGCCTCGACGCAGCGATGCGTGATCGTGTCGGTCTCGTGCTCGATGTCCGAGATCCGCCGGCACTTGGCCGGGATGTTGGCGCCGGTGGTGACCAGCGAAAGGAACTCCTTCGCACCTTCGATCGTCAGCGCGGCGTGCTGTTCGAAGAAGTCGAAGAAGCTGGTCTCGCGAGGGAGGAACCGGCCGAACATTTGCTCAGGTTCGTAACACAGCGCCAATCAACGCGTCACACAACGGGTGGGCTGAAATATCCTGACGTCAGATAGGACAGGGTCAGCGCCCGTGCACGGGCGTCATTCATGATCCAGGTGTGGGTGGCGTCGACCTCGGCGAACGCGGCCATGCCGTCGAGCCGGGTCTCGTCGACCGCGACCGTGCCGTCGTGCGCGACCCCCGCGGGAAATCGACGAGCGATCGTCAGGCTGCTGGGGTTGACCAGCGAGCGGCCGCGGGTCCCGGCGATCACCGCGAAGTCTCCCGGGGGCGCCGGCCAGTGCGCGCCATCCGCGAGCTCGGTGCCGGCGGGGCCGTAGTACCAGCGGAACACCGCGTTGCCCATCAGCCCGGCGGCGAGCTGGCTCCCGCGGTTGGGCGGCGCGAGCATCACGATCCGGTGCCATCGGATCCGCGGATCGTGGAGGTGGCGCACGATCACGCCGCCCATCGAGTGGGTGACGGCGCACAGCGGTTGATCACCCGCCTGCTCGACCACCCAGTCGGCCATCTCCGCGGCGAGGTACGCGATCGAATGCCGGCGCGAGGGATAGGTGCGGCCGAAGGTCTCGAAGCCCTGCTTGCGGAGGTACCGCGCCATCCCCGCCATCGAGCCATGCCCGCGGGCGAGACCGTGGAGCAGCACGACTCTCATTCGAGCTCGCGCTTGTCGTAGGCCGAGTCGAGATCCGAGTCCTCGCGCGCCTCCTCGGACTCCTCGCCCACGCGATCCGGATGATCTGGAGGGAACAGCGACTGGAGGTTCTCGGGCTTGACCTCGGTGACCACACGGATCACGTCCTGGGCGAGCGCGGCCCGCTCCTCGCGCAGGGCCCGGACCTCGCGCCGAAACGCGAAGCGTCGCCCGAGGGTGCCGAACGCGCGGCGCACCAGGCGGATCCGATCGAGCACCCGCAGCGTCGCCCAGCCGGAGAGCGGCAACAGGATCGTCGCCGCGATGCCCCACCACAGCCCGAGCGCGTACCACGCGTAGCCGATCACGCAGGCGTACGCGAGCACGACGAGCCCCATGCCGATCAGCATCTTGGTCGTCGCGACGACGTCTTTCCTCGGCGTCAGCCGATGGGACGCGATGCGCGCGAACACCAGCGGTGGCACGTGCAGCGGCGCGGCGGGCACGGTGAGTGGCAGCCACCACGCGATCAAGACGATCTGGCGGAACATGCGCGCGACGATCTCGAGCTTGCTGAGATCGCGGGCGAGCTCGCGATCGGTGAGGCCGAGCTCGTCGAGCTTCTGCTGGTACGCGCGCACGCGCTGCATGATCTCGACCACCTTGGGATGATCGGCGAGCGCGCCGTAGTAGGTGTTGAACCGCCGCGCCAGCTCGACGCGATCCTCGATCGAGATCTCGTGGGGCTGATAGAGCCGGCGCACGGTGTCGAGCGCACGCACGGTCTCCCAGTCGGGGGCGTTGATGGTGAGCCGGCGGAGCGCCGCGCCGATGGTGTCGGTGACGCGCTTGACCGCGTCGGGATCGTCGGCGGCGTCGATCATCATCGGCGTGCCGTACTGGACGAGCACGCGGCTGCGAAACCGCTTCGGGTGGATGAAGGTGAGGCCGCACGGCACGACGGCGATCGGCCCCGATCGCTTCGCTCCACCGAGGGCGAGCCGCGCGGCGCCGGTCTTGAGCTTCGCGAGCTGCGATTCGTCGTGCGAGATGCCCTCGGGGAAGATGCCGATCGTGCCGCCCTCGGCGAGCACCGCGAACATCGCCTCGAAGGCGGCGTCGTTGAGCTTCGCCATCTCGGCGGCATCGCGCGCGGGACCTACCGCATCACCGATCTTGCCGTCGGCCTCCACCTTGCGCGCGAGCGGCACGGCGCCGAGCCCGCGCAACACGGCGCGCATGATCCGGCCCTTGAACAGCGTGTCCTTCGCCGCGAAGTGAACCTTGCGACCGCAGGTGGTGATGATCAGGATCGGATCGATCAGCGAGTTCGGGTGATTGCCGGCGAAGATCACCGGACCCGACGGCACGTTCTCGAGTCCTACGACCTCGATCTGGCGAAAGAACACCCGCGTGACCATGCGGAGGAACCACGCCAGGATCCGATACGCCACGATCCATTAGACCATCTTCGGGCTGTGGCAACCTCGTGAACGTGCCCCCGTCGTTCGACGATGCCGCGTTCCCGATCCGCTTCACGGTCAACGATCCGAGCTCGCACGCGGAGCTCCATGCCGCGCTGCGCATCGCGCTCGGGCTCGCGGATCACGTCGAGCCGAAGTACACGTCGCTGAAAGCCGCCGAGCACACGCGCCTGCAGACGCCGCCGTACGACGGCTTCGCGCGCCTCGAGGGCGTGACCGGCAAGAACGTCGACGGCAACAAGGTCGCGCTGGTCTCGTACGCGTTCTACTACCGGCTGCGCGGCGCGCTGATGTACTGGAGCTCGAGCCTCGACCCCTCGCTCCCGGGTGGCGGTGGCAAACCCGATCGCTTGTGGTTCAAGGACGGGGACGCACCGGTGCTCCTGACGCCGGCGCTCAGGGCTCGCGCGAAGTAGAACTGCCGAAAAAAAACCGACCCGGCAGAATTACCGGGTCGGCCAGCCATCCTCGATACACGGTCTCACCACCGCGCATCGAAAAACCTGGAGGACCCGTTGGCAACGGAGGAGGAGGGGAACACACGCCAACGGGCCCGAACTGTTTGGGTTAGTCGCTCTCTCGAGCGTGACTGAACCAAATACAAGCAGGGTGCCAATGGCGCCCCGTGCGGATTCGCGAGATTGCGACCCGCTGGCAGCTCGATCAGCCGGCAGCTTCGAACGTCAGGCCGGTGCGACGTAGCCGGTCGAGCAGCCGCTGTCCCATCGCCACCGAGGGCGTGGAGATCCCGGGAGGGCCGAGCGGGTCGAGGGCGAGGCAGAGGGCCGACTCGCCGAGCATCTTGGCCGTCGAGCCGTAGCCGGGGTCGGCGCGATCGGCGGCCGTGTAGATCAGGACGTCCTGACCGTGCTCGGCGACGAACCGGACCTTCCAGTGGCCGTGATCGCGCGCGTGTTGCGACGGGCCGTCGCCGGGTTGCGGGACGCGCTTCGCGATCAGCGCGCGGAGGCGGGGCCGCTTCATCGCGAACGCGACGCCGCCGAGGAACCCCATCGTGCCGATCGCGCGCGCGAGCCCGGCCGGCTTCCCCGGCGCCGACATCACCTCGCGGTACACGAAGTCCTCGCCCCACGGCGAACCGGTGAGGGCCTGCGCTCGCCGGACGACGCGCGTGTTGATCTGCGCCATCACGAACGGCACCGTGAACATCTTGAGGTGCGGCTCCCAGCCGATGCTCGCCTCGTCCCGCACGCGCGGCCGCGCCGCCTTCGAGGCCTCCGGATCCGGATCGAGCCCGTACGGATTGCCGAGGTTCTTGCGCACCGCGATGTCCTTGCCGGCCTCGCGCGCGGTCTCCATCGCGCTCGCGATCGTGCCGCCGGAGATCCCGCCCGACATCTCGCCGAACAGCGCGGTCACCTTCGACGCGTAGCGCCCGAACTTCGCCTTGAAGGCCTGCTGCGCGGCGAACGTGCCGACATCGCTCGGGATCGAATCGAAGCCACAGGTGTGGACGATCCGCGCACCGGTCTGCCGGGCGCGCTCGTGGTGGAGATCGATCATCCGCCGCATCCACTGCGGCTCGCCGGTGAGATCGCAGTAGTGCGTGCCGGCGGCGGCGCACGCGGCCACCAGCTCGCTGCCGTACTTCGCGTACGGACCGACGGTGGTGCACACCGCCTTGGTGCGCGTGACCACCGCGTCGACCTGCGCGCGATCGAGGGCGTCGACGACGAGGATCGGGACATCGAGACCGAGCGCCTCGAGCTTCGCCTGGTTGCGCCCGGCGATCGCCCAGCGCGGTGCCTCCTTGGACTTCGAGAGGTACTCCGCGACGAGCTTGCCGGTGAACCCGGTGGCGCCAAACAGCACGAGATCGAAGTCGCGACTCATATCGACGGTAGTCCTTTCCAGGGTCCTAGCGGAAATGCAGCTTCGATCGCGGCGATCGACGCAGCATCGAGAGAGATCAGCTTCGCGAGCTCGTCGACGTGCGCCGGGTTCGACGACTTCGGGATCGCGAACGCGGTGCGCGACAGATACGCGAGTGCGAGCTGCCGCGGCGTGTGGCCGAGCTGCTTCGCGAGCGCCTCGAGTGGCTTGGCCTGAAACCGACCGCGACTCCCGAACGGCGAGTAGCCCACCGGCGCGATGCCGTGCTCGAGGCAGCGCGGGATCACCGTGTGCTCGATGTCGCGCTGGCCGAGGTGATAGAGCACCTGGTTGCAGGCGACGGTGCCGCCGACGGAGCGCGCGACCGACACCGCGTTCTGGAGCTCGTCGTCGTCGAAGTTCGACACGCCCCAGTGGCGGATCTTGCCGTCGGCTCGGAGCTTCTCGAACGCGCGAAACGTGTCCTGCAGCGGATGCTCGCCCGCCCAATGCAGCAGGTAGAGATCGAGCTGCTCGACGCGCAGACGCTTCAGCGAGGCGTCACACGCCGCGAGCGTTCCCTCGTAGCTCGCGTGCTTCGGCAGCACCTTGGAGGCGAGGAAGATCCGATCGCGCTTGCCGGCGATCGCCCGCGCGACCAGCTCCTCGACGCGGCCCTGGCCGTACATCTCGGCGGTGTCGACGTGGCACATGTCGCGCTCGATCGCCCGCTCGATCGCGGCGACGGCGGAGCTCGCATCGTCGCGCTCCATCTGCCAGGTGCCGATGCCGATCACCGGCACCGAGACGCCGGTGGATCCGAACGCACGGGTTTGCACGGCGGCATCCTAGCGTATGCTGCGATGGTGTCGACGTTGGTCCGGCAGCTCGCGAACCGACTGACCCTCGTCGGCGGTGCGCCACCCACTGATGGGTTGCGCCGCGCTGCGGTGGCGGCGGTCATCCACGATGCTCCGGAGCCGCGCGTGCTGCTGATGAAGCGCGCCGAGCGGCAGGGCGATCCGTGGTCGGGTCACATCTCGCTGCCGGGCGGCGGGTACCACGCGCACGAGGACGAGTCACTTCTCGACACCGCGATCCGCGAGACGCGCGAGGAGCTCGGCTTCCAGCTCACCCGCGACCAGGTGCTCGGCAACCTCACCGCGCTCGGGCCGCGCAACGCCGGGCCGATGCCGATCGAGGTCACGCCGTTCATCTTCCGCACGACGGTGTTGCCCGAGATCGTCGTCGGCCCCGAGGCGCTGTCCGCGTTCTGGTTGCCGCTCGATCTCGCGCTGCTCGGCTCGCTCGACAAGCCGTTCCTCTATCCCAACTCGCAGATGACCTTCCCGAGCTGGGACTTCGAGGGCCACGTGATCTGGGGCCTGACCCGCCGAATTCTCGACGACCTGATCGCCGCCGCCGGGTGACTCAGAGCTTCGGCGTGACGAAGCCGGGCTCGGGCTTCCCGAACAGCCAGCCCTGCATCAGCGTGATGCCGCACTCGGCCACCGCCGCGCGCTCGCTCTCGGTCTCGACACCCTCGGCAACCACGCGCCCACCGAGCTCGCGGACCAACACGGCCATCGCGCCGACGACGCGGCGCTTGGTGGCGTGGCGCTCGAGATCGCGCACCAGGGACATGTCGAGCTTGACGATCTCGGGCTCGAGCGAGGCCAGCGCACCGAGCGCGGCGTAGCCGGCACCGAGATCGTCGACGGCGATCTGATAGCCGAGCGCGCGCAGCTCCTTCGCCCGGGTGGGACCGGCGATGTCGTCGAGGCTGATCCGCTCGGTGATCTCGATGACGATGCGCTTGGCGTACGGCGCGAGCGGGCCGTCCTTGCGGAACAGATCTGGATCGGTGAGCTCGAGGCCGTGGATGTTGACGAACAGCAGCGGCTCGAGCGGCGCGTGCTCGATCTCGCGGCCGACCGCGGCGCGGACCGCGCGACCGACGTCGTGGATCCGACCGAGGCGCTCGGCGGCACCGATCAGCACGTCGGGGCGCTTCAGCGACGGTTCGTTGGTCCGGAGCAGGGCCTCGTAGGCAAACACCTTACCCGTCGAGACATCGACGATCGGCTGGAACGCCATCCACAGCTGCTCGATCGCGCGATCGAGACGCTGGGACAGCTCCGCCGCCTCGGGCCCGAGGACATGCTCGGCGAACAGGGCTGCGCGTCGCCGCATCCGGGCCACGCCATGGCGCCGGGCGGCCCGCGCCACGGTGCTCGCGAGTGTCTCTTGATCGAAGGGTTTCGCGAGGTAGGAAACCGCGCCGGTCTCGATCGCGCGGACGGCCCCGTCGAGCGACGGGTCGCCGGTCATCAGCAACACCGGGAGCTCGTCGTCGTAGCGGCGGATCTGCTCGATCAGATCGAAGCCGGTCGAGGCGGGCATGTGGACATCGCTGACCACGCAATCGAACAGCTCGCGGCCATCTCGCATCGCGCCGAGCGCCGCCGAGACGCTCTCGACGTCGACCACGGTCCAGCCCTCGGCCTCGAGCTGGCGACGGACGGCACGCCGGAGCGCGTGGTCGTCATCGACCACGAGAACTCTGCCTAGGGTGCCTTTCACAGTCACTGGGTGTGCCCTCCGCCTCCCGGATCGGTAGTATATCGATCGTCGATGCCGGTTGAAGTGGATGAAGGCCAAGTCAGGCCGTCAGGTGGGGACCCCCGGCGAGTCGCAGATGTCGCGCTGGCCGCGGCGGTGCGGTCTCACGCCGACGCGGTGTACCTCGAACCTCACCCCGACGGTGATGATTCGTACCTGATGACGATCGAGCGAGGCTCCGCGGTCCTCGCCACCGTCCCCCTCGAGGCGCAGCTCGGCGCGGCCGTGATCGCGCGGCTCGCCTTCATCGCGGATCTCGATCTCGCCGCCGCCCACGCCACCAGCAGCATCGTGCCGGTGCGCTCGGGAAATCGTGAAGCCGAGGTCGTGATCACCATTCGCCCGGGCAACGAGCTGCGCGCGGATCTGATGCTCGCGCGCACCCGCGGCAAGGCCGCCCTCGATTCGGCGCCGGCGATCGGTCCGACTCCCGGCGACATCGTCGGGCAGTACCGCGTCCTCGAGTTCCTCGGCGAGGGCGGCATGGGTACGGTGTTCTCCGTCGAGCACATCGCGCTCGGTCGCCAGTACGCCCTCAAGGTGTTGCGCACCCGCGTGATCGAGCGCGACGCCACGGCGGCCCAGCGCTTCCTCCGCGAGGCCCGCACCGCCGCGCGCGTCCGCCACCCCAACATCGTCGACGTGTTCGACTTCGGGCACCTCCCCGACGGCCGCCCGTACTTCGTGATGGAGCTGCTCGAGGGCGAGAGCCTCGCGGATCGCGTCGCGCGTGGGCCGCTGCCTCCGCAGGAGGTCGTGCAGATCGCGCGACAGCTCGGCGAGGCGCTCGCAGCCGCGCACGATCGCGGCGTGATCCACGCTGACGTCACGCCGTCGAACGCCCTGGTCGTCAAGACGGACGATCCCAACGTCATCCACGTCAAGCTCGTCGATTTCGGGCTCGCCGAGCTCGCGGGCGAAGGCATGCGCGACGAGAACCCGGAGTTCGTGCTCGGCACGCCGGCGTACATCTCACCCGAGCAGCTGCGCGGGCTGGCGGCGACCGATCGCTCGGATCAGTACGGCCTCGGTGCGGTGCTCTACGAGCTGATCTGCGGCCACCCGCCGTACGAGCACGAGGATCTTCGCAAGTTGTGCATGATGCACATCCAGGCGCCGATCCCGCTGGTCGAGAGTCCACACGGCCCGATGCCGCCGAAGCTCGCCGACCTGGTCACCACCTGCTTGCAGAAGACCCCGCAGGCGCGCTTCCCCGGCATCCGCGCGCTGCTCGCTGCGCTCGACGAGATCGAGCGCGTGACCGACCGGCGGGGATGGAGACGGTGGTTGTCGTCATGAGGTCATTGTCATGAGTACGGCCAAGCTTCCGCTGGTGATCTGCGTCGACGACGACGAGGCGATGCTCGGCACCGTCGTGCGTTGCCTGAAGCGCGAGCAGATCGAGATCCGCTCCACGCTGTCGGCGAGTCAGGCGCTCTCCTGGATCTCGTCGGACGAGGTCGCGGTGCTGGTCTCCGACTACGACATGCCGGAGATGACGGGCGCGCAGCTCGCAGGTCACGCGCGGCGCGTGCGTCCCGAGACCGTGCGGATCTTGCTCACCGGTCAGCGCTCGCTCGAGACCGCGATCGACGGCATCAACCAGGGCGAGATCTTCCGCTTCCTCAACAAGCCGTTCGACAACGAGCAGCTGCGCGGAGCCGTCAACGCGGGCGTCGCGCGCAATCGCGAGCTGCTGGCGATGTCCGGCGATCGCGAGCGGCGCCAGCGGCGCGAGGCCCTGCGTGCCGCCCTCGAATCCGAGTATCCGGGGATCTCGACGGTCGAGCGCACACCCGGCGAAGCGTACGAGGTGACGAGCGATCCGTGGGGAGAGGCCCACGCGCTCGACTTGCCCGGGCTGACGGCGAAGCTGGAGATTCAGTGACGCAGCCGCGACTCGGGCATCTGGACGAGTCGGGACGGGTCTGCGAGGTTCATCCGATCGAGCCAGGTGCGCTGCTCCAGCTCGCGGCGATCGGTTCGCGCGCGCCGAGCTTCAACCACGACATCGCGTCGAAGATCCAGGGCGTGATGATGGCGCTCGACGAGATCGTCGAGCTCTCGCAGGGCGAGCTCAAGACGACGGCCGAGGCAGCGCAGGGCGCGATGAGCGAGCTCAATCAGCTGCTGCAGCTCAATCGCGCGATGACCAAGACGCCGGTGAGCACGCCGGCGCCACTGCAGGAGCTGCTGGCGAAGGCGGCGATGCGCGTCGGCGTGACGCTGCGCGGAGCGAAGGCGGAGTGCCAGGTCGCCGTCGCAGCTCCGCTGATGACCCAGGCGCTCGCGATGGCGTTCGATGCCGCCGCCGGCGCCGAGCGGCGTCGGACGCTGGAGCTCGGGGTCACGATGGCGGAGCGCGTGCAGCTGATGTTCCCGCTCGCGGCATCGGCCGCTCCGGCGGGGGAGTGTCTCGCGATCGCGGCGTGGATCGTCGAGCGCGAACACGGCACGCTGCGCTGCGGTGACAAGGCGATCACCATCGAGCTTCCGCTAGCGCAGTAGCGCGCGCTCGTCGGCAGTA
>Ga0075163_10002458_pt1 | contig 24851 bp, 25 predicted proteins | sample JI1023141ADNA_FD_71478 | JGI IMG/M metagenome (GOLD analysis project Ga0075163, IMG submission 71478) | Wastewater effluent complex algal communities from Wisconsin, to seasonally profile nutrient transformation and Carbon sequestration -... | ecosystem: Engineered > WWTP > Effluent > Algae... | reverse complement strand
AAATAGCTTTCTTGAAAATCATCGATCCGATATTCGGTACGCATAATACGCATTAAATCAAACCCCAATCGATTTGGCGCAGGATCACTCAAGGCAAAAACCGTCTCGCCGGGCGATGACAATATCCCCGAACCATAGATGCGCATTCCGGCTTTGGTGTTAATGAGACCGAACTCAACAGTGTACCAATAAAGACGCGCCAGGCGTTTTAACGCTGCTTGTCTTAAGGCTTTAACGCCGCCTTGCCCATAAGCCTGCATATAATCGGCAAAAACAGGATGAACCAGCAGGGGCACATGGCCGAAAATATCGTGGAATACATCTGGCTCTTGAATGTAATCCATCTGTTGGGACGTGCGAAGAAAACAGGTCGAGGGAAATCGGCGATGCGCCAAATGCTCAAAGAAAATATCATCCGGAACGAGTCCGGGAACAGCAACGATCTCCCATCCCGTGGCTTTATGTAGAACGTCATTTAAACGCCGGAAATCAGGAATACCGTCAGCCGCCACACCGAGTTGATTCATGCCGGCAAGAAATTCATCGCACGCACGACCTGGCAAAAGTTTTTCTTGTCGTTCGAACAAGGCGCGCCACAAGGCATGTTGTTCGGACGTATAGAGCGACCATTGCTGATCAATTGTGTGATCTGCCTGGTCTGACGGACGGCGATGAATATTGAGCACCATAACCTCCACCGCGCATTTGCTTATGTGTTCAACAATGATCTCGGATGATTATCGTCCTCAATCGAAAAACACGCCGTATTTTATCCCTCTGCGACAATTTTTCTGCGAGAAAAAAAAGATTTCTGCCGAGTCGTATAGAGCAAATAAACCTAAATTTTTTTCAAATATATAAACTATCTATACAAAACATATGGTTAAGGTGCATAAACTTTTACTTTATCCTACACAAAAAGTTGATCGTTATTTACAATTGAAATACTACCATAGGTAAAGTTAAATCTCTTCACCCAACCTAAGGTTACATAAAAAATAAGAGTTGGGCTCCGATAAAAAAAATAAAAAAATGGAGGGACACTATGACTAAGACACTTAAAAATCAAAACCGTTGCATGACTGGCCTTGCTGCCATTCTTGCTCTGACGACCTTTGCTTTTGTGGGGGAAGCACAAGCCGCTACACCAGTGGGAGCCGCCTCAACTGCAGAAAAAGCAGCCCAAACCGCCGAAACCCGGTTTCAAAGCCAAGTTAGACAAGGGTACTTGGACATAGCAAACTATGCGGCTGCACGTGCCGGCCGAACGGAAATTGCCGAGTATTTTCGCACCAAGGCAAGTGCCGCTCAAAACGAGGGTTACATCAACCCAGAAAACCCCGAGTATCTTGTTACGCTGAGTGGTGCCAACGTCGGCGAAGCCCGTGCCAAGCTGGTCAATAGCTTGACAAGGGAGCAGATAGAGAAAAATCCCGAAGCCGTTGCGGCGGCCTTGATCAATTTTGATTGCTGGGTCACGGAAATTGATCTTAAGGATGAGACCTGTATGCAAAACTTCGCCTTGTCCTTGGCGAGTTTGACCACAACAAGCGCATCGACATCAATGGGAGATCCTACGCCCACTGAACCGTCGATGCCGAGCGATCCCGAAATTCCCGATCGCGTGGTGACAAATCCGCCAACATCAACACCAACGATGCCGCCGGCACCGATGGAGCCACCTAAGAATCCACCGAACCACAATCCTGATCCGGAAGAGCCAAATCCGCACGATCCATATCCCGGACATCCGCACCCAGGTCATCCACATCCTGGTCACCCACACCCCGGTCATCCGCCAACCTTTCCTGACGGCGTGTCTGGCAACGATGAAAAAAGCCCTTGGCAAACCGCTGGCAATAGCGGTCACGGCGAAGGTTCCGGTGGTTACGATGCTTCGACCAGAGATCCCGGCCCATCGGCTTCGGATCAAGGAGGCTCACCGGATTCAAAAGATAAGGGGGATGATAAAGGAAATAATAACGACGGTGTCGGTAACCATAGCTGACATTATCAAACCCTGAAATTTCTGGATAACTTTGCGAAGAGCTCAAAGAAGCTCAGCACCAGAACGAACTTATGGCCCGCCTTTATTGGCGGGCCCTTTTTCGTGCATAACTGCATTTGGTGCGACCGGAACTATCCCCGATGATAAGGATGGCCAGCGAGAATTTGTTGCGCGCGATAAAGCTGCTCGACCAGCATCACTCGCGCCAGTAAATGCGGCCAAATCATCGCTCCCAGCGACAAGCGAAGCTGGGTACGAGCTACGATGTCATCGCTTAATCCGTCAGCACCGCCAAGGATAAAAACCATGTCACGCGTGCCATCGTCTTGGCGTTGCTGAACAAAGGTCGCTAGGTTTTCGCTGGAAAATATTTTACCGCGAGGATCCAAAGCAACCGCATAGGACGCCGCAGGAATCTTCTCGGTCAGCAACTCACCTTCACGCTGACGCAATTGTAGCGGCGACAGCGCCTTGCGTTCATCGACTTCAATAACAGTTATTGGAGAGGTAAAGCGGCGAAGATAATCCTGCAGAAGCGCCTCATAAGGTGTTCCGCGTATTTTGCCTACAGCCACCACGGTCAGGCGCAACATGATGTTCTCCTGCTTACCGCGGATTAAATTCACGGCCTAGGCACGGACCGTTGCAGCAGGACTACGTTTGGTCCGACGGCGCGGCGTTGACTCGGTCGTTGGCTCGTCAACCGGCGCCGCCACACTCCACAGTTTTTCCAAATTGTAAAAGTTACGAACCTCGGGCCGGAACAAATGCACCACAGCGTCTCCTGCATCAACAAGCACCCAGTCAGCCTGAGGCAAACCTTCGACATGCGGGCTTTCAAAGCCTGCGGCCTTAAGGCGTTCAACAAGATGCTGGGTCATGGAAGCAATGTGACGGCTACTGGTGCCAGAAACAATAATCATATGATCGGTGAAGCTGGCTTTGCCGGTCAAATCAACAGTAAAGATCTCGATCCCTTTGTCGGCGTCGAGCGACGCCTCGATCAGGCTACGGACGTCAGAAGATTGTACGGCCGCATTTGATTTTTTAGCTATGGTTTACTCCTTCAGTTAAGATGCCGCTCGTCACCTAGAGTCAACGTCCTTGCCTGACAAGAGTTCCGCTTGTATGCCAATCCGCTGCGGTCCTTTCACAAATACGTTAACCTAGATCAACCATTGACCTTAAATCAGTCGGGCCCGTTGTTGTGCCCGGATAGCTGATGCCGAAGCCGGATTGGCACGAATGTGAAAGAACACCCATGCCGGTGGTTTTGCAAACCCAAGGCCTTTCGCGGTCCCCTTGTGAGGGTTACACCGAAATCGACCAAACCGCCGTGCGGCGACGCCAGCCAGTACCCTAAAATTATAGGGTGCGCGGGCAAAGACTGCAACGGGCGTATGCTGAAAAATCCGTAGCCATTTCGCCCAACTTGAAATTTGCCCCAAATTATCTGCGCCCATCAACCAAACAAAGCGATCTCGTGGATAGCGCTGGCGAAAGCGCTTCAAGGTATCCGCCGTATATCTTGTGCCGAATTTCGCCTCTAGATTGCTGACCCGCATTTTTGGATGGCGCGCCGCCGCCCGCGCCCATTCCAGCCGCTGAGAAAAAGTCGCCATATCTTGTGAGGATTTCAAGGGGTTTTGCGGTGACACGACCCACCACACAGCATCAAGATCCAGACGGCGCAATGCTTCTTCGGCAATTTGACGATGTCCGGCATGGGCAGGGTTAAAGGATCCGCCCAGCAGCCCTATCGTCCGGCCGCCTGGTGCGCGAAGCCTTTGTCGTTGCCGTATCATGCCGCCGCCATCTCCTTAACCTTGCTTAGGATGCTATCGCTTTAAGGTTTACTGGCGCAACCCTCGACAGAGGGCCAAATACTCCGGTGTATTGTCGGGGGTGATAACACCGTGTCGAATAAGAAAATCAATGGCGACGAGATTACAATTGAATTTAAACTCATCGGTATCGCGAATCTTTTCAGCAAATTCCTTCACCGGCCACAGATGGAATGAGTCGATTTCACCATCCGTATTCTGCGGCGTAAATCCGTCAGGCAATTCCAGATCAAAACAGAACTGCACGTCAGGCTTTAACGTTAAGAATCCAGCTCGGGTGATTTCACTATAGGTGTAAGAGACAATACCCACCGGTTGAGCTTGGGCGGCCACCTCCGCGGGAATAGCGGCTTCCTCGGCGCACTCCTTCGCTAGGTTTTCGGCAATACTGTAACCTACCGGCATACCACCCGCGACCGTATTATCCCACATCCCAGGGTAGGTCGGTTTGTTGCGGGCACGGCGCGCGACCCAAATATAAAGCCCGTCTGGTTTTTTCACATAACCTGTCATGTGAACCCCAAAAGCACGAACACCAAACAGCGGAATTGCCGCCCGCTCGAGATGAAACAACGGCGCGGCTTTGCCGGGCATGTCGGTAGGCGCATAAACCCCAAAAAGCTCTTCGCGCCATCCAGTGATAAAGTCGGCGGCAGCCAAATCGCGCATGACTTGATCTAATCGATCCGTGCGCATAGCGGCATTCTTTAATTTAGGATCAAGTTCAACCGCTGTATCGGTGATGAGGAAAGCTCCATCACCGCGAATTTTTAAAATCTCGATAAAATTATTGCTGAGATAACCAACCGTTTGATCCTCAACCCGAAAGGGACGAAAGGCATCTCGTGAAGCATTGTTACAGGCGTTGATGCGATCAAGAAACGACAACTAACTTGCCTGCAGTATCGCAAAAGCCGCATTGAGCTGACTCATCCGGCCATGATCACCAAATCCGCCGTCAGGATGGTGAATCCGCGCCAAAAGCCGATATCGCTCTTTAAGTTGACGCGAATCTGGTTGGGCAAACGGAGGGAAACCTAAGACGAATAAAGCTTCGGCACGGTTGCGCACCCCGCTTTCTAATGGGGGAAACGATAAATCATTAATGACTTGTCGCATGCGCTGGTTTTCATCCTCAACCCGGGTTAACTTCTGTGACATCTCTGTCATCAGACCCGGTGCTGGGCCCGGTGCTGGGGCTGTCACGGTTGGTGCTGATGGATCAACAAGCTTGAGACCTACAGCCTCTTTATCAATGGCTAAAGCCAAAGCCAGTGATTTCCGAATGGTCTCCGCCTTAAGACTATCGGGTAGGCGGGCTTGAATACGGGGCTTACGCTTAAGAACGCGATTTTTTGACGGACCAGAAAGCAGAACAACCTCTTCACGATCGCTTGCCATCGGGCCACCCGGATCGGGACACGCTTCAATAATACGCGGATCAATGACATACAAAACAGCCCGAACAATATCGGCGATGCCGACGCTACGGCGCCGCGCTAAGGCTGTGACGGCGTCGCGAAATGCACTTGAGCAGGCGACAGCATAGGTACGGGAAAGCGACCCATCGGATCCTTCGGCCCCCGGCACGACCGTCTCAGCGCCGTTCGCTTGATCGTGATCTCCTTGATGAGAAGACGGCCATGGCTGCGCTCGCTCGGACGTTGTTGTCCCAGCCGTCGCAGAGCTATAGCCGTCGGCCTGCAAGGTTTCCACGTAATCACCAGATGCTGTAGATGCCTGATTTTACCATATCTAGGATTGGCGGGGAAAGAGATTTGTTCCTTTGCTTAGGAAGGAATCCCAAGCTTTCGCCCTATAAACTCGCCAACAATGGAAGCAAAAATGACAAGGTCACCGCTGCTGCCGCCGTACCGATGGCAACAATGGCAGCGGACCGATCGATGGCGACATTATACCGATCGGCCAAAATAAAGAGATTTACCCCTGCCGGAAGCGCCGCCATGGTTACAGCCACTTTTGCCCACAAGGGATCAAGATCAAAAACAAAAAAGCCTAAGAAGGCTACGAGCGCCGGATGAAGCCCCATTTTAAAAATAACCGCGATGGCGGCTTCAATTCCAATTTTGTGCAGTCCATTTAATCGAAGCGCACCACCCATGGCAAACAAAGCGCATGGACTTGCTGCCTGGGCGCCTAATTCCAAAAACCGGGTAATAACTGCCGGTAACGGGATTTTCAAGAAGGCGACCACCATGCCAAGTGCTAAGGCAACGACAAAAGGATTACGTACCAATCCCTGCGCGATCAAGATAATCATTCCCCAAATGTTAGGGCGCCCTCCTAATCCGACTTCGATTAACAAGGTTGATGGCGGAAAGAACACTGCCGCATGAACGGCGATGACAAGAAACAACGGCAACCCGCCCTGCTCACCCCATAAACCAAGAACAAGCGGAATACCTAACAGCGCCGTATTAGAAAAAGCTGATCCGAATGCAAACGCCGTCGCGTCAGCAAGCGGGCGGCCAAAGACATGCCGCGAAACCAAAAGTCCACAAATATAAACTGTAATTCCGGCACCAAAATAAGTGACAAAATAAGACCAGGGAATAGTCGGTGGTAATGTCGTCCCCGCAAGATTAGCAAATAGCGAAAACGGAATGGCAAAATTAAAAACAAAACTGGTGAGGCCTTTAAATCCACCCGCGTCGATCACCTGCAGTCGCCGTGCAATGGCGCCCAGCAAAACCAACATAAAAACAGGAATAATGATCGTGACGGCGAGATTCAAGAAACGCGCTTTCAGTTACAGCATGAGCTCTCATTAAGCGGGAATCGTTTCCGTTTCGCAAGATCATCGCCGCGTTCAGATTACAGTTTTTTAGACTTCTTCAATCTTGATCTGCTTCTGAATTGTTGCTTCATCGAGATTATAAAGTGTGTCTAGCAATAACAGGCGAAGAGATCCCGGACCCTTCGCTTGAGCGGCAGCGATCTCTCCCGCCAGACCATAGATTGCCGTCGCGGCGGACGCAGCTGCGACCGTATCTTTCTCAATAGCTAAGAAGGCGCCGATTACCGCTGTTAAGCCACATCCCAATGCCGTCACCCGCGGCATTAGGGGGTGACCATTGGCTATCCGCAAAACACGTCGGCCGTCGGTGACAATATCAACCGGTCCCGTCACCACAACCGTTATTCCCAAACGTAAGGCAAACTCTTTGGCCGGAATTTCCGCTTCGTTTGAGGAGCGTGTGCTATCGACGCCCTTAGCGGCAATACCGCCAACGCCAGCCAGCGTCATAATCTCCGATGCGTTGCCTCGTAAAACAGTCGGCTTCATGTTAGTAAAACGTTTGGCCACTGTCGTCCGGTAAGATGTTGCCCCGACACCAACCGGATCAAACACCCAAGGTTTTCCCGCATTCTGCGCCGCAGTTATCGCTCGCTCCATCCCATCAACCCAAGACGGGGACAGTGTCCCGATATTGATTGTCAAAGCACTAGCAATCTGGATGAAGTCCGCAACCTCTTCCTTGGCATGCACCATAGCGGGAGACGCACCCAGCGCCAGCAAAGCATTGGCGGCGAAATCCATGGCTACAAAGTTCGTTATGTTTTGCACGAGCGGATTTGTCTTGCGTAATCTGCTCAGCAAAAGCGCCGGGCTCTTTGTTGAATTCATGAATTTCCTCGGAGCTTCCCTCGAAGCTAGCAGAAAATGTCTATTACTTGTTAATGAGCCGGCTGAATTTGCTCAGCCGGCTTATGTCTATTTAATTTTTCTTATTTTTAGCGATGAACTCATTCAGATCATTAAGTTCTTCGCATGAACCATTGCAAATCTTGGCCAGATTATCGCGCATTTCTTCGGCCTTGTTAAGCTCGCCGATTTCAACATAGAGTTCACCTAAGTATTCGTGAGCTCCCTTATGATTGGGGTCGAGGCGCAAAGCTTCACGATAATTCTTTTGCGCATCTTCATACTTATGTTGTTTGCGATAAGTATATCCTAGCCAATTCCATGCATTGGCATCCTCAGGATTAGCCTTGACCGCATCTTTCAAGAGGTCACTAGCCTTGGCGTATTGTTCGGCTTTGATCAGTTTAACCGCTTCGGTGCGCTTGGCATCGGCCCGTATCTTGCGGGAATCAGTGGATGTTGCAGAACTTCCCCCACTACTCCCGCCGCTATCGCTTCCTGCGGCATATACAGCCACCGGTGCAATCAACAAGAGCATAAAAATAATGGCAAAAACCTGTTTAATAGGGTTCATAAGACCTCCTCTCAAGGTGAGGCAACTATAGATGCGTGTCTTGATTTAAAGCAAAGCAAAGACTTAAAAGGTCCTAAAACTGCACTTTTTAATTGAAATAAATAAAGTTTTGCTAAAAATAATGCTAAATCATCATTAAAGTGCTTGCTCATTTAATTAAGTCTAACTTTTATTCTCATTCCCTTTTTGCACGAATGCAGCGATCTCCGCTATTATGACCTTGAATGATTGATATAAAATTGATCCCGACGTGTAGGCAGATAAACCGTGGCCATTAATTCCAACAGCGCTGGGGAAGACTATGCGCGTTGGCGCCCCGGCTTTCCGGAATGGGTTTTTGACCGTTTGGCAAAAATTGGCGTGACCGGCCCCGGATTGCGCATTTTGGATCTTGGCGCAGGGACAGGGCAATTTGCCCGTGGACTTGCCCGTCATGGCGCCGCCATTACGGGGATTGATCCCTCTCCGCAATTGCTACAGACCGCACGGCGTCTCGATGCAGAAGCGCATCTGCGTCTTCATTACATAACCGGCCACGCCGAAGATACGGGATTGCCTGGACCTTCGTTCAATATGGTCACTGCAGCTCAGTGCTGGCACTGGTTTAACAGCCCCAAAGCCATGGGCGAAGCCCGTCGCCTTTTATTTCCTAATGGACGATTGGTTATTTGCCATTTTGACACGCTGCCCAAGCCCGGCTCTGTTGTCGCCGCAACAGAACAGCTTATCCGCAGTTATATCCCAAACTGGAAAAGAGACGGCGTTGACGGTCGTTATCCGCAATGGAAAATCGATGCAGAGGCGATGGGATTTATCGACGTCGAAACCTTCGAGGAAGAGGAAATTGTATCCATCAGCCACGGGGACTGGCATGGCCGGATGCGCTCTCGTGAAGGCGTTGGCGAAAACTTAACTTCGGATAAATTGGCCGCCTTTGATCGGGATCTCGTTTCAATGATGGCTCGCGAATTTCCTCAACAGCCGATGCAAGTGCCGCATCGGCTTTGGTGCTTTATTGCTCGTAATCCGCGGCGTGATTTGTCTTAATCTACCTGTTCCAAATAACGCCGGGACAAATGACGTTTAAAAATCTCGGTGCCAAGAGGGCGGCCTGTGGCCTTTGCTAGAATCTCGTCGGTCGAGAAGCGCGATCCCCAAGCATGAACATTTTTCTTAAGCCAGCTGAGCAACGGGACAAAGTTACCTTGCGCTAAACCTGGAATAATTTCGGGAATCTGTTTTGTTGCAGCGTCAAAAAACTGTGCCGCGGCCAGCGCACCTAAGGTATAGGTGGGGAAATATCCAAAGGCGCCATCAGGCCAGTGAATGTCTTGGAGACACCCCAGCCGATCATCCGGGGGCACGATACCCAACAGTTTTTTCATTTCCTCGTTCCAGGCTCCCGGCAAATCCGCTACCGCCAGACTACCGTCAATCAAGGCGCGCTCTAGCCGATAGCGAAGAATGATATGCGCGGGATACGTCACTTCGTCGGCTTCAACGCGAATGAAGCTGCGTTTAACCTGGGTATAAAGCCGGTAAATGTTATCTTCTTCCCACACACCTGGCTTATCCGCTGCCACGGAAAAATTTGTCGCCAGTTGGGGCGTTAACCAGCTTAAAAAAGCACGACTCCGACACGCCTGCATTTCCATCAATAAGGACTGGCTTTCATGCATCGCCATGCCCCGGGCTTGACCAACCGGTTGACCTAGCCAAGCCGGGGGTCGCTGCCGTTCGTACATTGCATGTCCCGTTTCATGAAACACCCCCATCAAGGCGCCTGCAAAATCAGCTTCATCATACCGCGTCGTGATACGTACATCAGACGGCACACCTGATGAAAAAGGGTGAAGACTGATATCGAGTCGACCATGGTGAAAATCAAAGCCGATTTTTTGAATCAATCGCTCGGCAAGATTTTTTTGCACCGTGGTTGGAAAGGGTCCGGCTGGACGGCGCGGTTCCGGGCGGCGCGCTTGATACTCCAGAACCTGCTCGATAAACCCTGGTAAAAACGCGGCCAGATCATCAAAAATCACATCAATCTTTTGGGCAGATCCACCCGGCTCGTATTGACTTAACAAGGCATCATAGAGAGTAAGTCCCAACCGTTCGGCTCTGGCCGTGGCAGCTTCGCGTGTTAAGGTCAGCACTCGCTCTATATACGGCCGAAGATGCGCAAAGTCGGCCTTCGGCCGCGCTTCGCGCCAAGCCATTTCCGAAGCCGAGCAGGCTTGGCTTAATGCCTCAACCAGATCGGCGGGCACAGCAACCGCATTGGTGTAAAGCCGCTGCATCTCTGACAGGTTCGCGGCCTGCCAGTCACTGAGACGCGACATCTCCGTAGCCTGCGCTTCGCTCAGCAATTCATTCAGCGCTGGATCGATCAGCATTTGATGGCTGATGACCGAAAGCACGGCCAATTGTTCGGCGCGCGCCGTAGCGCCACCTGACGGCATGATTACCGCAAGATCCCATTGCAACATGGCACGCGCGTCATCAACTGCGCTTAAGCGACGAAAGCGATCCTCGAGTGCGCGATAATTCGGCACATCCTGTTTACGCTGACTGTCGCTCATAATGAGTCCTTTCGCCAATGATAGGCCGTAAACACAGCAATCAGCGCCACCGCCAAGCCATACCATGTAATGGCGTATCCAAGATGCGGATTTCTCAAGATGACTTGAGTTTGCCCAGGAATGGGGTGGCCTCCAGGTGATACCGACACGGCTTCGATGACAAGCGGGAAAATTGCTGGCACGACGGTCGTAGGCATTCCCGCCGCAAGGGCTTCGGGATCATTGCCGTACCAAAGATTTTTTCCTGCATCATCTGCCGGAGTAAAATAGCCACGCGGCGATGGCAGACGCGCGACACCTTCAACGTTCTGAATTCCAGTAACTTCACCCGATTGCCTAGAGCTTGGCGCCTTAAGATCCGGCGGGACCCATCCGCGATCGATCCAGACGATTTCCCCATCAGACTGTCCGCCCTGACGACGAAGCGGGGTCAGGATATGATAGCCGGCCTGTCCGTCACGGGATGGCCGCCACCAATGACGCTCTGCCTCGTGAAGAAATACGCCCTCGACACGCACCCGCCGAAAATCTAGGCCAGATTGGGCGGCCGGATCTTTCAGATCATCAGCCGACGGCAAGGCGATAGGATTGAGCGTTAGTCGATCGGCGATAAGCGTCGCCTGCTGATTTTTCTGCTGAAGCCTTTGGATCTGCCAGGTGCCGAGACCGAGCAGAAGAACTAGACTTATGAGGAAAGCAAGGGTCAGACGAGACGATGGCCGCTTCCAATGATGCTTAGCCATCGTCTGTCTCCTTTTTACTCGGCCATCCTACCGGGCCGTAGCCTTACTCAGCGGGAAGCGTTCCGGCTCCCCACAGATAGACCGAGATGAACAAGAACAACCACACCACGTCAACGAAGTGCCAATACCAAGCTGCCGCTTCGAAACCGAAATGATGATCAGACTTAAAATGACCTTTATAGGCACGGAACCAACACACCATCAGGAATAAGGTTCCAATGATGACGTGAAATCCGTGAAATCCAGTGGCCATGAAGAAGGTTGATGGGTAAATGCCGTCCTTGAATCCAAACGCGGCATGCGCATATTCGTACGCTTGTACACAGGTAAAGGTTAGGCCCAGGGCAATGGTCAAAGCTAATCCATTCAAGGTGCCCTTGCGATCGCCCTCACGCAAAGCATGATGCGCCCATGTCACCGTGCAACCCGAAAGCAGCAAAATCAGGGTATTCATCAACGGCAGATGAAACGGATCAAAGGTGTGAACGCCCGCAGGAGGCCACACGCCGCCGGCAATTTCATAGGGCAGCTCTTTGGGATAAAGCGAGGCATCGAAATAGGCCCAAAAGAACGCGACGAAGAACATCACTTCCGACGCAATAAAGAGAATCATACCGTAGCGATGATGCAATTGAACCACGGGTGTGTGATGGCCCTCAAAGGTCGCTTCACGAACCACCGTGCGCCACCAAAAATACATGGTCAGCAAGACCAGGATAAAACCCGGCACGAGCTTATAAAGACCTAGGGGTGCAAGCCACGCTTGGGTGGCCGGCCCGAACATATCGGGGTGCATATAAAGGATCGCGCCAAAAGCCAGCACAAATCCGGCCAAGGCACCCATCGCCGGCCATGGGCTTGGATCCACGAGATGATAGGGATGCTTGTTCGCCGGGTGATGATGGGCGGAATGGGAAGTTAATGTGCTCATCGTGATCCTCTTGAGGCTTAACGGGTCGCCGGCTGAGCCGAACTCTCGGCTCCCGGGTTGTGCGATGGGAAAAAGGTGTAAGACAGGGTAATAGTTTTAACATCGTTCAGGTTGACGTCTTCAGCAAGCGCCGGATCAATAAAAAAACTCACCGGAAAATCCATTTCTTGTCCCGGCTCAAGCCGCTGCTCGCTAAAACAAAAGCATTGAACCTTATCAAAATAACGGCCGGCTTTTTCCGGCGTCACATTAAAAACAGCGGTGCCCACAATGGGATAATTGGCGTTATTGCGCGCCCGATAATGGATGAGTGTTTCCTCGCCCAACTTAACCGTCACCGGCCCTTGCGCAGGATAAAAACTCCACGGCAAACCACCGCCGAGATCGGCGTTAAACCGTACATCGAATTGACGTGCGATTCCCGCCGATGTGGCCGGCGCCGCAACGGCACGCTGCGTTGTACCGCCGTAACCGGTAACCTGGCAAAACAATCGGTACAGGGGTACCGAGGCGTAGGATAATCCCACCATTAAAACAACGATGGAAAAACCCAAAAACAGAAAGCTACGATTTTGAGCAGAGCGGGTATTCGACAAAATTAGGACCCTCCCATGCGCAAAATTGTGATGAGGAAGAACAGCGCCACTAATCCAAGGAGAACCAGCATGACAGCTATATTCTTGCGACGAAGACGTCGTTGCCGTTCCAGTATTTCATGGGTTGGAACCGGCTTGATCATATTATACCTGACTTAAACGAACGGCGAGCCACGTCCATCCATGATCGACAGACAAGACCGCAAACAGCAAAAATAAATAAAGCAACGAATAACGAAACATGCGGCGCGCAGGGCCGTGATCTTGATCATCCGCCAGATAGACGGTGACTGCAAACCCGATGAAAACAAGAGTCAGTAAGCTCGCGATGATTGCATAGAACGCGCCACCAACTCCGGCCCAATAAGGTAAGAGTGCCACCGGAATCATCGCCACGGTATAAAGAAGAATATGCTGTTTGGTGGATTTAATCCCGGACACGATTGGCAACATGGGAACGCCTGCGCGCCGGTAATCCTCACTCGCATAAAGCGACATCGCCCAAAAATGCGGCGGCGTCCAAAAAAAGATTAGCGCGAACAGCGTCAAGCTTCCTACATCAATGCCGCCGGTAACTGCCGCCCAACCAATCATTGGCGGAAATGCGCCTGATGCCCCCCCGATGACAATGTTCTGAGGTGTTCGGCGCTTTAACCAAACGGTATAAATAAAAACGTAAAATCCGGTTGCCGCCACCAAGAGAGCCGCAGCGACCCAGTTGAGGGCAAGACCCATCACCACGACCGCACCACCGGATAAAATCGCGCCGAACGCTAAGGCTTCGGACGGATCAATCCGTCCGGCCGGAATGGGTCGTCCCGCCGTGCGACGCATCACATGGTCGATATCTCGGTCGTACCACATGTTGATTGCACCAGCGGCACCTGCCGAAACCGCGATGCAGAACACCGCGATAACAGCCAAAATCGGATGCAGATGGCCGGGCGCCAAAATCAAACCCACGGCCCCCGTGAACACCACCAAAGACATCACCCGCGGTTTCAACAAGGCAACGAAATCACCCACCCGCGACACTTGCCGATCCAGCTTGCTGTCACCCTCTGTAACGGCAAGGCCGTAAGCTGGATCTGTCGCAAAATCGGTCATGGCAAGTATACAACCCTTAGAACGTTAGTTGACCCGGGGAAGCTCATCAAAGGTGTGGAACGGCGGCGGCGATGACACATGCCATTCCAGTGTCGTTGCGCCTTCACCCCAATAATTATCCGATACGCGGCGGCCAAACTTCAGCGTCCATAAAAGCATGATGAAAAAGAAGAGCGTTGAAGCGAAAGAGATCAGCGCACCAACCGAGGACACATAGTTCCATCCGGCAAAGGCATCGGGATAGTCAATGTATCGGCGCGGCATCCCCTGCAGACCCAAAAAGTGCTGCGGGAAGAAAATCAGATTGACGCCGATGAAGGTGGTCCAGAAATGAAGTCTGCCGGCCCATTCAGGAATTTGCCGCCCGCTCATCTTGCCCATCCAATAATACATGCCGCAAACAATTCCAAATACGGCGCCTAAAGACAGCACGTAGTGAAAATGGGCAACAACGTAGTAGGTATCATGGAGAGGAATATCCATACCGGCATTGGCCAAAACCACACCGGTCACGCCACCGACCGTGAACAAAAAGATAAAGCCGATCGCCCACATCATTGGCACCGTAAAGCGGATCGAGCCGCCCCACATGGTGGCGATCCATGAAAAGATCTTCACCCCTGTTGGCACGGCGATAACCATGGTTGCCGCCGTAAAATAGGCACGCGTGTCAACATCAAGTCCTGTTGAATACATATGATGCGCCCACACCACAAATCCGATCACGCCGATCGCGACCATCGCATAAGCCATGCCCAGATAACCGAAGATAGGCTTGTTTGAGAAGGTCGACACCACATGGCTGATAATGCCGAAGGCGGGCAAAATCATGATGTAAACTTCGGGATGACCAAAGAACCAGAACAGATGCTGGAACAGGATAGGATCTCCGCCGCCCGCTGGATCAAAAAAGGTGGTGCCGAAATTACGATCGGTCAGCAGCATGGTGATCGCGCCGCCCAACACCGGAACCGCCAACAAAAGCAGAAACGCGGTAACCAACATGGACCAAGCGAACAGCGGCATCTTATGCAACGTCATGCCCGGCGCGCGCATATTAAAGATTGTCGTGATAAAGTTGATGGCGCCCAGAATTGACGATGCCCCCGCCAAGTGCAGCGAGAAAATCGCCATATCGACCGCCGCCCCCGGATGATCCAGCTTACTGGACAAAGGGGGATAGATAGTCCATCCGGTTCCGGCGCCACCGCCGATAACCGCAGAACCCAACAACAAAAGAAACGACGGAACCAACAACCAAAAGCTGATGTTGTTCATGCGCGGGAAGGCCATGTCCGGCGCACCGATCATAATCGGCACAAACCAATTGCCGAAACCACCGATCAGCGCTGGCATCACCACGAAAAACACCATGATCAAACCATGGGCCGTAACGATGACGTTCCAAAAATGTCCGTTTGGAGCCCCATCCGCTCCCGTCATGTATTGAACACCGGGGTGCATCAACTCAAGGCGCATATAAACGGAAAAACCGGCACCGATCAGCGCCGCAAGAATCGAAAACACCAGATACATCGATCCGATGTCTTTATGATTGGTCGAGAACAACCACCGGCGCCAACCCGTTGGCGTGTGATCGTGGTGATGATCGTGAGTTTGTACCGTTGCGTTACCATAAGCCATGTCTATACCCGCTTCATGTCCCGGCCATTCGACCGAGTTCAGGAGAAATAATTGTTACTTCGCCGGCTGGGCCGGTTTTACCTTTGGATCTGCCGGTGATGGCGTCGCCTTAACTGGTTGCTCAGCCGGCTTGCCCGGTGTTGCCCCCGCAGCCGGCGCCGCAGGCGTTGGCACCACCGCAGCACTTTCGAGTGGTGTATATTTTTTCTTACCTGCATCGCGCCAAACAGCGTAATCCGCTTTCGAGACAGCTTTGATCGCAATCGGCATATAGGCGTGACCTACACCGCATATTTCCGAGCACTGCCCGTAATACATTCCCTCACGCTCGATCCGCACCCAAGTTTCGTTCAACCGGCCCGGCACCGCGTCCAGCTTTAATCCTAAGGAGGGCATAGCAAAACTGTGGATGACGTCACCGCCCGTGGTAAGGACCCGAATGGTGGTATCAATCGGAAGAACCAGCGGTTCATCCACTTCTAACAACCGCTTTTGTCCCGGCTTCAGATCTTTTTCCGGAATCAATGTGCTGTCGAAAGTAAAAGCTGCATTCGCATCCGGATATTCGTAACTCCAGTACCATTGGCGACCAATCGCCTTGATCGACATCTCTGCATCAGCGGCACGATCGGCGTGATACAAAAGTTTGAATGAGGGAATGGCAATGCCGATCAAAACAATGACCGGCAGCAGCGTCCAGGCAAATTCAACCACGCTGTTATGCGCCGTCTTAGATGGAATGGGGTTCGCGCTAGCACGAAACCGCACCATGACATACAGCAACAGCAAAACCACAAAGGCAACGATCACACTGATGATCCACACCAACATGGTATGGAAATCGTAGATTTCATGCATGATCGGCGATGCCGGGTCTTGCAAGTGAGTGCCCCACGGCTCTGGCGCAGCAGCAACAGCCGCAACGCCGCACACTGCGACACCGAACCAACTTATAAAGGCAAGTACCGTCTTAACCACGGATCGCGTCTCCCCAAGTCACATCAGACTGCCGCCCACCTGCGGCCGCTTTCTGGTCAGTAGCAAAATCAGCGGGCAGAATACCACCGCGCATATGCCTTCTGCTACGCCCCCATTTTTCCGGCGTTTAACTCAAAAGAGCCATGTGGCAATCTGACGCTAAAGATAAGCAAAAAATCTGTATTTTTTATTATATATCAATATGATAGGTATATTATTGTATGCGCCGAACGCGCCCACTTTCTTGGAAGCTCCCACAGCTGGTTAAGCAAAGAGCCGCGCCTTTGGATGGCGGAGCAAAGAGACTCGAGAGCAGAAGCCGATGATATCGACTAAAAAGAGCGGCACCCTGTTCACGCCGCGCCCATTTCCACGCCCGGCTCGCCGCGCGATAAGCCGCCGCTTTTATAAACTGAGGCGATAAGCCCGGTTGGTCTTGCAAAAACAAACCCAAGGACAAATTCAGGTCGTGCAAAATTTGGGCGCCATTGTCGCTTAGCCGATCTGCAGCAATTTGTGGGGAGAGATGAACCGTCTTATCAAGCTCAACAAATTTTCCCAAGCGCGCCAAGCGCAGCGCCAAGGAATAATCTTGGATAAAAACGCGCTCGTCCGAACCGCCGGCGCGCAAGAAATCTTCCCGGCGCCCTAAAATGCAGCTGGGATTGAAGTAGGCGCGCTTCACTACTTTACTCAAGGGATGATCCACGACCGTTATTTCGCCTGATCGGCGCACGCCAATATCCGTCGGCAGCTCCGCCGTATCACTCGGATCATAAAGTCCGTCCCTGCCAATCACCAACACCGCATGCTGATGCGACAGCGCTTGCAGCAAAGACGTTGTGGCTTCCGGCACCAAAATATCATCTGCATCCATTAACTTGACATAGTCTTGGGTCGCCAAAGCCAGTCCCTTATTCAAAGCTGCTGCCGGCCCTGCATTGGTTTGACGATGAATAATCACCTTTGTCGTTGGCGTCGCCATGGTTTTGGTCAGCTCTTCCAAAAGACCGGCCGAGTCATCCGTCGATCCATCGTCGACAAAAATATATTCACGGGCAAAATCTCCCGCCTGCCGCGCTAGGCCCGCAACCACCCGCGGCAAAAAGGGAACTTTGTTATAAACAGTAAAAACATAGGAAACGCCGGTCATTTCTGCTCCTTTTGGACGGTATATCTCCCCCGGCCATAACGTACTATCGGGCAATTGGTAGCTTAAGGTAAAGCTCGGGTTGACCTTTGGGGAAAGACCGCCCAATTTTATAAAGACAGCTTAAGCTAATCCTTGGGATCTGGATCCCGTCATTTTGAATTGGACTTCATCCTATGACCTCGCCTTCTCCTTTAGCCCTAACCGATGATCTTTTTTTTACCCGAACCGATCTTGATCGCGCCCGGACGGAACAATTGTTGAAGGATAAGTTGGCCGGCTGCGATGATGGCGAATTATTTTTAGAATATCGCCAATCGGAAGCTTTGCTGCTTGATGATGGTCGGATTAAATCCGCAAGTTTTGATACGACACAAGGCTTTGGCTTGCGTGCTGTCGCGGGCGAGGCGCAAGGCTACGCGCATATGGGCGAAATATCCGAAGCAGCGATCCTCCGCGCCGTCGCTGCAACTAGTGCGGTGCGCGCCGGCCATGCCGGTAGCTTCGCCGCCGCCCCGATTGGTACCAACCGCAGTCTTTATCGCGACACTAATCCTTTGGGTGAGGAACCGTTTGAAACGAAGGTAAAACTTCTGGGTGAAATCGACGCCTATGTACGTCGCAAAGATCCACGGGTGAAACAAGTGTCGGTCAGTCTTGCTGGTGAATGGCAAGCAATCCAGATTCTTCGTCCCGATGGTTATCGGGTTGGCGATATCCGCCCGTTGGTGCGTATCAATATCACTGTCGTCGTCGGTGACGGGAAACGCCAGGAAAGCGGTACACATGGCACCGGTGGACGGCGCACCTATGCGGCCTATCTTGATCCAAAATCTTGGCAGGCCGGCGCCGATGAAGCGTTACGCCAAGCGCTGGTAAATTTGGACTCTGTGCCCGCACCCGCCGGTCCAATGACTGTCGTTTTGGGGCCGGGCTGGCCGGGCGTTTTACTGCACGAAGCGGTAGGTCACGGTCTTGAAGGGGATTGCAACCGCAAGGGCGTTTCCGTTTTCGCTGGATTGATGGGCCAGCAGGTTGCGGCCAAAGGCGTCACCGTTGTCGACGATGGCACCATCGAAGATCGCCGCGGCTCACTGACGGTTGATGATGAGGGCACGCCATCGGCGCGCAACGTCTTGATCGAAGACGGCAAGCTGGTCGGTTACATTCAAGATCGGTTGAACGCCCGTCTGATGGGCATGCGGCCGACCGGCAACGGCCGGCGCCAAAGCTATGCCCATCTGCCGATGCCGCGCATGACCAATACCTATATGCTGGCGGGGGATAAAGATCCCGCCGAGATTTTGGCCAGCGTCAAAAACGGCGTTTATGCCGTGAATTTCGGCGGCGGCCAGGTCGATACCGCCAGCGGCAATTTCGTCTTTGGCTGCACCGAAGCCTACCGGATTGAAAACGGTCAGATCGGTGCCCCGCTGAAGGGCGCAACCTTGATCGGCAACGGCCCCGAAGTCATGCGGAAGATTTCCATGATCGGCAATGATCTGTCGCTGGATGCGGGGATCGGCACCTGCGGTAAAGACGGGCAAAGCGTTCCGGTCGGCGTCGGCCAGCCTACTTTGCGCATCGACGGCATCACTGTCGGAGGCACCGCGACAGGTTAAGCAAAACCTTAACCAAATGCACTCAGTCGTCGGGCGCGTCGAACGATAAAGGTGCGGGTCATAACTTCAATTATCTTAGCCAAGAGCCCTTGCGGATTGAATCCGGCCGCTTTGACCACCATGGCAACACCACGCCGGATATGGTGCGGGCGATAGAGGCCATAGGTCTTGCCCATATAGGCGGTGCGGCAGGTTTCGCGATTATAGGCTTGCCGCGGATTAGCCGGCATCACATTGGCCGCGTGCCAAGCGCAGGCCAACTCGTCATCTTCGATTTCGCGAACCCGGCCCACTATGGTTGCGACTTGGCGCCACCGCCCGGCAGGTTCACGCGCCAAAGCCTTTTGCATCCGATCATAGAAAAGTTTGTAATGGCGCAATTCATCAGCGGCGATGCGCTGACAAATTTCGCTCAACACCGGCTCATTTGATGCTTCAGCCAGGGCAGCATAAAAACTGGAGGTACCGGTTTCAACTGCGCACCGTGCCAGAAGTTCGGCGGCGATGCTGCCCCGTACCGAGACTACAGCATCAACCGGAATCTGGTAAAGATTGCGGAAGCGGGTTAAGGCGAGATCCGCATCAAAGGTGGGATCAGCCAACTTAGCCCACGCACCAAGTGCGGCGCCATGGCGGCACTCGTCCTCGGCCCAGCTGTCAACCGCCGCACAGAATTCTTGATCATCCGCGAAAACATTCGAGAGATAGCGCCGGTAATCATTGGCGTTGCCTTCAACCAGAGCCGATGCCTTGACCAGCGCCAACAGCGCCGGATCAACCGCACCGGCCTTAAACTTGTCCCAGGCAATATCGTTTAAATTCCATGCCGCCATGGCGTACTCCCCTGCCCCAGGTTAGGGAGATTCCGACGCTGCGGCAAGATCTGAAGATCGGCGTTTTTTTAGCCTGCGTAGGGCGGATGGGCAAGGGCATCGAGTTTCGCGCGTGCAATGACCAAACGGCGTTTGGCCAAGCGCCGTTCGACCCCATCGATCGCTGCGTTCTTTTCATCGCGGCGCAGTGACACGTCGCGAGCGGCGGCGTCCGCGTTCAGCATTTCAAACGGTACCGCTTCTTCGGCCAGAACCGTGCAGCGGTGCGCCGTGACTTCGGCAAAGCCACCCGCCACAAAGATCCGCCGCACCACAACCTTATTGGCGAAGATACAGATGACGCCAAGACGTAAAGAGGTAATAAGCGGAGCATGCCTGGGCAGCACACCGATGTCACCTTCAACACCCGGAATAACCACCATCTCCACAGCTTCGGAGACCAGAAGTTTTTCCGGTGAGACAAGTTCGAAATCGAGTGTTGCGGCCATATCCAATTATCCGTTCGTAACTTTATGCAGCTTCGGCAGCCATACGTTTGGCTTTCTCAACCGCTTCTTCGATGGCACCGACCATGTAGAAGGCGCTTTCCGGCAGATCGTCATACTTGCCTTCGACAATTTCCTTGAAGCCTTTGATGGTGTCAGCCAAGGAGACCAATTTTCCTGGTGATCCCGTAAAGACTTCAGCGACGTGGAACGGCTGCGACAGGAAGCGTTGGATCTTCCGCGCCCGCGCTACGATCAAGCGATCCTCTTCGGACAATTCGTCCATACCCAAGATGGCGATGATTTCCTGCAAGGATTTATAGGTCTGCAAGGTGCGCTGAACGTCACGGGCAACCTTGTAATGCTCTTCACCAATAACCCGCGGATCGAGAATACGCGAGGTTGAATCCAGCGGATCCACCGCCGGGAAGATCGCAAGTTCGGCGATTTGCCGCGACAACACCGTCGTTGCATCCAAGTGCGAGAACGCAGCTGCCGGTGCTGGATCGGTCAAGTCATCGGCCGGCACGTAAATCGCCTGCACCGAGGTGATCGATCCTTTTTTGGTTGAGGTAATGCGTTCCTGCAGGGCGCCCATATCGGTGCCCAGTGTCGGCTGATAACCCACCGCGGAAGGGATACGGCCAAGCAAGGCTGACACTTCCGAACCGGCTTGGGTGAAACGGAAAATATTATCAACGAAGAACAACACGTCTTGGCCTTCTTCATCGCGGAAATATTCGGCGACGGTCAAACCAGTCAAGGCGACGCGCGCCCGCGCGCCTGGTGGCTCGTTCATCTGGCCGTAAACCAGCGCGCACTTCGATCCGGGGCCGTCCAGCTTGATAACGCCAGATTCAATCATTTCGTGATAAAGATCGTTACCTTCACGGGTCCGTTCGCCCACGCCGGCAAACACAGAATATCCGCCGTGCGCCTTCGCGACGTTGTTGATCAGTTCCATAATGGTAACGGTCTTGCCGACGCCCGCACCGCCGAACAAACCGATCTTACCGCCCTTGGCATAGGGGGTGAGCAAGTCGATAACCTTAATGCCGGTCACCAACTGTTCCGCTTCGGTTGATTGATCCATAAAGTTTGGCGCTGCGCGATGGATCGGCAGCGTTTTTTTGGTCGCGATCGGCCCGCGTTCGTCGATCGGCTGGCCAATGACGTTGACGATGCGACCCAGGGTTTCCGGACCTACCGGCACATTGATCGGCGCGCCGGTGTCTTCGACGACTTGCCCACGAACCAGACCCTCGGTTGCGTCCATGGCGATGCAGCGCACGGTGTTTTCACCCAAGTGCTGCGCGACTTCCAAAACCAGCGATTTACCTTCGTTGGTGGTGGTCAGCGCATTCAAAATCGCCGGCAGCTCGCCATCGAATTGAACGTCAATCACCGCGCCCAAAACCTGGGTGATCTTGCCGGTCGTATTCTTCGACGTTTTGCTGGGTGCCATGGTTTTCTCTCCTGTATCGGCGCAGTTAGAAGCGCCATCCCTTCTGTTGTTTAGACGGCTTCTGCGCCGGAGATAATTTCAATCAGTTCTTTGGTGATGCCGGCTTGACGTGCCCGGTTGTACCGGAGCGACAGGGTATTGATCATCTTGCCGGCATTCCGCGTCGCGTTATCCATCGCCGTCATCCGCGCGCCTTGTTCCGACGCGAAGGATTCCAGCATCGCCTTATAAAGCTGTACGCCGAGATTACGCGGCAACAAGGCGGTGAGGATCGATTCTTCATCTGGCTCGTATTCATAGACCGATCCAACGGCAAGCCCTGGCGCATCACCTTTTTTGTTGTCGGTTTCGACCGGTGGCGCAAACGGAATAAGCTGCTGCGGCGTGGTGACCTGCGTTAGCGCCGAGACGAATTTGTTATAAACAACCGTACAGGTGTCGAACTTGCCAGCTTCGAACATCGTGCGAATATCCTCAGCAATTGCCGATGCCGAGGCAAAGCTGGGCGCCGGCTTCGAAATCTCTTCTTTGGAGGCGACAAACAAACGACCCAGATCGCGACGCAAAATCTGTCCCGCTTTACGGCCGATCCCATAGATCTGTACTTTTTGTCCGGCAGCTTCCAATTCGCGGACACGGCGACGGGTCCAACGCACGATCGTGCTGTTGAAACCACCGCACAAACCGCGATCAGAGGTGATGAGAACCAGAAGATGGGTCTCGCTTTTACCGGTGCCTGCTAAAAGCTGCGGCGCACCAGCTGCACCTTTAAGACCACCCGCCAGCGACCCCAGCATCCGCTCCATCCGCGTTGCATAAGGACGTGCCGCTTCGGCCAAATCCTGCGCGCGGCGGAGCTTTGCCGCCGACACCATCTTCATCGCCGAGGTGATACGCCGCGTCGACTTGGTGGTTTTGATCCGATTGCGCAGGTCTTTTAGACTCATGAGCTGGTCTCTACCTCAACTAACGTTAAGCAAAGGCTTGAGCAAAACGCTCAAGTGCGGCTTTAAGTTTTGCTTCCGTATCCGCAGAGAGATCACCCGAGGTGCGGATCGCATCCAAAATATCCTTATGCTCGGCACGGATGGAATCCAACATTTGCTTTTCAAAGCGGCCAACTGCGTTTACCGGAATGGCATCCAAATATCCGCGCACACCAGCAAAAATCGAGATCACCTGCTCTTCAAACGGCAACGGTTGGTATTGACCTTGCTTTAGCAATTCAGTCAATCGCGCGCCCCGTGCCAATTGCTTTTGCGTTACCGGATCCAAGTCCGAGGCAAATTGCGAGAAGGCTTCCAACTCACGGTACTGCGCCAGCTCGAGTTTAATCGAGCCCGCAACCTTCTTCATTGCCTTGGTCTGGGCTGCCGATCCAACACGGCTAACTGACAAGCCGACGTTAATGGCCGGACGCACGCCTTTATAGAAGAGTTCCGTTTCCAAGAAGATCTGACCGTCGGTGATCGAAATCACGTTGGTCGGAATATAAGCCGACACGTCGTTAGCTTGGGTTTCAATGACCGGCAAGGCCGTCAGTGAACCGCCGCCCAATTTATCGTTCATCTTCGCCGCGCGTTCAAGCAAGCGGGAATGCAGGTAAAACACGTCGCCCGGATAAGCTTCACGGCCCGGCGGACGGCGCAACAGCAACGACATCTGACGATAGGCAACTGCTTGCTTAGACAGATCGTCATAAATGATGACCGCATGCATACCGTTGTCACGGAACCATTCACCGATGGTGCAGCCAGCATAGGGCGCCAAGAACTGCAACGGCGCTGGTTCAGACGCGGTTGCCGCTACGACAACGGTGTAATCCAGCGCGCCATAGTCCGCCAAGGTCTTCACCACCTGAGCAACGGTCGAGCGTTTTTGTCCAACCGCAACATAGATGCAGTACAGTTTTTTCTTTTCGTCAGTACCGGCATTGATTTGCTTTTGGTTCAAGATCGCATCGATCGCAACTGCGGTCTTGCCGGTTTGACGGTCACCAATGATCAATTCACGTTGCCCGCGACCAACAGGAACCAGGGCGTCCAGCGCCTTCAGGCCCGTTTGCACTGGCTCATGCACCGAGCGACGCGGAATAATGCCCGGCGCTTTAACTTCGACCCGGCGACGGTCGGCGCCCTTGATCGGACCTTTGCCGTCGATCGGATTACCCAGCGCGTCAACTACGCGGCCCAACAAACCTTTGCCAACAGGAACGTCGACGATGCTTTTGGTGCGCTTAACCGTGTCACCTTCTTTAATGTCGCGATCGTCACCAAAGATAACGATACCGACGTTATCGGCTTCAAGGTTAAGGGCCATGCCCTTAATCCCACCCGGGAATTCGACCATTTCACCGGCTTGCACATTATCAAGGCCGTAAACGCGGGCGACACCGTCACCCACAGAGAGCACTTGTCCCACCTCAGCGACGTCAGCTTCGTTGCCAAAGCTAGCGATCTGTTCCTTGAGGATGGCGGAGATTTCAGCGGCCCGAATGTCCATCAGCCGTTCCCTTTCATCGCGCGTTCGAGTCTTTGCAATTTCGACTTCAGCGAGCCGTCGACCATTCGACTGCCCACCTTAACGATTAATCCGCCAAGAATGGCGGGGTCGACAGTTTCC
>Ga0075163_10002457_pt1 | contig 24877 bp, 18 predicted proteins | sample JI1023141ADNA_FD_71478 | JGI IMG/M metagenome (GOLD analysis project Ga0075163, IMG submission 71478) | Wastewater effluent complex algal communities from Wisconsin, to seasonally profile nutrient transformation and Carbon sequestration -... | ecosystem: Engineered > WWTP > Effluent > Algae... | reverse complement strand
TCCGCGCGGACGCTCCGGTCCGCGCCCTCACCCGGGTCCGCGCCGTCGCCCTGTTTTTCGGAGCTCACCGGCGCCGGCGCCGACCCGCGCAGATCAGCAGCACCAGGGCCCACAGCGGCGGCGCGGCGTCGCCGGTCACGCTGCAGTTGAACGCCTCGTCGTTGGAGGTGAACACCTCGGCGTCGGCGGCCTGGACGTGGATCGAGGACTCGATGCCGGCCGTCCACGCGGTCACGCGCTTGAGGCTGTCGCGGTCCGGGTCGCGCTCGTAGACCAGCACATCGCCGGCCTGTTCGAAGCCGCGGCCCTCGAGGTCCCAGCCGAAGCCGACGCCGTAGATCGGGTCACGGAACTGGTCGTAGGCCTGGGCGACGATCAGCCAGTCGCTGGCCTCCTCGTCGTTCTCGTCGGCGCCGCGGCGGTGGATCAGGTCGATCGCCGCGACCGCCTCCGGCGCGACGACATCGACCTCGACGCGCTGCAGCGGCGCGCCGCCGACCCACAGGTCGAGGGCCGCGAGGCCCGGGTCGCCCGCCGAGATCTGGACGATGTCGCGGTTGTCCGCCGCGCGGGAGTGCTGCACCACTGCCTCGAGCTCGGGCGTGGTCGCGACCTCGAGCGAGGTGGACCCTTGCAGCAGCAGGTCGCCGTCGAGGTACTGGACCACGAACGACGCCGTCCCGCCGGTGAGGATCTGCGGGTGTGGGGTCTCGCCGCGGAAGTCGGGGTCCTCGAGCGCGGCGATCGCCGCCGCGTGCAGGCGGGCCGCCGTCGGCGCCCGGACCTCCGCGGCCGCGCTGCCGCGCACGTCGTCGCTCGCGTCGATCAGCAGCAGCTCGGTCGTCCCCGGGCCCGCCGCGAACATGTCGACCGCGAGCGTGTTGCGGTCGACCCAGCGCGGCTCCGGCTCGCGCAGCGTCAGCACCTCCGGGTCGGTGACGCGGACCTTCCAGCCCGTGAAATTCGTGTCCTGCTCGCGCGACGAGATGTAGACCGTGAAGGTCGCGCCGAGCACGTAGGGCGTCGACAATTCGTCACCGAAGTCGGCCCGGGGCGCGAGCTCGAGGTGGCTGCTGTTGACCGAGTCCGTGAACGAATAGTCGGTGGTGCAGCCCCCGAGGAGGGCTCCGGCCGCGGCGAACGAGAGCAGGACCGTGCGCATGCTTTCGAACCTACTCCCCTCACAGGTCCCGCTCAAGCGTCCCGTGTGACAAAGTGTCAAGCGGACCGGGCCCGCGGCGCCGGCGCCAGCGCGGGGACGACCGGGCCGCGACCGGGCGGGCCGGGCGGCGATAGTCCTCACGGTCGGGGGGAGAAGGATTGATGTAGGGTCGGCGCGCCATGGATACGCCCAGCTCGCCACTCACGCTCGCTCCGCCGCCCGCCGTGCGCACGACCATCCCGTGCTCGGACCCTGCCACCGGCGAGCACCTCGGGGACGTCCCGGTCATGGACCGGGCCGAGGTGCTGGCGCGGCTGGAGCGGGCGCGCGCCGCTCAGGCCGCGTGGAAGGAGACCAGCTTCGCCCAGCGGCGGCGGGTCGTGCGAAGGATCCTCGATCACGTGCTCGAGCACAGCGACGAGCTGTGCCGGATGATCTCCCGCGACGCCGGCAAGACCCTCGAGAACGCCACCATCGAGCTGTGGCCGGTGTGCGAGGCGATGCGCTGGAACCTCGGGCACGCCGAGAAGGCACTGCGGCCGCAGTCGGTGTCGTCGGGGCTGCTCGTGCACAAGCGCGCCCGCGTCGAGTACCACCCGCTGGGCGTGATCGGCGTGATCTGCCCGTGGAACTTCCCGCTGCAGAACGTGCTCGCGCCGGCGATCCCCGCGATCATGGCCGGCAACGCGGCATTAATTAAAGTCAGCGAGTGGACCTCGTGGTCGGCGGCGCGGATCCAGCGGATCTTCGACGAGGCTCTGGCAGCCGAGGGGCACAGCGTCGACCTCGTGCAGCTCCTGACCGGCTACGCCGCGACCGGGGCCGCGCTGGTCAACAGCGGCGTCGACAAGATCGTGTTCACCGGGTCGATGGCGAACGGCAAGCGCGTGCTCGCGGCCAGCGCCGAGACCTTGACCCCGGTGATCCTCGAGCTCGGCGGCAAGGACCCGATGATCGTGTGCGACGACGCCGACCTCGAGCAGGCCGTGCACAACGCGCTCGTCGGGACTTTGACCGCGGCCGGTCAGCTGTGCATGGCGGCCGAGCGCATCTACGTGTTCGACGCCGTCTACGACGAGTTCGTGGCGATGACCGTGCGCATCGTCGGGCGCCTGCGTCAGGGCGCGCCGCTCGGGCCGGAGCGCGTCGACGTCGGGGCCATGACGATGCCGGGCCAGGTCGACATCGTCGAGCGGCTCGTGGACGACGCGGTCGCGAAGGGCGCGCGGGCCGTCGTCGGCGGCAAGCGTGGCGAGGGCGGCAACTTCTTCCAGCCGACGGTGCTGGTCGACGTCGACCACACCATGGCGATCATGCGCGAGGAGACGTTCGGCCCGGTGCTGGCGATCATGCGGGCCCGCGACGAGCAGGACGCGATCCGGCTCGCCAACGACAGCGCGTACGGGCTCAGCTCCTCGGTGTTCACCCGCGACCGCGCCCGCGGCGAGCGCATCGCCCGGCAGATCGTCGCCGGCTCGACCGTCATCAACGACTTCGCCATGCACTACATGGCCCAGGACCTGCCCTTCGGCGGCGTCCGCGGCTCCGGCTTCGGCCGCCTCAACGGCCCCGAGGGCCTGCGCGGCATGTGCAACGTCAAGGCCGTCGTCTCCGACCGCCTCCCGCTGCACACCGCCCTCAAGATGTACCCCGTCGACCCCGCCGCCTACGACACCGCCCGCGGCATTTTTAAGATTCTGTACAGCGGCAGCCTCGCGGGCCGCGCCCGCGGCGTCGTCGAGGTCGGCCGGGCGCTGCTCAAGCGCCTGCGCAAGCCGTGAGCCCCGGCCGCCGGACGCCTGATCGCGCGGCGAGCCCGGCGCCCCGCGGCCCGAGTTTTTGCATATAACAGGGCATGCGCCCCGACGGCCCCGGCGAGCACCTGTCCCCCGGGACAGCCGCGCCCGGCGACCTGTCCCCCGGGACAGCCTCACCCGCGCAGCTGAACGCGCCCGCCTCTGCCGCGTCGGGCGTGCGCCTCGGCGCGCGCGACGACGATCCGCCGGCCCCGTCGCGCGCGCGCGCCTGGCTCGCGCTCGTGGTCCTCGCGCTCGCGTACGCCGCGCTGCGGCTGGCGATGAACCGCGAGTTCGCGGGCGCGCCGTGGGACGAGCTGCTCGACTTCAGCGCGGCCAAGCCGTTCGGCCTGCGCGTGCTGGTGCCGCTGCTCGCGTGGCCGCTGCACGCCCTGCTGCGGGTGCCGACCGCGTGGGTGTTCGGGCTGTTCGAGGCCGTGGCGACCGCGGGCCTGGTGCTCGCGCTGGCCTCGGCGCTGCGCCTGTTCATGCCGCGGCGCTGGGCGACGGCCCTCGGCGCGCTGTTCGTCCTGCTGCTCCCGGTCCCGTTCCTGCTGCAGCACCGCTGGCCGATCTTCTACCCCTACGACACCCCGGCGATGGCCTTCACCGCCGGCGGCGTCGCCCTGCTGCTGCGCGGGCGCTGGCGCGGCGCGGCGGCGCTCGCCTGCGTCGCCGCGCTCAACCGCGAGAGCGCCGCGCTGCTGCCCGCGGCCGCCGTCGCCCTGCACCTCCGCGCGGCGCCCGGACATGTCCCTCCGGACATGTCCCTTCGAACCTTGCCCACGCGCCAGCTCCTCGGCCGCGGCCTCGCCCTCGCCGCCGCCGTCGCCGTCGCCCGCCTCGCCGTCGCCGTCGTCCTCCGCGACAACCCCGGCGCGCCGGTCCAGCTGTTCGTCGACGACACCCCGCGCCTGCTCGCCAACCTCGCCTGGCTCGAGACCCCCGCGCACTGGCTGCGCCTGCCCGCCTACCTCGGCTTCCTGCCGCTGGCGTGGCTGCTGCTGCCCGGGTGGATGCCGGCGGCGCTGCGGCGGCTCGGCTGGGTCGCGCTGGCCTGGCTGGGCGCGCTGCTGTGGGTCGCCAACATCGACGAGCCGCGGGTCTACGGCGAGGCGATGGTGCTCCTCTACATCCCGGTCGCCGTGGCGCTGCAGCGCTGGCTGCAGGCGGCGCGGCCGGCGGTGTAGACTGGCGGGGTCATGACGCTCGTGCCGCCGCCGTTGTCCGCCGCGCAGAAGCAGCAGATCGTCGAGGAGTACCAGCGGCGCATGCGAAGCTGCGTGCCGTGGTCGCCGGCGATGACGTGGACGCCGGAGCTCAACCTCATCGGCGAGACTTTTAAAACCATCGATGTGTTCCCGGAGCTCGCGCCCTCGGACGCGCCGGTCGACGAGCTGAACCCGGCCGAGCGCGCCGACTCGCCGAACCGCGAGTTTCGCTACTGCATCCGCCTGCACCGCGCCGGCCGCCAGCTGATGACATGGTTCGGCGACCGCACCGGCAGCGTGATCTTCGACAGCGACGTGCGCATCCCGGCGATCTATCAGTGCCTCCCGGGCCAGCCCGGCGTGTGGAACCAGGCCCCGTGGATGTCCCTCACCCCCGCGGAGATCTTGACGCTGCGCGAGGGCACGCTGCTGGCCAAGGGCCGCGTCGTCATCGGCGGCCTCGGCCTCGGCCACCAGCTCATCGAGGTCAGCAAGCGCCTCCAGGTCAAGGAGATCGTGCTCGTCGAGCTCAGCCAGGAGCTCGTCGACTTCTACCTCCCGCGCATCCGCCCGCTCATCAAAAAACGCCTCACCGTGCTCGTCGGCGACGCCTTCAAAATCATCCCGACGCTCAGCGCCGACGTCGCCCTCCTCGACATGTTCCCCGCCTACGGCGGCAACGAGCCCGCCACCCGCGAGCTCGCCCGCCGCAGCCCGAAGATTAAAAAAGTCTGGGGCTGGGGCACCGCGACGCTGCGGCGGTGAGCCGCGCGCTCAGGGCGGGATGATCTCGATGCAGTGGCACTTGTCCCAGTCGCCGAAGCACTGCTCCATCGGCGCCTGACCGAGCTGGGCGATCAACGCGTCGACGTCGGCCTTCACGAGCTGCGGGTCGGCGATGATCTGGACGTTCTGCGCGGCCTTCAGCGCCGGCGCGCCCGCGAGCGAGTCGATCTTGGCGCTGTTGACGACCGCGAGCACCTCGACGCTCGTCAGCGCGTCGAGCCCCGCGAGGCTGGTGAGCCCGGCCATCCCGCCGGACTCGGGCCAGCCGTTGACGCAGCCGCCCAGGAACAGCCACTGGGCCGTCTTGACCTTCCCGAGCCCCTTGAGCGACTTCACCAGCGGCATGCCGATGAGGGCGAGCTGGCCCGCGCTCTCGAGCTTGGCCAGCGGGCCGAGGTCGGCGATCAGCGGCAGATCCTCGAGGACGATCCAATTCGCGGCGATGACCGGCTCGAGCCCGGCGAGCGAGGCGAGCTTGGGCAGCCCGTCGAACCAGATCCGCCGCTCGGCGGGGGCCGGGTCGGCGAGCAGCGCGGCGAGCCCCGAGACGTCGGTCAACGCCGGCATGTCGAAGAGCGCCACCTCGAATGTATCGGCGCCGCCGGTCCAGGTCGCGAGCGCGTCGAGGTCCGCGAGCGTCGGGTTGCTGCTCAGCTCGATCCTGTGCAGGCCGAGCGGCTTGCCGACGAGCTTCGGCAGCGGCGCGCCGGTCAGGATCGTCCTGAAGCTGCCGAGCTTCTCGAGCCCCTCCAGCGCCGACACGTCGACGAGCGCCGGCAGCCCCAGCAACAGCACCTCGTCGACCTCGCGCAGACAGCCGAACGGCGCCAGCCCGGTGAGCACGTTGTTGTCCTGGATCCGCAGCACCCCGTCGACCTGCTCGAGCCCCGAGAGGTTTAATAAGGCCGCCTCGTCGAGGTCGCCGTCGATCGTGAGGTTGCCGGTGATCCGCGTGACGCAGATCAGGTCCGTGGTCGAGTCGCCCGGCTTGATCGTCAGGTCGCCGCGGAGCGTCACGGGGTCCTCGCAGTTCGACGGACACGCCGGCACAGGCGGCTCCCCGGTGGTCTGATCGAGACCGGTGCTCGAGGTCCCGTCCACGCCGGTGCTCGTGGTCCCGGGCGGCCCGCTGGTGGTCTCGACCGGCTCGACCGTGGTCGCCTCCGTGCTCGCCTCCGTGGTCGGATCGCCGGTCGGGCCCGCGGTCTCGCTCGCCGCGCTGGTGTCGGTCGCGCTCATGGTCGGTGCCGTCGGCCCCGTCGGCGCGTCGCCGCTCGAGGGCTCCGCGCCGGTGCTCGCGGCCGACCCGGTCGTGCCCTCGGTGCCGGTCATCGCGGGCCGATCGCTACACGCCGCGATCGTGATCAGTGCGCACCCCAGGATTCGCTCGCGTAACGGCATCCCTCACTGTCCCTCGCATCCGCGCCGGAAGCCAGCGCCATCGATCGATATGTCCCATGGGACAGATGAGAAGGTCGGATGGCCGCGCGACCGAGAGTGATGCGGCGACGCCGTCGACGCGCCGCGGACGCGCAGTTTCGCGCGACTGGACAGGCGGCCCGAAGCGCGCTAACCGAGGTCCTCCCGCGCCATGCTCTTTCTCGCGCTCCTGTGGCTGCGGCTGTTCACGCTGCCCCCCGAGCCCGCGACCCGGGCCGGCGCCGCCATGGTCGGGCGCACTGACCTCGCGGACGAGCTGGTCTCCATCTGTCGCCGCGAGTCCCCGGGCAGCGACTGCGCCACGCCGGTCGGGCTCCATCCGCCGGACCGGAACCCGGTCGCCGCGATGTACCGCAAGGCCGTGCAGCACGGGTGGCTCGGGACCTGCGCGCTGAACACCGCGACGAGCGCCGCGGACCGCGTGCGCTTCGGGGTCCGCGGCGTGCACGGGCTGTCGGCCGCGTACTCGTTGTGGCACCTCGGCCCGTGCCTCGCCCCGGAGGCGCTCGACGTGCCGTTCCTGTCGGCGGTGATCGCCGCGCGCCGGGCGACCTACCAGTGCGAGGCCCCGCACCTGCGCGCGTGCACCCGCGAGGCCCGCCACCGCCTGTGGGTCGGCGCCGCCAAGTACGACCGCCAGGCCGCCCGCGGCGAACGCCCCCGCGTCCGCCTCGCGAGGCGCCGCGCCCACTGAGCCCCGTTCGCCGCATCGAGCCGGGACCCGCGTCCGCCCGCCGTTCGCCGAGCTCGCGGAGCCCCGTTCGTCGCGTGACGCCGGGGCCCTCGTCCGCCCGCCGCTCGCCGCGCTTGGCGGATCCGCGGCGCGCGGGCATCCTGCGCCGATGCCCCGCCGCCCGCTCCTCGCCGCGCTCCTGCTCGCCGCCTGCGCCGCGCCTGCCCAGCCGGCCCCGCTCGCGCCCGAGCCGGTGTGCCCCGTCGCTCCGCGCCCTGCCGCGCTCGCTGTCCCCGCGGACATGTCTCAAAAGACAGACGCCGCGACGCTGCTGCTGCGCGGCGCCCGGCTGATCGACGGCAGCGGCGCGGCCCCGCAGGTCGGCGTCGACGTGCTCGTCGCCGGCGGAAGGATCGGTGCAATCGGAAAGAACCTCGCCGCGCCCGCGGGCGCGCGGGTCATCGACCTCGGCGGACGCACCCTGCTGCCCGGCCTCATCGACGCGCACACCCACCTCGGCGGCGACCCGCAGGGCAGCCACGCCGAGGGCGTCACGTCGCAGGTCACGCTGAGCGACGCCGACCTCGCGCTGCGCGGGGCCGCCAACGCGCGCAAGACCCTTTTGGCGGGGTTCACGACGGTGCGCAACGTCGGCGGCTCGCTCGCCGACCGCAGCCTGCGCGACGCGATCGCCGGGGGCCTGGTCGCCGGCCCGCGCATGGTGAGCGCCAACCACGCGATCGGCATCACCGGCGGCCACTGCGACGACGGCAACGGCCTGCGCCCCGACCTGTTCGGCGGCCCGCCCGACTTCCAGGTCGGCATCGGCGACGGCCCCGACGAGCTGCGCAAGGCCGTGCGCCACCAGATCAAGCTCGGCGCCGATGTCATCAAGATCTGCGCGACCGGGGGCGTGCTGTCGCAGGGCGACGGCGTCGGCGCGCCGCAGCTGACCCGCGCCGAGATGCTGGCGATCGTCGACGAGGCGGTCCGCGCCGGGCGCAAGGTCGCGGCCCACGCCCACGGCGCGCAGGGCATCCGCGAGGCCGTGCTCGCCGGCGTGCACAGCATCGAGCACGGCAGCGTGCTCGAGCCCGACACCATCGCCCTGATGAAGCGCCGCGGCACCTTCCTGGTCCCGACCGTCGCGGTCGGCCAGTACGTCGAGGCCGCGGCCAACGCCGGCAAGCTGTCCCCGGACTCCGCCGCCAAGGCCCGCGAGATCGCGCCGCGCATGCGCGAGAGCGTCATGCGGGCCTACAAGGCCGGCGTCAAGATCGCCTTCGGCACCGACGCCGGCGTGTTCGAGCACGGCACCAACGCCCGCGAGTTCGTCACGCTCGTCGGCCTCGGCGTCGCGCCGATGGACGCGATCGTCGCCGCCACCCGCAACGCCGCCGAGCTGCTCGGCCTCGCCGACCTCGGCCAGGTCAAGGTCGGCTTCATCGCCGACCTCGTCGTCGTCGACGGCGACCCGCTCGCCGACATCCACGCGCTCGAGCGCCCCGCGCTGGTCGTGCAAGGCGGCGCCGTCGTGCGCCCGCCCGCGTGGACGCCGTGACCCGACGCTCACGCCCGCGATCTGCCCCGCGCCCCACGCCATGCCATCATCCCTCGCGTGCAGATCCCCCGCGACCTCGGCCTGCGGCTCGACGCGATCGACGCGCCGCTCGCCGACCCGGCCCCGATGCGCCACGCCGCCGTGCTCGCCGCGCTGCTACCCGGTGACGCCGATGTCGGCGCGCGCCTCGTCCTGATCGAGCGCGCCGGCGGCCTGCGCACCCACGCCGGCCAGCTCGCGTTCCCCGGCGGCAAGCCCGAGCCCGGCGACCGCGACCTCCTCGAGACCGCCCTGCGCGAGGCCGAGGAGGAGGTCGCCCTGCCGCGCGCGCAGGTCCAGGTCCTCGGCCGCCTCTCGCCGGTGCCGGTCCCCAGCGGCTTCATGGTCGTGCCCTTCGTCGGCGTCGTGCGCGGCCCGTGGCAGCCGCACCTGCAGGACGCCGAGGTCAAGTCGGTGCTCACGCCGACCCTGCTCGAGCTGCGCGACCCGGCCCGCTATCACTTCGCCGGCACCCGCGAGTGGCAGGGCGTCCACTACGCGCTGCACGAGTATCGCATCCACGAGCCGCCGCTGTGGGGCGCCACGGCGCGCATGGTCTTCGAGCTGTTCGAGCGCATGGACCTCGCCCCCGACGTCGCCCTCGACACCGCCACCGACAGCGCCCCCCGGGGCGCATGAGCGCCGCCGTGCAGGGCCCCGTCCTCACCGCCGAGCTGCTCGCGGAGCTGGCCGCGTACGCCGAGTCGGTCGGCCTGCTGCGGCTCGGCGCGGCCGACCTCGACGACCCGGGCTTCGCGGCCGCCGGCGCCGCGCTCGACCGCTTCCTGGCCGCGGGCAAGGCCGGCGACATGGACTTTCTGGCGCGCACGCAGGCCGTCCGCAAGGACCCCGCGCAGATGTTGCCCGGGGCGCGCAGCGTGCTGGTCGCCGCCGTCCCGTACACCGGCGACGCGGCCCCCGTCGCCCGCTACGCGCGCAGCCTCGACTATCACACCGTCGTGCATCAGCGCCTGATCGCCCTCGAGAAGCGCATGCACGACCTCCTGCCCGGCGTCGCCACCAGGATCTGCGTCGACACCAAACCACTGCTCGAGCGCAGCGCCGCCGCGCTCGCGGGCCTCGGCTTCCTCGGCAAGCACGGCTGCCTGATCGTCCCCGGCCTCGGCAGCTACGTGCTCCTCGGCGCGATCCTGTGCACCGCCGCGCGCGCGGGCGCCTCGCCCCGCCCCGCGCTCACGAGCCCGCCGTGGGCCGCCTGCGGCAGCTGCACGCGCTGCCTCGACGCCTGCCCGACCGCCGCCTTCGACGGCCCCGGCGACCTCGACCCGCGGCGATGCATCAGCTACCTGACGATCGAGCACCGCGGCCCGGTGCCCGACGAGCTGGCCGCGCGCATGGGCGAGCGCATCGCCGGCTGCGACGTCTGTCAGGAGGTGTGCCCGTACAACGCCAGCGCCGCGCGCGACCGCCGGGTCCCCGCGGTCGCGTGGATCTCCCCGCCGCCGCGCCCGATCCCCGACCTCGAGACGATGGCCGCGATCAGCCCGTCGCAGTACCGCGCGCACGTCCGCCACATGGCGCTGCGAAGGATCCCGCGCCGGAGCATGCGGAGAAACGCCTTGCTCGCGCTCGGCAACCGCGACGGCGAGCCCGGCCCCCGCGAGCTGCACGCCGTGGCCCTCGGCCTCCTCGACCCCGACGTCCAGGTCGCCGCCGCCGCCCGCCGCGCCGCCGTCCGCCGCTGCGCCCTGCAGGCCGCCCTCGACCTCGCCGAACAGCTGCGCGCCCGCATGGCCGCCGCCCCGACCGCCGACGACGACCCCCATGAGGACGCCGCCGAATGACCTCCTCCGCGGCCCGACGAACCTGGCGACCGCGAGCGCGCGGCCCGGCGCGCCCGCAGCCGCGGCGAACTCGGATATCATGCGGTGTGATGCGCGCTTGTGTACCCGTCATCGTGGCGGCGCTGGTGGCCGCGTGCGGCCCGAACCCCGCGTTCAAGCTCCTGGGCGCCAGCGACGACGGCGGCGCCAGCGGCGAGACCGGGGCGACGACGGCCGGCGACGGCAGCACGGGCGACGCGCCGTGCGAGCCGCGGGTCCGCGAGCCCGCCGGTGATGTGTGCGCGCCGTGGCAGCCGCTGGGCATCACGCCGCCGAACCTCGCCAAGTCGTCGATGTTCACCGGCCGCGCGTGCGACGAGCCGCTCGACATCACGGTCAAGCGCGACACCGACGACACCCTGATCGCGTGCCCCACCGGCTGCGACGCGCAGTGCTTCGCCGACCTCGCCATCCCGATCAGCACCGCCGTGACGCTCCCCGAGGTCGAGCCGCTGCTGCCGGCCGTCGGCGAGTGCGCCCGCCTGTGGCACGTCGGCAGCGCCGTCGACGACGACCCGCTCGTCTGCGAGAGCACCGCCTTCGCGCTGTGGACCCTCGACACCCGCGAGCGCCTGAGCCTCGCCGTCGCCTCCCGCGCGACCAACCCGTTCGCCGACGTCCCAGGCCTCGACCTCACCGTCACCGCCGGGCCGGCCGTCGCCTGCGACGCCGCCCAGGTAAACGACGACCTCTGCCCCGACGGCGCCGACGCCACGCCGCTCGAGTTCAGCCTCGGCACCTGCCAGTTCACCGCGACCCAGAGCGAGCTGTGGGAGGCCATCGCCCACGACGGCCTCCTGTTCAAGCTCGACCTCTACCGCGCCTACAGCTGCGACGGCCAGCAGAACTACGCCTGGTACCTGCGCCGCGCGCCCTGAGACCTGTCCCTCAGGACATGTCGCGGGCCGGCGCCGCGAGCCAGCGCAGCGTCGCCGCGCGCGCGGCCGCCAGCGCGACCGGCCCGCGCTCGAGCCGGAACGGCGACACCCGCGGCAGCTCGGGGATCACCATCACCTTTCGACCTGGCCCCGAGGACATGTCCGTTTGCACATGTCCCTGGGTACTGATGCGGCGCCACGGGCTGCGCGACAGCAGGCGGTGCTGGAACACGCGCTCGTCGCTGGCCAGCGCCGTCTCGCCGTCGCGGTCGCCGACGCCGCCGTCGACGAGCAGCCGGCCCTCGTGGCGCAGCGGCCGGAACATCAGCGGCACCGTGCACGACGCCTGGATCGCCGGGGCCAGGCGGCCGCGCTCGAGCACCCGCGTGCGCCGGCCCGCGAGCTCGTAGACCACCGTGGCGAACGGCGTCGGGCAGTCCTCGACCTGGGCCACCCCGCGCGCGTCGAGCAGCGCGTGCAGCCGCGCCGCGAACTTGTCGCCGCGCAGCAGCCCGCCGAGCGGCAGCCCCGGGTCCCAGAAGTCGGGCCGCCGCAGCCGCACCAGCTCCGCCTCGATCTCGCCGGCCGGCATCCCGCTGGCCCACAGCCCGCCGGCCAGCGCCCCCGCGCTCACCCCGACCACCCGCCGCGGCCGCGGCACCCCGGCCTCCTCGAGCGCGCGCAGCACCCCCGTGTGCGCGAAGAACCCGAAGAACCCCGCCCCCAGCGCCAGGGTGTACGGCGCCGCGGCCAGCCAGTCGTGATGCGTGCTCGACACGCGCGCAGCATACACGCCCACCGCCGCACCGCACCGCCCCCGCGCCCCCGCGTCCTCACGGCGCGTGCGCGTACACCAGCGCGAGCAGCCGATAGTCGGCGATCCACTCGTCGACGAGCCCGCCGTCCCGCGCCTTCGCCTCGCGCGCCGCCGAGAACAGCGCCGCCACGGCCAGCGCCGCCGCCACGTACGCGTCCTCGGGCCCCTGCTCGGCCGCCTGCCCGCGCTGCACGAACGCGTTGCGCTTGCCGAGCTCGATGTCCCAGCCGGTGTCCGCCGCGCGGCGCAGGCTCGCGACCTGCCACGACAGCAGCGCCCCCCCGACCGCGACCGGCCGCGCGAGCACCTGCCGCAGCGTCGACTCGAGCCGGCGCGGCCCCGGCGGCGGCAGCCGCTCGAGCGGGTGGCGCTGCAGCGACGCCGCCAGCCGCGGCCCGAGCCGGGTCCGCTCGTCATCTGTCCTCGGGGACAGGATGTCGGCGATCAGCGGCGCCTGGCCGGCGTCGACCGCCGCCTGACAGCGCGCGAGAAACTCGCCGAGCCCCGCGTGCTGCGGCCCGCCCGGCCGCTGCAGCCGCTGGTGCTCGCGCGCCTGCGCGACGACGATCCGGCACAGCCCGCGGATCTCGCCGCCCAGCCGCTCGCCCCCGGTCCGCGACCCTTGCCGCGTCAGCGTCAGCCGCCCGCCGACGCACTCGAGCGGCGCCGGCAGCTGCAGCTCGTCGATGTGCAGCCCGCCGCCCCACAGCGCGACCCTGGTCGGGCTCATGCCATCGATGCGCAGCGCCCCGAGCGCAACCTCGGTGGCCACCGGCACCACCAGCAGCGACGCGCCCCCGCTGCCCGCCCGCCGCACCGGCCGCGCCGACCCGTGCACCGGCGCCGCGACCACGCTCGCGCCGCTCGCCGGCCGCAGCCCCTCGGCGTGCAGCAACCACGCCTCGCCCGGGGTCACCAGCAGCGCCGGCCCGGCCAGCGACCGCGACGCCGAACCCGCGACCAGCAGCCCCGGCAGCGGCGCCTCGCTCAAGCTCTGCGCCAGGCTCACGCGCCGCACCGGCTGCAGCGCCCGCGGATCGAAGCGCCGCAGCAGCGGCAGCTCGTCGAGCCCGGCCTCCGCGCCCGTCGCCTCCGCGCCCGCGACGCGCTCCGCCGCGGTGCCCGTCGCCTCACCGCGCCCGCGCGCCCGCCTCGCCAGCAGGTGAGCCAGCACCGCCGCGCGCGCCGTCGCGTCGTCGACCCCCGCCTTCGCGGCCGCCTCGAGCTTGCCGCGCAGCCGCTGCAGCTCCGCCGGCGCGAGCACCAGCCCCGGCTGCGCGCTCGCCTCGCGCGGCAGCGCGTGCAGCTCGGGCAGCGTCGGCATGTCCCACAGCACCTCCTTCCCGATCACGCGCTCGAGCAGCGCGCGCCCCTCGGGCGTCAGCGACCACGGCGTGTGCACCGGCTCGCGCGCCGCCCAGCCCGGCCACGCCTGCCCCGGCACCAGCGTGACGATGCCCCCCGCGTCCCGACAGCGCTCGAGCGCGGCCTGCAGCGTCACCGGCCGCGTCCCGGTCTCGTCGCGCCCGACCACCAGCCCGAGCAGCGGCGACTCGTCCCACGTCAGCTCCGGCCCGGGGTCGCCGCGCTCGTGGCGATAGCGCAGCCCGAGCCCCGCGCCCGTCAGCGCCTCCGCCTGCGCGCGCACCAGCGGCACCTCCCACGGGTTCGCGTGCGCCAGCCCCTGCGCCAGCAGCATCGCCATCGCCCGCTCGGCCGCCTCGCGGCAGCGGTCGACCAGCGCCTGCAGCAGCGCCGCCTCCCCGCGCAGCGCGTCGATGCCCGCGCCCTGCAGCTCGCACACCAGCGTCACGCCCGCGACCACGCGCCCCGTCTCGCGCACCTGCGCGACCCGCCGCCCGTAGGCCAGCAGCGCCGTCGCCCCCTGCCCCGCCGTCGGGAACCGATGCACGTACGCCCGCAGCCGCAGCTCCACCCGACCGCCCGCCTGCGTCGTGACCGAGCCCGCCGCCCCCATGTCGACGTCCACCGGCGCCAGCGACCCCTGCGCGAGGGTCGTCAGGTCGACGCGCTCGACCTGCGGCGCCTCCCCGAGCGCGCGCACCGGCACCGGCCGCAGCTCCGGCACGCTCGCCTGCAGCACCGCCAGCTCCGACGGCCACACCGCGAACGTCCGCGCCTGCATCGCCGGCGGCACCAGCGTCTGGTGGTGCCGCCACACGTACAGGAAGTCGCGCCCGACCTTCGCCCGCTGCGCCACGGTCTCGCGGTCGACCGCCCGCCCCGACGCCGTCAACACCTGCTCGACCCGCGTCGGCCACACCACCGTCCACCCGCCCCCGCCGTCCGGCCCCGGCAGCACCTGCACCGCAGCGCCTGTCCCTCCGGACATGCCCGCTCCGACATGCCCCGAAGCACCTGTCTCTGCAGACATGCCCCTATCGACATGTCCCGAAGCACCTGTCCCTCCGGACATACCCGCTCCGCTCGACCCCGAAGCCCCCGCCCCTCCTGACCCGCCCGCTCCGACCGGCCCCGAAGCACCTGTCCCTCCAGACATACCCGCTCCGACCGGCCCCGAAGCGCCCGCCCCCGCGGACCCGCCCGCCCCCGGCGCGACCGCGAACGCGTGCGCGCGCGCGTCGTGCAACCACGCGACCAGCAGCTCGAAGCCCGCGTCGCGCACGACCGACGCCTCGTCCGCGGTCACCCGCAGCCCCGGACACGCGATCCACCCCCCGAGCGCGTCGACCGCGAGCCCGGCGGCCGCCAGCGCCGACGCCAGCGACAGCGACCGCACCCCGTCGCGCACCAGCCACGGCCCCCCGAGCGCCGGCGCGACCCCCCACACCGCGTGCTCGCCGAGCGCGAGCGGCGTGCCCGGCAACGCGTGCCCGAGCTCGACCGACCCGACCTGCCCCATCGGCAAGAACAGCGCCTCCCGCCACACCCGCTCGACCTGCACCGCCGCCGCGACCTGCCGCCCGAGCCACGCCGAGATCCTCCTGCCGACGCCCGGCCGCGCCTCGCGGACCACGACCTCGAACGCCTGCGGCGGACAGCGCCCCGGCGCCGCCTGCTCGGCGTACGGGTCCTGCCCCGCGGTGTGCACCTCCCGCCGCACGTACGCCCGCCCCGCCGCCGAGGTGTGCAGCGCGATCGACCGCGGCCCGCTCGCCAGCCCGGCGTTGATCGCCGCCCCGACCTCCGCCCGCCAGCGCTCGCCCAGCTCGCCCAGCCACGCACCTGTCTCTTCGGACCTGTCCTCCGGGCCAGCCACCGCCGCGTGCAGCACCCCGCGCAGCTCGGCCCCGGCCAGGTCGCGCCCGCCGACCCCGAAGCGCAGCGTCACCACCCGCTCCTCGCCCTCCTCCGCCTCGAGCACCACCGCCCGCCCGCTCGTCGACAGCAGCCGCGCCGCCCGCACCAGCCCCAGCGTCCACGCCCACGGCCCGCGCGGCACGTCGCGCAGCCGCAGCAGCGCCTCGGTCCGCGCCACCGTGAACCCCCGCCGCGCCTGCACGTCCGCCTCGGCCCCGCGCCGCAGCCGACCGAGCACCCCCTGCGTCGCCGCGCTCAGCAAGCCGCCTCCCGGACCTGTCCCAAGCGCCAGCCACCCCCGCGCCACCCCAGCTCGCCGCGCGCCGTCATGCCCCGCCATACTGCCCGGACCCGCGCCGCCCTGGCAACCATTCATAAAACCGAGCGCCCCGGCGGACGCCGGTCGACCGCGCGTGGTCCTTCGTGTGCCGACGACCCTCGCCCCGGCGCTACGAACCTGTCCCCGCGGACAGGTCCGCGAGCGCCGCCGCGATCTCGCCCGCCTCGCCGCCCGGGCGCCCGAGCGCCGCCGCGACCGCGCACGCCAGCGTCACCGCGGCGGTCCGCGGCGCCGCCACGAACGCCTTGAGCGCCGCGCGCAGCAGCGGCCCGTCCGCGACCCACAGCGTCGCGGCCCGCCACGCCGCCTCGGGCCACAGCACCGGCGCGTAGACCACCAGCGCCCCGTCCGCGTCGCCGGCGATCTGCAGCCCGACGAACCCGGGCCGCCCGTCCGCCCCCGCCTCGCTCGCCAGCCGCACCTGCGCCACGACCCCGCCGGCGATCAGCCCGCGCTCGACCGCCGCGCGCAACCCCTCGCCGTCCGCCCGCGCCTGCTCGCGCTGCAGCCCGCGCCCGAGCGTCACCACCGGCCCGGCACCTGTCCCTTCGAGCAGCTCCACGAGCCACCCGAGGTCGCCCTCCGCCGCCGCGAGCACCGGAAAGCCCGCCGCCCCCGCCGCCCCGAGCAGCGGCGAGCCCGCGTCCTGCTCCGGGTCCGCCGCGACCACCGGGCGCCCGCGCAGCACCGGCGCCAGCCCGGCGGGCGCGACGGCCCTGGCGCCCGCGAGGTCGCGCAGCACCGGACGCGCCCGCGCGGCCTCGCCGAGCGCCGCCAGCTCGCGCCCGAGGTGCGCGTGCAAGTACGCGTACTGCTGGTGGCGCTCGCGGGTCCACGGCCCGTCGGCGGCCGCGGCCTGCTCGAGCGCCGCGAGCAGCCGCTGGCGCAGCGCCTGCACGGCCGCGCCGACGCGGGCGAGCACCGCCCGCTGGCCCGCGTCCTCGACGACCCTGTCGCGCGCGATCGTCGTGCGCAGCAGCGGCGAGTCGAGCCACACCTGTAAATGCTCCGCGCTGCGCCCGAGGTCAGGCAGCGCCGCCCCGAGCAGCTCGCCCGCCCCGCCCTCCGCGAGGATCAGGCCGCGCCGCAGCAGCACCGCCCCCGGCGGCACCGCGAACGCGACGTGCAGGCTGGTGTCGGCCTGCTGCTCGGCGATCGCCAGCGGCGTGTCGGCCGGCGCGGGGCTGTCCTGGATCAGCTCCGGGCCCTCGCCGCCCGCGACGTCCTCGAAGCTCAGCTCGAGCGCGCAGAACCGGCACCAGCGCCACAGGCTGTCGCGCACCGCCTCGGCGATCGCCGCCCGCTCGGACGCCCGCCCGCGCCGCAGCAGCGTCACCGTCGTGCCCTCGACCGGCTCGCCCAGCGCGACCTTTTCGAACCGCCGGTCGGGGTAGAACACCAGCTCCCACGCCTCGCCGCCGCGGCCGGTGTGGACCATCACCGCCTCCGGCTCCCACGCGAACACGCTGACGAAGCCGACCCCGTAGCCGCCCGCCATCGTCCGGTCGTCGGTCTTGCTCGACGCGAACAGCCGCGTCAGCCCGCCGTCGATCGTCGCCTCGTCCATCCCGCAGCCCGCGTCCGCGACCCGCAGCTCGAACACCACCTCGTCGACCTCGTCGCCGACCTCCCCGTGCGTCTCCAGCACCACCTCCGCGCGGTCGCTGCCGGCGTCCAGCGCGTTCTGGACCAGCTCGCGCAGGAAGTCGTACGGCCCCGCGAACTGCGCGACCAGCCGCTCGAGCAGCGCCTGGACCTCGCCCGCGCTCACGCCTGTCCTCCGCGACATGTCCCCGCGAACATGTCCCCGCGGACATGTCCCCACGAACATGCCCCAAAGCCCAGCCGCCCTCGCGCCGGCCGGGCCGCGCCCCGGCGCTCACGCGCGCGGACGCCCCCGCGGCCGGGCGCGGCGGGGGTGCGGCGCTGTCGGACCGGTGCCAACGTTCAGGGCGTCTCGGCGGCGGCGACCTCGAGGTCCGCGAGCGCCGAGGCCAGCTCGGCGTCCTCGGCGGCGACCTCGGTGAGCGCGGCGGCGAGGTCGAAGCCGAGGAGCTTGAGCTGCTTCGGGCGGCCGATGCCCCAGCGCTTGCGCGACTGGTAGCGCTCGACGCCCTGCGGGTCGCCGTGGATGGTCACGCAGTATTGAAACCCGGGGTCGGGCTCGCAGGCCTCGAGGCGGACGTTGTGGACCTTGTCGTCCTGGACCGTGCGCAGCTTGGCCTTGCCCTCGCCGTCGGGCGCCCAGTGGAACGTGTCGTACGAGCCGCGGTACATCGAGCCCTTGAACAGAAACCCGTACTGCTTGCTCTCCGAGGCGCGGACGATGATGAAGGCGCCGACCTCATCGGTGAGCTTCTTGGGGACCTTGGTCAGCCACAGGCGGTCGTGGACGGGGACCGCGACCTCGTTGTCGCCGCCGCAGCCGGCCGCCGCGAGCGAGGTCACGAGGACCGTGAGCAGACAGGAGGTCGCATGACGTGAAAAGCGAGCGAGGTGGTTCACGGTGGGGTATCGTCGCAAGCGGATCGCAGCCGCGCAAGCGCGTACCCCTCCGCCACCGCCGAGCCACCCGCCCAAATCCGCCATGACCCGCTGCCACGCCCCCTCCACGGTCACTCTCACGGTCACCCCCATAATTTCGCGCCCTCGCGGGCTCGCCCGATCGCTCGCCCTTGCGGCGCTGCCGCTGTTCATCTGCGGCCTGTCCGCCTGCGGGGGCGGCGAGCCTGCCGGGACCGCGGACGCCGGCAAGGTCGCCGCGGCCCCGGCGACCCCGGCCAAGAAGAAGCCCTCGCGCCCGGTCCCGTCGGCGGCGACCGTGCTCGACGCCGCCAAGAAGTACCTCGCGCCGCTGCCGGCCCGCGCGGAGTCGGCGACGAACCCGACCACCCCGGAGAAGATCGCCCTCGGCCGCCAGCTCTACTACGACCCGCGCCTGTCGAAGGGCCAGGAGGTCTCGTGCAACAGCTGCCACCTGCTCGACAAGTACGGCGTCGACAACGAGCCGACCTCGAAGGGCCACAAGGGCCAGCGCGGCGAGCGTAACAGCCCGACCGTGTACAACGCCGCGACCCACATCTCGCAGTTCTGGGACGGCCGCTCCGCCACCGTCGAGGACCAGGCGCAGCAGCCGATCGTCAACCCCGTCGAGATGGCGATGGCCGACCCGGCCTACGTGCTGCGCACCCTCAAGTCGGTGCCCGGCTACGTCGAGGCGTTCAAGGCCACCTTCCCCGGCGAGGCCGACCCGATCACGATGGAGAACCTCGGCCGCGCGATCGGCTCGTTCGAGCGCGGCCTGATGACCCCCGCCCCCTTCGACGAGTTTTTAAATGGCAAGATGACCGCGCTCAACACCGACGCCCTGCGCGGCCTCGAGCTGTTCATCGAGCTCAACTGCGTCAGCTGCCACGCCGGCCCGTCGATCGGCGGCACCATGTACCAGAAGCTCGGCGCCGTGAAGGCCTACGAGACCAAGGACGAGGGCCGCTTCAAAATTACGAAGAACCCCGAGGACAAGCACGTCTTCAAGGTCCCCGGCCTGCGCAACGTCACCAAGACGGCCCCCTACCTGCACGACGGCTCGGCCAAGACGCTCGACGACGTGCTCAACGTGATGGCCACCTACCAGCTCGCCAAGGGCTCCCTCAGCGACGACGAGCGCACCTACCTGACCGCGTTCCTCACCAGCCTCGAGGGCAAGATCGACGCGGCCTACACCGCCAAGCCCGAGCTCCCGCCCAACGGCCCCGAGACGCCCGGCCCCGACCCGTCCTAGCGCGCCCGGGCGCGGCCCGGCCCTGGAATCACGATCTGGCCCCGAGGACATGTCTCTCGGGACATGGCCGCGCGGACAGCCCGCGGCTCACCGCGCCTTCGCCGGCTTCGCGCCCTTCGCCGGCTTCGCGCCCTTCGCCGCGGCCATCAGCGCGTCGAAGCCCGGCGCCGGCTCGACCAGCCACAGCGTCATCTGCACGCCGTTGCGAATTTCAAAGCCCGTCGGCACCGAATAATTGAAGCTCAGCTGGACCGTGCCGGTGCTGATGAGCCCCCAGCGCCCGAGCGGCGTGGACCCGCGGATCTCGCCGTCGAGGTCCTTTTTGAGAGCCGCCGCGAAGTCGATGCGGGCCTGCTCGACGTCGCCGGCGCCCTTGTCGGCCTGCGCGTGCTGCCAGGCCAGCGCCTGCAGCCGCAGCGCCGTCGTCTTGGCCTCGCGGGCCACCGTCATGAAGACCTCGGCCAGCTCGGCGCGCTGCGCCCCCTCGACGCTGAGGATCGTCGCCGACAGGTTGAGCAGCGCCGGCCAGGCCCGGTTGTCGAGCGCGATCGCCTCGAGGAACCGCTGCGTCGCGGCCTGCGGGTCGCCGAGCCACAGGCGCACCGCCCCGAGGTTGCTGAGCGCGACCACGCGGGCCTCCGGCGGCCCCTCGCTCGCCAGCACCGTGTACAGCGCCGCGGCCTGCTCGCCGGCCGCGCGGTCGCCCGAGCGGCGCAGGCGGACCGCGAGGACCGCCGCGAGCATCTCCTTGCGCGTGCGCTCGTCCTCCTCGTCCGCGATCGCCGTGAGCGCGGCCTCGATGCCCGGCAGCTCCGCCGCGGACTCCCAGGCCAGCGCGATGTCCAGCCGGGTCTGGGCCTGGGCGCGCAGCAGGCCGGCGTCCTGCGCCAGCTTCGGGGGCAGCGGCGCGCGCACGGCCGCGAGCCCGGCCTCGAGCTCGCCGGCGAAGTTGGCCGTCAGGTAGACCATGCGGCGCGCGTCGGGCGAGTCGGGGAACTTCGCGGAGAGCTCGAGCGCGCGGGGCAGCGTGGCGCGCAGCGGCGCGACCACCCGCGTGATGTCGCCGGAGATCAGCGCCGGCGCGGCCGTGTCGACGAACTCCTGGACCATCGCGACCACGCCCGCGCGCGGCGGGTCGTACGGCAAGAGGCCCGCCGCGAAGCTGCGCAGGTCGGCGAGCACCGGCGGGACCAGGTCCTCGAACTTGCGGCCGCCCTGCGTCACCGCCGGGATCGCCTCGTACAGGAACCGCATCCCGACGGTGCCGAGCGCGACCTCGTAGAAGTCGCGGTCCTGGTGCTTGCGTCGCTTGCCGAGGTCGACCTGCGCGGCCGCCAGCGAGAAGTCGGCGGCGCGCTGGATCGCCAGCTTCGCCAGCCCACCGTATGGGCGCGCGTCGTCGGGGTTGGCCACGCGCAGCCGCTCGTACAGCGCCGCCGCCTCGCCGAAGCGCTGGAGCAGCAGCAGCAGGTGCCCGCGCTCGAGCGCCGCCTCCAGCGCCGCGTCCGCGGGGATCTCGAGCGCGCGCCGGGTCTGCGCGGCCATCTTCGTCGCCGATTCGATCCGCTTCGCGTACGCCAGCGCCGCCTTCGTGTCGTCCGTCACCGGGAGCCCGCGCGCCCGCTCGAGCGCCGCGTCGCCGCACTTCACGTCGAGCGCGCGGTAGCAGGTCTGGGCGAGGTCGATGTGGTCGCCGCCGGTCGCCCGCGGGCCGAGCCGCGCGAGCGCCATCTGTCGCAGCTGCACCGCCTGCTTGTAGTCCTCCGCCCGCAGCCGATCCTCGCCGAGGCGGCCGAGCACGCGCGGCACCTCCGGGTGCTCGGGGTGGCGGCGGAGGAACTGCGCGGCCGCCCGGCGGTGGGCCGCGCCGGCGCGGGCCACGACGCGCACGAAGCTGCCCTGGAGCGCCTTCATGTCGAGGCCGGCCGCGACCTGCGGGTCGGTCTGCGCGACCTGGACGAACATTTGAAGGATCTGCGGCAGCATCCCTTGCGACGAGAACACCGGCGTGTCGACGATCCAGTAGACCCGCGACAGCGCCAGCAGCAGCTCCGCGTCGTCGTTGCCGGCCGCCACGGCGCGCTCCGCCAGCACCAGCCCGATCCCGAAGCGCGCCAGGTTCTGCGCGATCGTCTCGCCGCTCGACACCCCGAGCTTGTCCCAGATCTGCAGCGCCTCGCGCAGCTCACGGGTCGCGCGCTCGCGGGGCACCTCGGCCCCGAGCGCCGCGTCGAGCTGCTTGCGCAGCGCCGGCGGGAGCTCGTCCTGCAGCGGCGCCTGCGGGCCCGGGTCGACCGCCTCGGCCACCGCCAGCAGCTCGGCGTCACCCTTCACCGGCGCAGCCGCGGGCACGGGCGGCGACGCGGGCGGCGGCGTCGTCGTCCGCGTCACGCACGCGAGCCCCCAACACACCCCCGCCAACGCCAGCCATCGCGCGCGCATCACCGCCATCGTAGCGGAAAGCCGGCACCTCGCGCGCACGCCTTCTCGCGCGCGAACCCTCGCGCGCGGGCCCTCGCGCGCCCGCCTTCATGCGCGCGCGCTCAGCCGCGCGCGCGGAGCAGGAAGGCCGCGGCGCCGCGGCGGATCTGCGCGCCCTGGGACGCGCTGAAGATCTGGCGCGGTCCTTCGCGGCACGAGCACATCAGATTTTGCCGGCCGTCGTCGTGCTCGAGGCCGAACAGGTGGCCGAGCTCGTGGACCAGCGTCGTCGACGGCGCGTCGCCGCCGACCACCAGATACTCGCGGTTCCTCAGCTTGCGCAGCAGCCCGCGGTAGCGCCAGTGCAGCCCGCGGACCCCGCGGTCGGCCCGCAGCACGCTGCCGAGCTCGACCGTCTTGACCAGGAACACGTGCACCGTCCCGTCGTCCGGCGCGAACGCGGCGAGGCGGCGGCGGTCCTTGCGGTGGCGGACCGCCGCGTTGCCCTCGGGCATCAGGACCACGCGGGCGACGTAGACCTCGATCCCGTAGCGTCGCAGCGACGAGTTGGCCCGCTTGAGCGCGCGCTCGAGGCGGCGTGGTTCGAACGCGGGGCGGTCGACGACCGTGGCCACGTGCAGCGTCAGCGGGATGCGCAGCAGGTACGCCGCCTTCGCCTGCTTCGCCGGCCGATCTTTGCGCAGGTCGGGGACCTTGTGCTCACCCGAGGCCCACGCCGAGGCCGTGCTCACCACCCACAACGCCGCCGCCATCAGCGAACGGCCGAGCCACCGCTGCATCGCCCACCCCATCTCGCTGCGAAGGTCCACCGAACATCATTCTGGCGAAGTACGCCCGCCAAGGAAAGCCCGTGTCGCAGGCCCGCGTGTGACGGCCCGCGGCGCGGCCGTCACCGCGCCGCGCGCGGCGGAGCACAGCGTCGCACCCGCGACCGGGCCGCGCCCGCCCCTCACTCCATGGCCAACCACTCCATGGCCAACCACTTCGTGGCCACCTCCTTCATGGTCGCCCGTCCGATCGCCGCCCGGACCACGCGCACCCCGGTGAGGACGCACGCGCGTCGGGGGACCGGACTTGCTATCCTGGCCGCCGCCCATGTACCTGTTTGGAACCGCCAACGCCGCCCCCAGTTTCGTCCCCGACGAGGAGACCCGCCGCTGGCTCGCCGGCGGTCTGCAAGCAGTGATCGGTCAGCTCGGGGCGCCCGCCCTGCGTCCGCAGTACATCCACGAGGCGCCGGCCAAGGGCCTGCAGACCCCGCGCGACCTCGACGGCCTGTTCGACTTCATCTGCGCCGCGCAGGACCAGGTCGGCCAGGCCGACCTCGAGTTCACGCTCGTCGACCTCGTCCCCGGCCAGCCGCCGGTGCCCCCCGGCTTCCTGCCGCTCGGCGACCCCACCGGCCACCTCCTGCACACCTTCGCCCGCGCCCGCGAGCTCGCCCTCGTCGTCGCCCCGCAACTGTTTCGCGTCCCCGCGCTGCTGCTCGGCCACGTCGCCCGCGAGCTCGGCCGCCTCGGCCTGTGGCAGGCCTCCGAGACCACCCCCGCCGTCGCCGCCCTCGACTCCGAGGTCGCCGCCGAGCTCGCCGCCGTCGCCCTCGGCATGGGCACCTGGGTCGTCAACGGCTCCTACCTGTTCAACAACGCCTGCTGCGGCGGCGGCTGCGGCATCGACCTCGGCAGCGTCCGCGCCGGCCTGTCGATGCCCGAGGCCAGCTACGCCCTCGCCCTCGACGCCCAGCGCAAGGGCCTCGCCCGCCGCCACGCCGCCAAGGCGCTCGACAGCACCCAGGCCGCCGCGCTCAAGCAGGCCTGGGACACCTGCGCCCCGCACCTCCCGGCGCTCCCGGCCGCCCGCAGCGCCGGCGCCCTCCGGGGCTGACCCAAAGGACAGCTCCGAAGAGCTGTCCCCGGGGACAGGTTCAGATCGCGCGCAAGCGCGCCGTCTCGCTCACGGCACGGGGAACTTCATCAGCGTGTAGTGGGTGTTCTCGTAGACGGTCGTGAGCCCCGCGCGCAGGTCGGACGGCAGCGACGTGCGGGCCCGCTTCGCGTGGCTGATCGTCGTCAGCAGCCACAGCGTGCGCCCGTGCCCGCGGTGCTCGTCGATGAACTCCTCGAGCTTCTCGCGCTCCGCCTCCTTGAGCACCCAGACGTCGCCCTTGGTGAAGAAGGTCTCCCCGCGGTAATAAAACCACCAGCTCAGCAGCGGCTCGCCGGGCGCCCGCTCGTCGTAGTACACGCGCAGCGCCGTGCGCTGCGACCAGTTCTCCGAGACCGCCGGCAGGTAGCTGTTCATCACCCAGCCGAGCACCAGCAGCGCCGACAGCACCATGCCGACCAGCGCCGCGCGCCAGCGCCGCCCGGCCCACAGCAGCAGCCCGAGCGCGAACGGCACGCACAGCGCCGCCAGCGGCGCGGTCGACGGCGCGCCCTGCCGCCACATGTGATCATAAAGGTAGGTCGTCAGGTGGGTCAGCCACGCCGGCTCGACGATCGCGTCGCGCAGCACCAGCGCCAGCAGCCCCACGCCCACGCAAGCCGCCACCCACCGCGTCTTGCCACCGCCCTCGCCCTCGCCGAGCTCCGCCAGCCACAGCCCGAGCAGCACCGCCAGCGGCGGCAGCACCGGCAGCAGGTAGTGATAATACTTCGTGACGCTGTAGGTCAGCAGCGCCAGCGTCACCGCCGCCCACAGCAGCGCGAACCGCCGCAGCCCCGCCGCGCGCGCCGCGACGGTCGAACCTGGCGCATCGGGCATGTCCTCGGGGACAGCTCGCAGCCGGCGCATCGCCGCCCACAGCGCCGCCGGCACCGCCGCCG
>Ga0075163_10002456_pt1 | contig 24881 bp, 25 predicted proteins | sample JI1023141ADNA_FD_71478 | JGI IMG/M metagenome (GOLD analysis project Ga0075163, IMG submission 71478) | Wastewater effluent complex algal communities from Wisconsin, to seasonally profile nutrient transformation and Carbon sequestration -... | ecosystem: Engineered > WWTP > Effluent > Algae... | reverse complement strand
TGGTTGCGGAGCGTGCTTCCGCCGATCACGATGACGGCGAGGTACTTGCGGGTGGTGTCTACGAGGTCGAACGTTGCCATGCGTACAGCGTACCAGAACATGCGCGCTACGGATTTCATACGGAACGTAGCGGGCAGGTTCCGGCAACGTCCCGCGAGAGAAAACGCCCCGGGCAATGCCGGAGCGTGCGTGGTCGTGCAGCGATGTGTCTTGCCTGCCTCGTCCTTGGATCAGCCTTCGGTGCCGCAGAACTCGAACTTCCCGCGAGCCGCCTTGCGGAACCTCGCGTCCTTGCCCTTCGCCTTGATCTCGCGCAGGATGGCCGAGTAGATCGTGGCCTCTGGGGTTCGGCCCTCGGTGAACCACAGTTTCTGCTCGTCGATCTTGGCCCAGACTTCCTTGCAGGTCAGGGGCACCCCAGCCTTCTTGAGGACGATGGCGGCGGCGTCGAGTCCGCCCAGTTGCTTGGCGGCTCCCTCTCCTGCGGCGGGCTTGGCCAACTTGGCCACCTTGGGAGCCTTGTCCTTCTTGCCGCCTTGGCCTTCCGCAGACGCTGGCGTCGCAGCGGTGGGGGAGGCGTCGGCCGCCTCGGCCTTGGCCAAGCGTTCGCCGATCTGCTTCGACGCGGCCCTGCGCAGGCGTTCCGTCGCCTCGGGATTGTGCTTCTTGGTTTTGGTGGCTGGCTTGGTCTTCGTCGTCATGATGGTCTCCAACTGCGTGGTCGTGAACCCCGCCGCACGCTGCGGCGTGGAAGCACCCAAGGCGAGGTTCCCCCCGCCCGGGCGGTGTGTGGGTCAGGCGTGGTTACGGCTTTGCACGATGGTGATCTGGAACTCGGACCCGTCGTCGGCGTTCAGGATCACGCCCTCGTTGCTCGTGAGGAGCATCGCGTCGTCGAAGGACTTGGCCTGCTGGATCTGCTGGAAGGTGTCCACCATGTCGCGGGCGATGTCGGCCAGCGTGGAGTCGTCGTCGTCCCCCTCGACCTCGTCCTTGGCGTCGATCAGGTTGTCCATCAGGGTCATCAGCATGTCTTGGATGTCGCGCTCGTTCATGGTCCTGCTCCTTGGTGCGTGGCGGTGCGTATCAACAACAAGGCCCGCTGTTCGCGGGCCTCACTCGGTCGGCAGTTGTGGGTTGCGGGGACTGGTCGGGGCTTCTTGCCCGGCCGCGTCGTGGCAGGCATCGCCGCGCCCTTGGCGGTAGCCCGCGTGCAGCCCTTGGTGGTACCCAGTCTCGAAGGCGTGGCGGATCAGGTCGCGGATCGACCACACCGGGATCTCGTGGAAGTCGAGCGCGTCGCGTTTGCGGGTATCGAGCGTCTCAAGGTGCAGGGCGGCCTTGGCCCGGTCCATCGCCGCGTCGAGGGCCTGCTGCTTGGCGATCCCGTCGAGGCTCGTGTTCTTGCGTGCGGTCATCGTGCTACTCCTTGGTGTGCTGGGGGCGGTTCATTCGTCGTTGAGGAAGGCCTCGACCTCTTCCGGGTCCCTGTTGCTCAAGAACCCCACCATCTCGATCAGGTCGCTGCGGACCTTCCCGAGGCTGCCGGGGAAGCCCCAGTCGCCGGGCTTGGCCTTGGCGTCCGCGTCCATCCGGTCGAGTTCCATCCCGATCACGTCGAGCAGGCGTGCGATGTCGGCCCGCCTCGCGGCGTAGGCCTCGGCGGCGGTGGGCCCGGGGGCGGGCTTGTGTCGGTTCCGTCGGTTCTCGTTCTGGCTCATGGTCGTTTTCTCCGTCGCGGGTGTGGTTCGTTGCCCCGCGTTGATGACATGAAGCCATGCAATCGCGGGAACAGCAAGGCCACATCGCGGATTGTGCACAAGTTCTTTGGGGTACCACGCGCGAGCGCATTCGCGTGTTCGCGCGCCATCGCGGAGACCCCGCACTTTGGCCCACGACGGGCCACGTTGCGTCCGTTCGCTGTCCCGCCCCGTCGCTCCGCCCACGCCGCCAACGCCCCACGGGCGAACGTGGGGCCAAGGTCCCAAGTAACTGACTACCAAGGGAGAACCCTGTCATGATCGACAACGACCCGCCCAAGCCACATGAACAGCAACACAAACCGCCCCAACCCGTCCCCGGGGCACCGACAGAACCGACGGAAGGTGACGACGCCATCGATGGCCTCAGCCCCGTCAAGGCCAAAGCGATCATCGCCCTGCTCAACGAGCCCTCCATACTCAAGGCCGCGCACGCCGCGGGCGTTGGCGAGCGCACGCTGCACAAGTGGCTCGACACCGATGACGAGTTCATTGCGGCCTACCGCCAGGCCCGGCGGCAGACGTTCACGCAGGCGATCGGGCTCACCATGCGGTACACGCCCATCGCGGTCAACACGCTGGCGAAGGTCATGGTCGATTCGAAGGCTCCCTACGCCAGCCGCGTGGCGGCCGCGACCAGCCTGCTGCGGTTCGGCAGGGAGAGTGTTGAACTCGACGACCTCGCCGCCCGCGTGGACTCGCTGGAGCGATTGCAGAACGTCCCCACGCCACGGCTGGTCATGCACCGGGCGATCTCGGCGGGGGGAACCGATGGCACTTAAGCACCGATTGCACCGGCTGGAACTGGTTGCGCCACGCCCCGCGAAGCCGTGCGACCTGTGCGGCATCCCGCACCTCAAGCACGGCACTGGCGTCGTTCGGCCCGGCTGGCTCCTCCCCGAGCGGATGGACGGTTCGGCGATGGTGCTGGGGTGCAAGTCGTGCTTCGCGTGGGTGCGGATGGACGCGAGGCCCACCAAGACCGGCGACGGCGGGTTCCACGTCGTTGGCGCAACGCCCTGCGGCCCGCCCGAGTACCTGTAGCAAGGAGAACGTCCATGTCCGTGAAGTCGAAGATCGACCGCCTCGAACGGCAACAGGCCACCGCCGCGAGCAGCCCGTGCCAGTGCGGCGGGTTCGTGCTGATCGACCCGGCACGAACGAACGGAACAGCCCCGCACGGGCCGGTACGTTGCCACGCCTGCGGGCGCGAGCGGCTGGTCGTCACCATCGCCGAGGACGAGTCGGGGCGGCCGTGGTCGAGCCGGGCGGCGCACGCCGCCGGAGGGACTGACGGCTACGTTCCGCGAGAGAAGGCGTAGCGGACACCGAGAAGACCAGCGGTCGCTCAATAACGCGGCGGGGACTTGGCACCCGCCCGAGAATCTTGCCGGAAAGCCAGTCGGATTCCTTGTTTTCTCGCGAGTGTGGGGTAGGTTCTAGGTATGACGTACCAGCGACTGACCGGAGTTATTGCGCCCTTAGCCGTTTTCGTCGCACTCGCAGGGGTGGCGACATCGGCGGTAGCGCAGTCGTTCACGCTTATCGGTTACCCCTCTACGCCGCCCTTTTCGGCAAGCCGCGCCTATGCGCTTTCCGCCGACGGACGCAGTGCGGCAGGTTACACCATTGGAATTGGCCTTCCTGGCTATCGCTGGAACGCCGTCTCCGGCCGCAACGACTTCGGTATGACGAGCCCAGCCCCATCCGAAGGCCGCGGGATTTCTGGTGACGGCAACGTTGTCGTGGGCGGGGACGAGGCCGTTGGCAACAGCGCGTATCGCTGGACCGAGGCGACGGGGTATCAAAGTCTCGGAGTCCTCCCCAACTACAGCAACTCCATTGCCCGCGATGCCAACTTCGACGGCTCGATCGTCGTGGGCACGCTCTCCAACGGCCCGGGTTCCACGCCCCAGGCGTTTCGCTGGACACAGGCTGGCGGCATGCAGGGGTTGGGCGCGGGAACTCGGGCCCACGCGATCAGCGGAGATGGTTTGACGATCGTGGGAGAGTCTGGAACTGCTCCGTTTGGCTACACGTGGACTGCGAGCGGCGGGCTTCACTTCCTGCCTGGATTAACCGGGTCCAACGAGGGAATCCTAGCCCGAGCGATCAATCATGACGGCTCGATCGTCGTCGGACGATCAGGACCCTTCACCGCAAAGACGACGATGTGGATAAACGGTGCACCCACGGAACTTATCAATACCGTGCCGGACTCAGTCCTCACGGCATGCGGGGTGAGCGATACTGGCGAAGTTGTCGCAGGTCAACTGCAAACCGCCACGGGGATTTTCCCAGGTATCTGGACGTCTGCCACGCTCACCATGCGTCTTGACAACTTCCTGATCAATCACGGCGTGGTCATCCCGACGGGTGTAACCCTAAGCGAGGTCACCGCGATTTCGGCGGACGGGCGCACCTTTGCGGGCTGGACCAACGGCAGCATGGGAGTTCAAGGGTTTGTCGCGACGATTCCTGCGCCTTCAGGTGTGATCGTGCTCGTCGCCACCACCTGTTCGTGGGCGTTGCGACGCCGTCGCAACCAATAGCGACCTCCACCATGTTGACACAATAGTGTGCCACGTGCTTGCGCAATCTCATTGTCGCGCAAGTCAATGCTATTGCCATGCTTGCCGCGGACTGTTGACATTCCCTCAGAAAGTGCGAACCGAGCGTGCTCCCTCGTGGTATCTTGCCGCGCCGTTGTCCTGCGCCGTGTGGCGGGGAGATAGGCGTGTCGATCGGCACAGCGGGAGCAACTCATGAGGATGCGGAGCGCGTTGACGTTGGCGGCGGTGGCGGGACTGGCACCTGTCGCGATGGCTCAGGTGGAGAAGCCGAAGTTCTCGGTGTGGAGCCAGGGAGGGGTTCCATACACCGGGAGCGGGACGACCCGTACCTACGTGAACACGCCAGACCTCAGGCCGATGGTTAAGGACTACAACGTGAAGATCGACCAAACTTCGGGGATGGCGATCACCGACCCGCTCGTTGCTGCGAAGAACGTGGCCCGAGAGGCGATGTATCGGTTGGACGTGACCGGGCCTCTGCATCTTGATGAGTCAGTGTTCGGGATCTCGTTCTTCACCTTTGGAAGAGATGAAACGCAACTTGGCGTCAAGATCCCGAACACGACGCCGCAGCAATACCGTGGCGGCCTTGACTGCGACAATGCGACGGTGCGGGCACGCAATCGTGTGACACAGAACAGCGATGAATCTGCGGTGACAGACGGACCGTTCTTGAACTCCGAGATTCGTTTTTTCACTGAAGACGATCGTCTTCCATTGCCCTTGGGCAACACAGCAGGAGACGATGTTCTGTTTGGGTTCCCTGATCCCGCCACGGGCCGTACGTACCGCAATCCAGTGATGCTCAAGAATGCTGACCCAGACCCGAACAACTATCCACCGTTGAAGCAGTGGATGCATGATTTCTGCCAAGCGTACGTCGAGATCCAGCAAGACCCGAACCATCCAGCGCGTTTGCCGCTGCCAGTTCTGGAACGCTACTACCCTCAAGATGGCGCTGATCTCACTGGTAAGACGCTCCCCAATCCCAAGCGTTTCCATCTGGACAACGAGACGCACGACAGTATCGTGTGGGTGTTGAGCAAGAACGATCTGCACATGCTGAAAATGCTCGCTAGTTCAGACAACCCCACTACGACTGCGGATGACAACGCTGACTTAAACTACTGGGCCAATCCAAGCCACAAGGTGCCTGGGACCGGCAAGACTCTGAAGCAGTTGTACGACGATGCTCGAGATGAAAACGGTTGGCCAGAGAACATCATGAACACGGCGGGCGGTGGTCTAGACCCGTCTCAACCAGCGGATGAAGATCGCAACCGCCCGTTCATGCTTTGGTACGCAGACGTGTGCCGTCAAGCGCGCAACGCAGTGATGGAGAACTGCTACTACGGCGTGGTGAAGGATTACTGGAACGGAGAATGCAAGACCTCGAATTACGATGACGGCAAGACCGACGGCGTGGTGGACAAGACCGGGTGGTTCATGGACACGCCGGGCACGAAGTTCGGAGATACCTACCCAACACGCCAGGAAAACAACCAACTCCCGCGCGGCTGGACGAGCAGCAATGAGAACTTGGCCGGGCGCTACTGGGACGAGATCAATGGCACATGGGACGTGCACCGCACGTACTGCAGCGCGGACATGAGTTCGCCTGTGACGTACAAGATCGGCACAGGCGACCACCTAGGTCACGAAGGCAACCCTGGCTATGGCGATCACCTAGTGACCGTGCAAGGACAGGACTTCTTGGTCCCCAACAAGGGCGCGCAGCAACCGAACCTGTACATTCGCATGCTGTCTTCCAACGAGCAGGAATGGCTCAAAGTTCCCGAGACTGCGGACGAAACAACTCTGCGGCTCGTTCGACATCGCCTTGAATCGTGCATGAAGTCGAACAACGAGGTTCACAAGACGGAGATTGTGCCTTGGGTGGCGATGGCGCACGAGGAGCGGCAGTCTCCGAAGTACGCGAGAGACGTGATGGCAATGCTCCGATCGCATAGGGTGCCCGAGATCATCGTGTTCTCGGGACGAAATCTGGACATTAATACCCCAGAGCAGCGCGGCGCTGCGGCTACAAACTGGCGTGATACTCAGCCCCTCATCGATCAGGTGTATTCGCCCTACATCTGGGACTTTGGGATTGATCACGGCGTGATTCCACTACCGAACAACTGGGCGAACGATCCCGCTCGGCTCGAGTACACGTTCGACAACCTGCCGAACGTGGACATCCTGAGCAAACAAAACCAGCCGGACCCCGAAGGCCCAGAACTTAACCAGATCACAAGTCTTGAAATGGAGATTCGCGGGTTCGTCAACCCCGACACCAGCAAGGGCTACTTCTCCACGTTCGGACCCGAAACGGTGGAGCCCGGCATTAACTACGGCTACACGCTGTATCTTGAGTGCAGCCTGAAGCCCGTGAGCCCACCGACCGGGGGCTACTACGGGACGGTGGAGGTGTTCAACTGGACAACTCAGAACTGGGTGCATGTCAGCGTGGTCGATAGCACGCAGGATGAGTTGCATCAGGATCGTGGTCCGCGTTTGGCGCACAGTCATGGGGGTGCGTACCAGTTCTGGACCGAGGACGAGAACGGCAACCGCCAGGTTCGCATCGCGATCGACATTCGATCCACTGTCAACAACGCAGGCGTGCCGATTCAGAACTTCGTCAGCACCGCGACGAGTTACCTCAATCCAGTGACCAATCAATCGTACAGTGTCGCCCGCGGTGCGATGCGCATTCGATTGAACCACGTCGCCAACAGTCACGACGACACGTTCATTTCGAGTTACGATTTGGTACAGGTTGTGCCGTTTCCCTGCCGTAGTTCAACAACGGTGGGTGGCCAGCCCGCCGGTCAGCAAGGCTCGATCATCTTCGGCGCTTCCGAAAGTGAACTTGTGCCAGGGCCGGGCGGGATAGGCCTGAGAGAGAAGAACATCCAAACCGAGTACGCATTCGGGCCTGTTGATCTTGGAGCATTCCCACATGCTCCGGAGTACTACTCGAATCCAAGCGTCAAGCGATTTGGCAACTTGAACTCCATCTGGGAGCCATCTCTGCTCGACGACAAGACCTGCACCCCAGTTCACTACTTCGACTGGAACTACCACGTTGAGGGGCCCACGAACCTCAACCATTTGGGCCAATGGCCGACGGGGTACAACGCCAATGCCGAGATAATCCCGAACACGCGAATCGTCACGTCCCGATTCAACCTGGCTGCAGACCAACTGGATACTCAAGGCAATGTCATCGCACGAAAGCAGCGCGCGGTCGCTCGTTTTACGATTCCTGTGTGGACCGACGCGCCGGAAGAAGCGGCGACGGAGGTGCAGCCATATCAGGTGTGGTACTGGATCAACCGCAATCTCCGGTGGGCGAACGTGACCGAGGGTGTGGATGTTCAAATCAGTCGCGATCCCAGCGAACTCAACCGGGAGGTTGTGGTGTCGAGCAGGGCGACGGGGCCGTTCCAGGCCGGGTACTACGCGCTGACATTGAATGTCACTCCTCCAGATGGGGTGCCGACCGTTGCGCTCAATCCGGATGCGCAGCAGCAGTACGCCGTGTACTGCAGCGGAACTCCGGAGGAACCGGGCGCGCTCATTCGCAGCAACACGACCTTCTTGAAGTACGACGAAGCCTTGGAGGACTACGTCATCGTCCCCGTTCTTCAGTACAACTTCCGCATCTATCCGGATTGCAATAACAATGGGTTGATCGATGCCGACGAGGCGCAGTGCAACTACTACAACGGCACTGACTGCCCCGCCGACGTGGACAATGGAAGTGGGACCAACACGCCCGACCAAGGCGTCGATATCGATGACCTGCTTTACTTCCTCGTGCAGTTCGAAGGCGGCCTTGCTCCCGCCGACTTGGACAACGGCACCGGAGTCGGCATCCCCGATGGCGGCGTTGATATCAACGACCTGCTCTTCTTCCTGGCTCACTTCGAACTTGGTTGCTAAGTCTCGGCAAGCGCGAATAGCCTGACCGACTAGATCCCCTACGCCCCGGCGACATCGCCGGGGCTTTTCATTTGCGGGACGAATCATGTCCGCTACCCCTTGGTAGCGGAAGGTAGCGGTCAGGCGAGTTGAGCCGTCGCGCCTGCACGCCTCGTCGATACCCGGCAAGCATCGCCCCCCGCCCACCCTTGCCCGCGGGTCGCGAGGCGGGCTGCTGTTCGATCGTTGCTCCCGCGTGAAGATTGCGTCCCAGAGTCCGTCGCCACGGCCCGGGCGGCCTAACCATTCACCATGCACACCTTCCCTTGGATATCCGCGCCCATCGCGGTGGTCTGCCTCGTCGCCGCTCCCGCCGTGGCTTGGAACGACTTTGGCCACATGCTCTCGGCCCGGCTGGCGTACGCCCAACTCTCGCCCGAGGCGAGGGCGCGGCTCACGGCGATCCTCAAGAAGCATCCGCAGTACGAGGCGCTGGCCGACAAGTGCCCTTTGAATACGGACAAGGACCTCTGGGTCTTCATGCGCGCAGCGACCTGGCCCGACATGCTGCGAACCACCACCAATCCGCTCCACGCCACGGACCATCATGCGACGTGGCACTACGTCAACTATCCGATCGACCGCGATGGCGTGAAGGGCCCGACCCCCGATCCAGTGTGGAAGGCGGGCACGGACCCAGCCAACATCCTGCAAGCCCTCCAGAAGTGCGCGGCCGAACTCAAGGATGAGAAACTCCCCGATGCCGACAAGGCCAAGGCCCTGTGCTGGTACCTGCACCTCGTGGGTGATCTGCACCAACCGCTGCATGCCACGGCCCTGTTCTCGAAGGACTTCCCCAAGGGTGACCGTGGTGGCAACTCGTTCATCGTGGACAACGGCGGCAGAATCTCCCGCCTTCACTCCATCTGGGATGGCATTCTGGCCAATGACGAGATCGGGGCGAACGTCGATGCCCGGGCGAAACAACTGGAGCAGGCACCAGAAGTGTCCAAAGACAAACTCAAGCCCGAACTTGCCAAGACCACCTACGTCCAGTGGGCCCAAGAGAGTTACGAGTTGGCGAAGACCGCCGTGTACGCCAATGGCGAACTCAAGAACGCCAAGCCCGCTGGGAACGACACGCTGCCAACCACGGCACCCGCCCTGCCCGCGAAGTACATCGAGGAGGGAAGGAAAGTGGGCGAGAAGCGGATCGTGCTGGCGGGTATTCGCATCGCGGAAGGACTGAACAAGAAGTAGCCCTCGTCGCGGCAGCCGTGGGAATGGTCCTCATTCCTTCCAGAACGCGGTGTAGACCAAGCCGTCCGTTCCGACCTGATCTTCTGTTTGAATGCACCCAGCCTCGGCCGCCAGTTGCTTCACCATTCGGTTCTTGCCTTGCTGGTCGAGCGATTGAAACGCCGTCACCTCATCCTGGGTCCACTCGCGCCCCTTGGCCAGTATGAAGAGTTCACGGAACCCCATCGAGCATCGGATGGGCGCGACAGTCTGGTCGCTTGTGCGGCGTGGAGTACCTCCGCCGCCAGTGACGGGAGCAGACGAGCAACCGCTAGCAACGAACACGCAAAGCACGAGAAGGAACGGCTTCATGACGTGGGTATTTTGGACTGTGGAAGTCAGCACCCCGCCTCAAAGCGGGCGAGGAAGTACAGCAGGTCGTCGATCGTGATGGCCTGGTCGGGGGTGCCGGTGGCGGAACCGTCGTCCAGATCAGCGATAGGAAGGCCGGTTTCGAAGGCGTTCAGGAAGTAGAGCAAATCGTTGATTTCAACTCCTCCATCGCAAACGCCGCTGCTCGATCCATTATCGAGATCCGCCGCGCACACTGTCAGTGTCGCTGGATCACTTTGGGCTGGCGGTCCCGGGCATTGTGAGTGGTTCAGTTTCATCACATAACGAGCCGCATCTCGGGGTCGCACGTTTTGGATCGTTAACCACCGCGTGCCGGCACCAGAGATCGTGCTGCCATACCCGGTTGGTCCGTCGCTCAGATCCACGAAAGTCCCGGAGCCAGCGGCGCCCACCTCGCGTTGCCAGCGGAATGTGAATGAATCGATCCCAATGAACTGAACGAGAGTTGGAGTCAGGGTGACGGTGCTGCCGCGGCATGCGGTTCGAGATACGGGCGGCGACACATAGAGTCCGCTCACCGTGACTTCCAGGTTGGTCTGATCCGCTCGATCATCTGCGCTTCGCGCTTCGATGATGAAGTCGATGTTCATGCCGACCTGTAAGCACTGCTGAAAATTGATCTGCTGAGAGCCACCATTCGCGATCGGGAACGTCATCGTTGGATAGTCCCAGACTCGGATTCGAAAGTTCACTCCATCACCCATGCTGGCGTCGGCGTCCGAAATGGTTACGGTGACACGAACGGGTCCAGCGATTGGACTGATCCACCTCCGGACAATCCACCGTTCCCCCAGGCACGATCCGTTGGCGCCGAGAGTTCCCTGAGGACGCTGAGTGGTGCGTCCAATCTGTGGCAGCGACGCGCAACCTTCGATTGGACGCTGCCAAAGGCCGTCGATGTATTCAAGCGGCTGAAACGTCTCGGCGTTGAATGGCGCGGCGCATGTGCCATATCGCCATCCCCCTGCACCTTGTACGCCGGAAAAATCCCTTGCTGAATCGGCAATAACTTGAGCCTCCGCGCTCGTGCTCAAGATCGCGGCGAAAATGAAATAGGCAGTGTGTCGCACGAATGAGTATAGGTAACGAGTCCGCCTTCTCGTCCGTTACGCCTGGGCCCGTGGGTGCCCTTGCCCTCGCATGCGTGAGTAATGCTGAACGTCAGCGCCGTGAAAAAATCGGGGTGACAGGATTTGCACTTCCCCTTGCACCCTGTTCCAACCTTGAGGTATCTGTGTGGGCTACGGCTTCCGCCGTGAACGTAGCCCCCACGGAGACAATCCCATGCGCCCGAAACCCAAGCGTCGCCTTCCGCCCGAGGTCCTGAGCCAAGAAGAAGTGGGGCGGCTGCTCGATGCCTGTGGGAACAAGGATTGGCGGGCGCAAAGGGACCGGGCACTCTTGGCCGTGCTCTACCGAAGCGGCCTGCGGATCGCCGAGGCCCTGTCGCTCCGCCCCAAGGACCTCGACCTCGCCAACGGGGCCGTACGCGTGCTGTGCGGCAAAGGCGGGTCGTCGAGGACCGTGGGGATTGACGCGGTGGCCGCCTCAATCGTGAGCCAGTGGCTAGACGAGTGGCTCAAACGCGTGTCGCGACCCGGCTCGCCCATGAAACCCACGGCGACCTTGTTCTGCACGCGTGCCGGAAATCGGATGACCGAGTCCTTTATTCGGCGGCTGTTGCCGAGGCTGGCGAGGAAGGCGGGCATCCTCAAACGCGTGCACGCCCACGGCCTGCGCCACACTCACGCCGCCGAACTGCGGTCCGAGGGCGTGGACATTGGGATCATCTCGAAGCAGTTGGGGCACCGGAGCATTACGACGACCGCGCGATATTTAGACCACATCGCGCCCTGGGCGGTGGTGGAGGCTGTCAGGGCGCGGGCGTGGGGCAACGCCACCACCAACACAACTCTGTGCCCCTAGCACGGTCAGGTCCCTTGGAATGCGGAATATCCGAAGGCACGCCCGCCGAGGTCGCGCGTCGGGAGTGGGTTCGACCGTGTGGTGTTAACCCAAGTTGCCGTCTTGGTAACACTCGATCGCGCCTTCTGCGAGGGTCAGGTGGCGGCGACGTGGTACAAGTTCCATGCAAGCCGGGAGGTTGGTCCTGAACCACTGGGCAACCGCTTCGCTTTGGCTCTTGTGGCAAAGGTCGGATAGTTCTACCATCCGCTGTTCCCATTCCTCATCTTCTACCTCGTAGGGTGCGAGGCTGTGTGCGTGGCGGGCAAGTTCGTATCCCACACCGCCATAACTGTGCCCGCCCCCAGCGGTCGCGGTGGCGCACAACCCTCGAAAGAAACTCGGGCAAGCCCCGGTTGTTCGCGTGGGGGGCGAAGTTCGCGGCTTGATTTTCGCCGCAGCACGCTGGGCGGCCTGCAAAACAAACGTGCTCAGGCTTTGGCCGGTTGCCTGTGCCGCATTGGCAAGTTGGTCCTTGAGTTCTTGTGGGACGCGGATAGTCAGCATTGAGTCTTTCTCCATGCGGCGATCATACGCCGGTGTATTGACAGTAGCATGTCTCATGCCGGTGTCAATACAGAGGCGCATGCTGTCGTCAGCGTCACCCTGCCCCGGCCGGAGATGCAGGCGGGAGACGCGCGGGGTGGGGTTTGGCCAGCGAAAGCAAAACTCTGTGCCACTAGGAATCGGGTGGCGGCCGCGGGACTGACGACACCATGTCAGTGACACCGTAATGTGGCATGGGTTCGTCTAGCGTGAAGGAGCGAGGATGCCGAGCGGACCCGAGCGATGACCCGTGCCGATTCTTGTATACTGCGACCCAAGTAGGGAGGCGCAGATGGCAAAGGCAGAACTACAAGCGGAACACGCCCAGTACCACCAAGACCTTGCAGCGGCTTTGCGGTTGGCGGAGGAAGGTAACTACGACCAAGCCATCAACCATGCGATGGAGGCGTGGCACCATGTGGAAGACATGATGAAGTTCTCACGTCGATGGGAGAAACGGGAGTTCGACAGCGTTCCCTGCATTGATCTCGTTCTTCGTCTGGCCCCGGTCCTGCTGCACTTCGAATCGCTTGAACGCCTCGCCAACGTACTGAAGGAGAACAAAGGCATAGATCGCATGGCCGGTGACGATCTGGCCGCGCGATTGGCCGACGCCACCGGCAGATTGAGAGCCGCGTACTGGGTGCTCGATCTGGTTGAGCGAAGTCCCGAGTTGCTTCAAGCCGACTTAGACGACCGTCTCGGAGGCGTTCAAGACAAGTGGCGAAGCATGGCTGAGGCACTCGAGAAGTCAGGCGCACTGATCAGAACGCCTGAGAAGCACACGTATCGCCTTCGCAATGCTTTCGGGATCGACCGACGCCTTGTGGCGAAATGCGTCGCGTGTGGAAAGCACGCCATCGGGAAGTATGAAGAGATCATCGCGTCACCGCCATGTCCTACCTGCGGGCGTGCGGACGCACTTGTCATCGTTTCGTTTGAGGGGGGAAACTGAGCGATGCTCTATGCGATCATCTCAATGGTGTCTGCCGTCGTTGGTGCAGTTTTGGTGTTCCTCCTTCTGGAAGGAAAGCGGAAGAAGGCAACGGAAGAGCGAGCACTAGCCGATGGAAACCGGGCGCAGGCAAAGGCGCTTGTTGAGCAGGCAAGCATCGAGAGGGATGAAGCGCGAGCGATGTTGGAGCAGGCGCGCAAAGAGAGTGAGGCCGAGCGAAGGCAGGCCGAGGCCATTCTGGAACGGGCGCGCGCCGAGAAGACTTCGATGAAGTCTGAATGGGAGATTCTGGAGCGAGATCGGAGCGAAGTGGAGCAACGCAAGGTCACCTTCGATGAACTTCGCAATGAGAATCGCTTTCTTAAGACCCAACTCGCAACGGCGAGCATCCAGATTCGAAAGTCCCGGCTTGATCGCGACTCGCTGGGCGAACGGCAGGAAGCAACCAAGAAGTTGGTCAACGAGTTGGCGGAGCGGTACCTCTCCGACGTGGAGAAGTGGGTGGCTGCTGCGATCACGGCTCGTAACTACACGACCTGCAAGCAGCGACTTGAGACTGTGATCGCGTGGTGCCGCGAGGTAGGATTTGAAGTGAGCGAGAAGCGGGAAGCCGAGTTGATTGGGACGCTCAAGCGGGACTTCGAGGAGGAAGTGCGCAAGGCCAACGATCGCGAAGAGCAGGCTCGCATCAAAGCCCGCATCCGCGAAGAGCAGGCACGCGAGCGAGAAGTTCAGCGAATGCTGGACACTCTGGAACGGGAGCAGGCGGCAATCCAAGACGCTCTGGCCAAGGCCATGGCGAGGGCTGGTCCAAATCAGACCGACGAGATCGAGCGTTTGAAGGCGAAGTTGGCAGAGGCGGAGGCAAGGAACCAGCGAGCCTTGTCGCAAGCACAGTTGACGAGGGCCGGTCACATATACGTCATCTCCAACTTGGGCACGTTCGGCGACGGTGTCTACAAGATCGGCATGACTCGCCGCCTGGAACCGATCGACCGGATCAACGAGTTGGGGGATGCGTCTGTGCCGTTCCCGTTCGATGTGCACATGATGATCTCGTGCGACGACGCGCCGTCGCTCGAGACCGAGTTGCATCGGTACTTTCACAAGCAGCGGATTAACAAGGTTAACCCGAAGAAGGAGTTCTTTCGAGTCGGCTTGGAAGCAATCAAGGAGTTCGTCATTGCGAAGCGTGGGGAGGTCCACTACATGGCCGAACACCCTGCATCAGAGTTTCGCCAGAGCGTCACCATGAGCGAATCGGATCAAGAGTACATTGAGAAGGTGTTCCAGAAAGTTGCTCCAGAACCTGACGAGGATGGTTGAGGGGCCATGGCACCCGTGCAGCACTGAATCGTGCTGTCAGAGCCGTAAGGCGATTTGTTAAGCATCTTCTCGCTTCGCCCCACACTCCGGACACACCCCAATCCGCCTTTTCCAATGCATCGGCCGCATTAGGTTCGCCCCGCACTTGGGGCAGGTCGGCCTGCGCGGTACCCACCACCAGTTCCAGAACATCCATCCGAGGATGATCATGCAAGCGAGGGAGAAGGCTGGGGCGATGAGGGCGTTCATGAAGAAGCCTGTTCGACCTCTCGTCTTACCCAGTTGATTTCGTCATAGAACCGTTGGAGGTCAGCCTTCGTCTTGAACGCCGACAATGGAACGCCGGGCTTCCCATTGGTGGCATCCAGCGGGATTGAGACGTTCGGAATGGCGTTCAACCGCTGGATGAGTTCGATCCGCTTCGCCTCGGGCTTGAACGGGTCGTAGAACCTCAGGACCTGAAGAAGTACTCGTATGCTGCCCTTCTGGTCCACCGAGAATGGTCCAAAGCCTGTTTTCCCGCCTTTGAACACAGGCACGAAGCCAAACGCGGTCCAATCGACTCTGCCAGCAAGAGCGTTCGCCTTGGACCACTTCAGCACGTCGCCCGCAAGTTCAGCAACTTGAGCGCCGTTCGACTGTTCTAGGTGCGCGAAGAACTCCTCTTCGTTCCAGCGTTCTACGGTAGATCCGCCTCCCGTCGTACGTTTGCGCGTTCGGGCTTCGGCCGTAATCCCGTAGACTCGAGGCACCAACGTCTGGAGTTCGGACCCGATGAACTGGGGCAACTCGACGGCGAGTACTTCCGCGAGGTGCAACTGCTTGTTAAGGAACTCGACGATCCGCTTCAGTTCTTCGGGTATGCGGTCTGCGACAAAGACCATGCGAATCCGCCCTGCCTGAAGGTTTGTTTCCAGCGACTTCCAAAACCCTTCGATCTTCTCGCCGATGCTCGATTCAGTCGAGCCGTCCTCGGGCGCGTGCGGGAGGATCAAGTCGCGGATGACTCGCTCGGGCTCTTCGCCGCGGCTCCGAACCGACTCCTCGAAAATCGTCCTGATCACGGAAATAGGCCAGAACGTAACCGCGTTGCTGGCGTAGTCGAGCATCTGCCCAACGACCTCGCGGCGAATCCTCGTGTCAGATGCACGCTTCACTTCCACGAGAGTGGGGATCGCGTCCTGGTCAACGAACAGATGATCGAGCGACCATCGGTCCGGTGCTCCTTCGGAATCGGGAACGCCCATCTCGCGTGCTATGAGGAGCCATCGCCGAGGATCTTGCGGGTCCATCTGCTCGCCTGCGAGAAGGTCGGGATACTTGGCGAGCATCGTCTGGAGCGCGTCTTCGGATTCGAACGGTGCCCTGCGAAGCGGGGTAAGTGTGTCGCCGTTGCGGAGGAAGATCGTGTCACTCATGATTGGTTCCTGTTGGCGAGTTCGAGTCGTTCCCTTGCCGCCGTCATCATCGCCTTCACTTCCTCGATGCTGAATGGCGGGTCCTTGCGGGCGTGCAGAGCCGCGTGGCAGTTGGGGCACACCGGCCGCAGGTCTGTGATAGGGTCGATGACGTACACCTGACCGGCCTTGGCGATCGGCTTGAGATGGTGCACATGGATGAAGCCCTCAAGTTCGGAGCCGTACACCTCGTCCATGGCGATCCCGCAGACCGCGCACCGGCAACCCCATCGCGCGAGGCACGCGGCGCGGGCGGCGGCGTTACGTTCGTAGGCGTTCACGATGACGGTCTTGGTGGCACCTTCGGTGTACTCGACGCTGTCGTCCACCTCTTCGGCCATCGGGGCGATGGTGGGGGTCGAGGTGATCTCCCAGATGATCTCGACAGGCTCGGTTTTCGGGATGACGTTGTGCGGTCGCACCAATCCGTGGTAAGTGAACTTGTCTCGGTCGGCTTCCCGCGTGAACAGGTGCACGATCGCGCCGGGTGCAATCAACCGCTTGATTGCAGGTTGCTCTCCGGTAGTGTCCGGCTTCCCATACCAATGAAGCCGTCCATCAACCCATCGATTGTCGTAGTCGTGTCCGGTGCGCCCAGGTGTGCCGATGTTTGGGAAAAGGAACCACTCGCCGTTGTGGAAGTGGTACCCGGTGTCCCAGTTCCCGCCCCTTAACTTGTCCAGACCCAGCAAGGCTCGGAGTTGAGGGCGGGACAATGCGTCGCCGATAGCGAACGCCGTGGGGGCAATGGGCGCAACGGAAAGACCCGCGCTGGACAACAGTTGCTTTGCGAAGTCGATGATGTCGAGCCTATGAGAAACGTCGGTCACAGTCTTCAGCGGTAGTGCTTTGTCCGCGGTGAAGTCCGCGCCCTTGGTCCACAGCCATTCAACCTCAAGTTGGTGGTTGTAGTCGTTCTCCGATCCCGGAACGAAGCGGTAGTCCGAGACGATGCGACCGATCCCCAGAACGCGCCGTATCCCCGTCTTGGCGATGACGTAATGGCCGGGCCTCATGACGCGCGATGTTTCCCAGTTGCCCCTTGCGTCGTTGGTGCTTCGCTTGTCGGTGCCCTTGATCTTGCGGATGGCGGTTTCCATGTCCTCTTCGGACGCGTAGTTCCGCAGGTCGCCCAAGTCTGCTCCGTGGTGCGCGACGCATCCCAGCCGCTGGAAGAGCGGCCACGCCTCGCCCTCGTTGTCGCCAGCCGCAAAGGCCCACCAGCGTCGGGATTGATCTGGTGGCGTTCGCTCCACGATCGACACGCCCAACGACCGCAGGATGCCGTTGGCTTGGCCGGGGCTGTTGCCAGCGCTGAAGTCGCTGGGTCCCACTGTGTCGCCGGTCGCGAACCGATACGCCACACCAACGACGGCCTTGGGCGCGTACCGCTTCCCATTGTGCACGGCGTCGTACACCTTGCTCGGGTCGAAGTTGTGCTTCTCGCCAGCGTCGAGCGCGGCGAAGGCACGCTGGATGTGGTCCGCTTGGATGCGTCTGTAGTCAAACGTGGATGGCACGCGAGGCTCCCAGTTAGGTTGCGAAGTTCGCCCAAGGATGCGAACCGTTGGGATCGGCGGGGCTCGACACGATCGGGCCGGCCTTCGTGCCCGGCGCGAGGGAGTAGTCGGTGGTGTTCACCGTGCAGTGGTTGCGGGCAACGAGGTTGCCCGTGCCGATGGTCTCGATGCCTGTGCCGCAAGAGGAAATCGTGTTCTCTTCGATTCGGTTGTGGTGGCCGACGGCGCTGATCGCGACTTTATCCGGCACCTCTGACACCGTGTTACGCCTCATCAAGCAGTTGCTTCCAAGCGTAACGGCAGGAAACACAGTGGTCGGAACCGGGATCGCTCGGATGACGCAGTCCTCGATGACGCAGCGGTCGCCCGCTAGAAGTGCGCCGTAGCGGCCGCCGCTGATCGCTGTCCCCTGGCAAGTGGCTCCGTCGCCGAGTACGACTCCCGTTCTGCCAGATTGCGCCACACAACGAGAGATCATCGAGCCTTCCCCAACGCCTATGGCTTCCGACAGACCACTAACGGAGAGTTGCGATGCGGTGCAGCCAATGACGAGGGACTTCGCGCCTGCCCTAATGCACCAGCCTCCATTGCCGTCGCACGATGCTCTACAACTATCCACGAGACTGAAGTCGCCGACCCGTATGCCAACCGCTCCTCCGGTACTGAACCCATTACTGTTCACGCTGCATCGTTCAACGTGTGTGTGGTGTCCGGCATCGATTCCAATGACTCCCGTTTCGACGAAGCACTCCGAAATGAGTCCGTAGTCGCCGATGGTGATCTTCGCAGAGTCGCCTCCTCCTCCAACAAAGGTGCAGCGTCGGATCACACACCTCGAAATGCTGCTTGACGATCCAACTCTACCGATTGACGTGCCGCTTGAACGAATGATGAGGTCTTCGAGGCATAGGCCTGTGATCGCAGTGCTTGTGCGGATGCCAAAGCCTTGAGAAGAAGCCTGTTCGATGGTTCCGTTGTGAATCTTGACGTAGTTGCCCGAAACAGAGATGCACGATGACGCTGCGTTGGGCATCCGAAACCCACGCAAGTCGAGTTGGACATAGTTCGCGGTGATGATCAAGTTGGTGACTGAAGGCATCAAGTCGCCAAGCAGGTAGTAACTACCCGACTGCGTGATCGTCCTCGTTCCGTTCTCGTCCATGGGCAACGACTCGACGGGGATGCGGGCCTCCGCCATTCCTGCATCGGTCCGCGCGATCTTGTTGTAGACCTCTGTCAGCGTCTTGCCCGTGGGCGCGACCGGCCCGGGTGGCGGGTCCAGTGGCCCAGCCTTCGCCAGTCGCCCCAAGGCAGCAACGCCCGCCAGCCCCGCTCCCGCCAACAACAAACGACGATCGAGTTCGCTCATGGTGTCCCCCTAGTCAATGTGACCAACGGAGGCAGCGTACCGCGAAACGCCCGTTCCCACAACGGGCGGGGGGCTCGAATGCGACTGACATGATGCCGTCAGCCTTCGAGGTCCATCCCCAGCAGTTCCGCTAGGGCAACGGCCGCGCCGTATGGGTCCTCGTGCCGTGCGGTCCACGTCTCGCCACACTTCCGTGCTGAAATCAGATAAACAGGTCCGGTTTCGGGGTCCTGCTCGACGCCGACGGTGACCTCGCAACCCAGGCTCGTCTTGATGACGTGCAAGATCGCGTTGGTGGTGGGGTCGAAGTCTGGGGACTGCATGGGGCAAGAGTAACCGCTGCGCCGCTCGGTGTCTGATGGGGGCGTCTTTCCTTTCTTCGATTGCTCCGATCGATTCGAGAAAGCGTGATCGAGAGCAGCCTTCACAGTTACGCGTTCGGGTGTTCCGAATCCGGCAGGTGGTAGGGCGCGTTCGAAGTTGCGACGGCGTTGTTGCGGAGATTCAGCGGTTATCACGTGCGTATGCGCTAGTTGGTTAGTGGAAAGACGGCCTGTCACCTAGTCTCGCAATCTGACGGTTGCGCACTTCGTTGGTTGACGCGCTCGTCGATCACGGGAAGCACGGGTATTCATTTACTTCAGCAGCGAGTGGTGCGGTGCAACGACGGGCGTCGTGTGGCACGCGGCTGAATGTGTGACTCGGTGTGACAGTGGCTCTGGTCGAGATGGCGGCGAGTTGTGATCAGGATGACTTGAGTGCGTGAGATTGAAAGCGAGGTCAGACTCATGAGAGCGAAGGTCTGCAACGACCAACAACGAGTGCAATCGACCGGCGACGCATGCGATGTGTGCGAAACCAACGAGAACACTGCACGAAACTTGAAGCCTCAGGGGCGGCGCAGGCCTCGTGCCCAATGTGCTAGCGAGTGGACGCCAACGCCACTTCAGTGCCAAGTATGGCGAGTCCTTCGAACTCTCTCGCCGGGCTTTGCCTTCACCGGACCTGTCCTCGTTGAAGAGTTGAGCGAACTCGAGGACCCCGTGATCACCACCGCAAACGTGATCCGGACTCACGCCATGCCGGACCTGAAGCGGTTCGCCGGGGTCCGGAACCAACGCCGCATCGGGTACTTCATCGAGGAGAGCCTGTCGGACGCGGTCGCGGTCGAGAAACTTGATGCGCGGCGTATAGAAACTGACATGTCATGGTAAAGTGGTTCCGCTGTGCCACGAAGTGATCAGATCAGCCAGAAAACGCACACGGAATCGCGTCAGTCGTCAGGTGAATCAGAAGGTGCTGTGATCGTTCTTGATTGCGAAGCGAGGCACCTAATCCAGTAGTCTGCGTCAAGGATTCGAACGTTGATACTCCGTCCACAACCCACCGATCAGAAGTCTCGGGCCTGCGAGTCGATGTCTATCGCGCGTGCTCCGCGACCGGGCGTGTGGACTGAATCGAGGTGGGCGGACGCCTAGGCGCGACAAAGTTCAATCGAGCGCCGGCAAGGACATGTGGGATCGATTAGTTGCGCCGCTCTGCGGCGCGTTAGTGGCTGTACGCACTTGGTGATCCCGAGGGTTGCAAGACCCGAGGTGTCGCCGGTGTACTCAAATGTAAAGGAATCCAGATAGTGAACGACAAACAGGAAGCGAAGTTTCGTTCGCCGGTCTTGAAGGTCGGCGCAGTGTCGGAGTACGTGCAACTGGCTGTTCGGACGATCTGGGCACACGTCGCCCGAGGCAAGTTTCCAAAACCCCTCTCGATGGGTCGAGCGAAGCGATGGCTCAAGTCGGACTTGGACGCGTGGTTGGAAGCCCAGCGTCAGAAGGGTGGGCAGAACTAATGAATAGCGAATGGAACGAAGTGTCGAAGGCGCGCCCATGTGAGGCATGCGGCAAACCGGATTGGTGTGCAAGGACTGCACATGGGCGTTTGAAGTGTGAGCGGACGAACCAAGTACCAGAAGGATTCAAGCGAATGAGCAACAAGGATGGCGGGGCAGTGTTTATGACGGCGAACGAAGTTCAGCAGACTACCAAGCCGAAGGCGAAGGTGGTGTTCGAGGATGCGGGCGAGGCTCACTCCCGGTATCAGGCCGCGTGCAACGAATCTCGACTTGCCGGTTTGTCCGCGAAGTTAGGCGTTTCGATCGAGGCGCTCAAAGAACTTGAATGCGGCTGGGCTTCGGGGACGGAACTCGAACGCGTGAAAGCGTGGGGCAGCGGCTGGACGAATCGCTGGCGAGACAAGGGTGCGTTCTCGTTCCCCGAACGCGACGAGACTGGGAACGTGGTTGGGTTCTGCTTCCGGCTGGAGAACGGGAACAAAGGTGCTGCCAAGGCCGAGGTCACGGGCTGGCGCAGGGGCGTAGTGGTTCCGAAGGATCTGCCAAGCAGGGCTGGAGCCGTGTACATCGTGGAAGGTGCGTCGGACGTGGCGGCTCTCACCACCGTGGGTATCGCCGCCGTTGGGCGACCCTCTAATGCGATGGGTGCTGAGATCATCGCAGGGAACCCGGCTCTTGCGGGTCGCGACCTGCTTGTTCTCGGCGAGAACGACCGCAAGAGCGATGGCCAGTGGCCGGGGCGCGAAGGTGCTCGCAAGGTCGCCGGGCAGTTGGCCGAGAAGTTGGGTCACGCCGTGTGCTGGGCGTTGCCGCCGGGAGAAGCCAAGGACGCGAGGTCGTGGCTTGGCGACTGGAAAGCCAAGCGGCACGGTGCCGGGAACAGCATGGACGCGCAGGCGTGCGACGTGGCTCGCGAGGAGTTTCTTGCCGGAATCCTCTCGTCTACAACCGTGGAGCATCCCTCGGTCGGGCCGGATTCGATTCTGGCACCTATAGGAAGTAGGTCTGCGCGAATCGAATGGACGCCAGTGCCCATCACAGAGTTGGCTCTCGCGGCGTCACCGACTTGGGTGTGGAACGGGTATGTCGCCAAGGGTCACGTGACGTTGTTCACCGGCCTGTGGAAGTCTGGCAAGACGACTCTACTTGGTTCCTTGCTGCATGACCTCACTGAGGGTGGCGGGCTTGTCTCCAACCCCACCGGCATGAAGACGTTGATCATCTCAGAAGAGTCAAGTTCGTTGTGGAGTATGCGGAGGGACAAGTTCGGGCTTGGTAGCAACGTCCACGTCATTGCTCGCCCGTTCAAGAGCAAGGCGTCGAATCAGGATTGGGTTGAGTTTGTGGGACACGTTGCTTGGCTCGTCCACCGCAACGGCTACGAGTTCGTCATCTTCGACACGCTGCCTTCGGTGTGGCCGGTTGTTCAGGAGAACGACGCATCCGAGGTAGGCGCGGCGTTGTTGCCGGTGAACTCCATCACTCAGGCCGGTGCTGGCGTGATGCTGATTCACCACCCTCGTAAGGGCGACGGCCAAGAGGGACAAGCCAGCCGCGGATCGGGTGCATTGCCCGGCTTCGTGGATGTGATCGTCGAGATGCGTCGCTACACGCCGGACGACAACCGAGACTGCCGACGTTCGCTCACCACCCTCTCCCGCTTCGACGAGTCGCCACCTTCGTCGGTCATTGAGTTCAAGGACGGCCATTACGTCGTGATCGGCGACGGTTCCCAGGTTCAGCAGTTCGACCGCTTCGAAACGATCGAGTCGCTTCTCCCGGCTACTCAGCCCGGTCTCACCGTCGATGAGTTGGTTGATGCATGGCCAACGGAACTCAAGCCGGGCAAGCGGACGGTGTCGGCCGATCTGGCGGCGGGCTTCGATTCCAAGCGGTGGATGCGTGATGGCACTGGGAAGAAAGGCAGCCCCTACCGGTTCTTCAAGGCTTCAGAATGCGATTCGCGCAAAGGCACTTCCTTAGGTGCCGGAAACGAATCCGGTCCATCCGGTGAGGCCCCGGAGGGCGCAGCATGAGTGAAGCCCCAGACACCCGTGCCTTCGCCCGCGTTCTCCTGTCAACCGCCGTCGAGATTGAAGCGGCGGAGCGGCAGATCCGCGAGGACATCACCGAGGCAGCCATCAAGGGCGACATGGATGGCGTTCTTGCCGTCATCGAGCGTTGGACGAAGTTGCCCACAGTTGAGGCCGTCCTCGAGAAGCGTCGCGACATCGCTTGATCCATGCTAGCGGTTTGAGGTACTCAGTGAGTGCGCGGATGGGAATCGGCCCTCCGCGTCGGGAACAACAGACATGAGAGTGGTAGCACTATTTCGAGTCAGCACCGAGAAGCAGGCGTCCGAGGGCGCGTCGCTCGACGCCCAGGAACGCCGGTACTACGAACTGGCCGCCCAGAACGGCTGGGAAACGGTCGGCACGTTCAAGGGTCACGAGTCCGCCACGCAGGCGGCCAAGGACCGTCGCGTGCTTCAGGATGTGCTGCATGCCGTGCAGAAGCACCGCCCTGACGCGGTGTACGTCCACGAGCAGTCCCGCCTCACCCGTGGCGACGAACTCGAAGTCGCGATGCTGATGCGGGAGTTGAAAGAGAACCACGTCAAGATCATCGTGAACGGCACGGTGCGTGACCTCGCCAGCATCGACGAACGCTTTATGGTCGGCATCCAGTCGCTGGTAGACCGGACCGAGTCGGAGCGCATCAAAGAACGCTTGACGCGCGGCAAGCGAGAGAAGGCCCGGCAAGGTCGAAAGACCGGCGGTCCATCTCCGTACGGATACATGAACCCCCCGCCGGGCGATCCCAGGCGCGGCACGCTCCAGATCGTCGATGCCGAAGCGGTCGTCGTGCGGCGGATCTTCGACCTGGCCTCCAAGGGCTCGGGCAGTCGGGCCATCGCCAAGGTCCTCAACGAGTCCGCGATCCGTTCCCCGCGAGGGAAGCGGTGGGGGAAAACTTCGATCGAGCGGGTGCTCCGTTGCCCGGCGTACGTCGGAACTGCCGCCTCGGGTGTGTGGATCGACAAGGCGAAGCGACGGACGTTCAAGTTCGACCCGGCGAACCCCAACGCCATCATTAAGGAGCACGCTCACGAAGCGATCATCGACCCGGACACATGGGCTCTGGTCCAAGGCAAGCCCCGAATGCCCCGCTCGCCCAAGCCACGCCTGCTGTCGGGCATCTTGTGGGTTGACGGGAAGCAAGCCGAGTCGGACTCGGGGCACAAGACGGCGTGGTACCGCCCCCCACGCGGGGTCCACGGGTGCGCGTGGCTCCCCGCCAATGAAGTGGACGAGCGGGTCTGGGAAGTCTTCGTGTCGCTAGCGACGAGCGAGGAGTTCGTGGCCAACCTCCTCCAGCACGCCATGTCGCCGCACGAGCAGGCGGTGGTCGAACAGGAGATAGAGTTCCTCACCGGCGAGGTCCGGAAGCAGCAGAGGCGGCTCGACTCGTACCAGACGATGTACGCTGATGGCGACCTGACCAAGGACCAGTTCCGATGCAAGCGAGACGAGGCCATCCAAGCCATCGAGACCCACGAGAAGGAGGCGGAGAGCCTGCGTGCCAAACTCGCGGCGATGGACGGGTCGCAAGCCGCTCGGATTGTGAAGGCGGTGCAGGTCCTCTTGCGGGGCCGGTCGATCCTCACGTTCGAGCAGCAACGCCAAATCCTCCGGTCGCTCGTTCGCCGGGTGGACGTGACGGCGCAGCGGATCAAGACCGCGTTCCAACGGGACGCCCGCGGGCGCGTCCTCAAAGGCACGTCCGCTCCCAACTGGGCCGTGGCCAAGGTCTCGCTCACGTTGGCCCTAATGCCAAACGGCGGGGAAGTAAACGAGGTGCCGCAAGAGCCCGGAACGGACGAACTCCGGGACCGCCAGTTGGCCACAACGTTCTGCCACTCAGACCAAGTAGCGGTTCCCGCAACGTCCAGCCACCGCCACAGGGCCACAACGCTTT
>Ga0075163_10002455_pt1 | contig 24889 bp, 20 predicted proteins | sample JI1023141ADNA_FD_71478 | JGI IMG/M metagenome (GOLD analysis project Ga0075163, IMG submission 71478) | Wastewater effluent complex algal communities from Wisconsin, to seasonally profile nutrient transformation and Carbon sequestration -... | ecosystem: Engineered > WWTP > Effluent > Algae... | reverse complement strand
CAGAGCCCAGTGGTGCTGGGTGTGATGCTCGACGAACAGAGGCAGCGATGTGTTGGTCTGGTGGAGCGCGCTCCAGAACACGACGGCAACGCCGGAAAGCACAGACAGCGCCCAGACTCGGGATCGCTCGATGTGCGGCGGGAGCGTTCTGCTTTCGCTGGTCACAAGGACATTGGTCCTTTGACCTGAAGAAGCGCCAACGACTAAGAGGACCAGGCCGAGCAGCAGCACAGCAGCAGCAAGGCCAAAGACGCCGTGCCAGCCGACGCGGGCACGCATCCACTCAGCACAGAACGGCCCGGCCAGATAGCCCAGGTTCACAGCCATAAAGAAGTGCCCGAAGCCTGCTTCTCGATGTGCTTCGTCAGCGGCATAGAGCTGCCCCACGAGCGTCGTGATCGCCGAACGAAACAGTCCCTGCCCGACGACCAGCAAGGCCAGGGATACCCACAAACCTGCGGCAGCGTCTGTCCATAGTGCGGCGTAGCCGAGGCCGAGCAGCAGGGCTCCAAGTCGTGCGCTGCGGCTAGCGCCAAGCCAGCGATCCGCGAGCCAGCCGCTGGGCCAGTTCGCCAGATACGATCCAGCCAGAACGCCACCGACGATCATGATCGACGCGCTGTCGGTAAAGTGCCGGTGCTGCGACAGATACAGCGCAAACAGCGAGAGGATGGCGCTCGCAGCGAAGCGCTCACCTCCTTCGACAAGACAGAGCAGATAAAGGGCAGACGGATGGCGTCGAGACTTCTGCAACAAGGGAGCCTCCAAGCGCGCAGTTCTTGCGTTGGACAGGCCCCGTGGGTACGCTGCACATCGTTCCACGGGGGGTACAGCCTCGGGGAACACCGGCCTCCGTCGTGTTTGCCGCACGGCGGAGGCCACTTTCTTCTCTGACGAGAAGTCGAAAATCTTGTCTACGGTAGGGTCAGCTGCCTTCAGGGACCTCCTGTGACGCGACTTGGGCTCTGCCGGGCGCGAGCTTGACAGCTTCGCTTCGGGCCTGCGGCTTGCTGGCTCGCAGGAGTGCGCTTTCTTTTGTCGCTGATGGCAGGCAGAGCGGGTTCATGAGTTTCCTTCGCACGCATCTCACCCTGGCCCGCTGGACGTGCCAGGCGAGCTATGCGAAGGTGCGCGAGTTCCACGGCGTGACCTTAAATCACGTCGATTTCAGACATGGTGTAGGAAATAGGCGGAGATAGAAGTTGTCAAGCGAAAACGTGCAGGCTGATCGCGAGACGCTTAAGGCGGCCCGGGTGCGCCTCGGGCTGGAGCAGGAAGAGCTGGCCAAGGCCGCTGGGCTCTCGCGGAGTGCCGTGTCGGAGTTCGAGAATGGCAAGCGGGCGTCACACGACTCAACCCGTCTGGCGATTCAGCGAGCGCTTGAAGACAGAGGCATTGTCTTCACGAACGGCGACCGACCGGGCTTCTACTTTGATCGGGTGAAGGCCAGCGCTCAGACCTAGCGGGAGTAGCTCACTATGACGCTGAGTAGCTTCCGGCTACTTCCGCTTGTAGCGCACGACGATCACCTGAGCTGATGTCGCGAGCTTCCCCAGCTCATCGACAAGAAATGCCTGCGCCTTCGCTTCGTTCATGCCGCCGGAACCGGCACCAATTATCGGAAAGGCAACCGATGCGAAGCCTTCGCGGTTGACGATCTCGATTGCCGATCGGGCACATCTGCGGATGGACTCTTCCGATGCTCGCCAGAACATGTCGATCCCGGCCACATGGATGATGGCCTTGAATGGCAAATACCCCGCCGCAGTGACCACAGCACTTCCAAGGGGCATCGCGCCTGCCTGTGCCAGCTCCCGGAATGGTTGCGTGCCCGCTCGTTTTTTGATCGCGCCAGAGACCCCTTGAGGCAACAGCAGCCACCATGGAATGACGTTGCGGTTCCACGTGTTGACAATCACCTCGACCGGCTGTCCTAGAAGATCTCCGTCCACTTCATGAAGCGCCATGCACGGAGGATAGCAGCACCCGTGAGCGTGACCTTGCGCCGTATAAAACCGAGAACGACTACTCGGTCGATGCTGTTCAGATGAAGTCATGATGGGGGATTCGACCTTTTAGGCGCTCAGCAGGAATGGTGTGGCACGGAGAAGAGGTGGCCCGAGCAGAGCGCGTTCGTGGACTGAGACCAGTTGGTCTCTTCGTGCGATGCCCGATGGCGCAGCACTGCCATCCTGCAAACCCAAGCAGAAGCGGTAAGAGTGGACCCGAGCACCAGATCACTGCCGCCAAGAAGGGCTTTAGGGCTGTACCAACTCATAGAAACTGTGGTGAGATCTGCGCGCCATGGCTGCCCTCATCCCAGACCGCTCGCTGACCACTGCCTCGCTGCGCGAGCTGCTGAATCGGATGCTCCAGTCCGATGCCGATCTCGACGCTTTCTGCCTCGATCACTTCCCCGATATCAAGCGGCGATTCACCGCTGGCATGGAGCGCCAACAAAAGCTCAACCTGTTCTTGGAAAGCAGTCAGCCCACGCAGATTCGCGACGCGCTACAGCAGTTCGACCCGCATAGATTCACTCAGCATGCAGCTGTTCTGCGCGAGCTTCCTGTCGAACGTCCAAGCGTTTCTGATCCAGAGCTTGCACGTCGAATCGATGAGCTGGAGTCTCTCGAAATCGAGCGCGGAATAGCTCGTGCCGCTGGCGAATCTACGGCGGCACTGGATGAGAAGATTGTTGAGCTCAAGCGTGCCACGCGCATAAAGCCACGTCTGCAAGAGGGAGAGTCCCTGGGATCCGGACAGTACAAGCTGATCAAAAAGATCGGCGACGGAGGCTTTGCGACGGTCTATCAGGCTTGGGATGGGCGCATGAAACGAATGGTTGCCCTCAAGGTTCTGCACCCGCAGCTGTGTGACTCCGCGGAGAAAATCGAGCGTTTCGATCGTGGCGCCCGCAAAATGGCAGCGTGTCATCATCCGCACATCGTTCGTGTCATCGCCGACCTCAAGGAGGAAAACGGGTTTCACTTTTATGTGATGGACTACCTGGCTGGCGGAACCCTCCATCAGCGGGTAATGAATGACCAGCTGTCCGGGGAACTGGCGCTGAAAGCCCTGCTCGATGTGGGAAGCGCGCTTGATTATACGCATGGCCAGAAGCTCATCCACCGCGATGTCAAGCCGCAGAACATCATCTTTGACGAATTTGACAGAGCCTATCTGAGCGACTTCGATCTGGCCTGGGCCGCTGATACCACCGGAGGAACGCGCACTGGTGCATTTGGAACCATGGCTTATGCTGCGCCGGAGGTCACAGACGGCGGCGACGGGCTCGGCCCGACCGCGGATGTGTACTCATTGGGAATGACCGCTGCCTTTACCTGGCAGAGAAAGCACTTGTCAGGCGAGGCCCTCCGAAACATCAACAGCTTCTGGCAGAGCTTTGTCGCTCCTCCAAAGCTCAAGTCTGTGCTTACCCGGGCGACGCAGCTAGATCCGCGCAAGCGCTTCCAATCGGTCTCCCTGTTCTGCCAGGCGCTGGCCGCAGCTTGGAAACCGGTGCAGACAGCCTCGTCTGCGCCGGCCAGTAGCAGTCCGCCGGAACCGACGCCTCTTACCGAAGAGGAGATAATCTTTCTGAAAGCGCATCAGGCGGCGCTCTGCGAGCGTTATGGACGCTGGGAGATCCAGGATGCGCTTGTCGCTCCGGAACCCAAACTTGCCTGGGCAGCTTCGGTGCCGCTCCGCTCCATCTACCTTCCACTGCGCATTGAGGCCCTGAAGCAGAACGAGCAGCCCACCGTCCTGGAATGGCAGCATGGAGCCACAGCCACAGCGGCCGGGGAGGACAGTGAACTCGATATCAAGCGCACCCGGCATATGTTGCTGTTGGCCCAAACCGGCAGCGGCAAGACGAACTGGGTGCGCAAGGAGGCGCTGCGGCTCGCAGAAACCCAGGAGGCGCTGCCGCTACTGGTTCAGGCGCCGATACTCGCGAAGTTTGCAAATCAGTCGCCCGGACTCAATGGGGAGGCACTCATCGCAGAGTTCCTGAGCCAGGACTGGAAACAGCAAGGAGGACCCGAGGCAAGCCGGATCGGTCTCAGCTTGCTGGACGCCGCCCAGGCCCCTCGTCCCGTGCTGTTTCTCGACGGATGGGAAGATCTAAGTGGGCTGGCGGACCGCGTCTTGCGCGCGCTCACGGCATTCATCAGGCGCTATCCCCGGCTACTGGTCTGTGTCACCACGCAACCCCAGGCAACACGGCTGCCCACTACCGATTTCGAGCGCTTCACCATCTTGGTGCCCTCTCCTGGAGCCATTGATCTCTTCCGGCAGCGCATCGATGCGGCTACCGCTGAACGGGCGCCAGCACTGATCGCGAAGCCCCACAAATGGCGCGGCATGATTTTGAATTACGAAGCTGTGATGGAGATTCGGGACTTTCTGGTTCCCTCCGCGCTCTTCCTGACACAGGCGCTCCTGCTCGATCTCGTCCATCCCCTTCCCGAGGCTCGCCATCGCGTCTACGATAACTTCTTGCGCAACCTTGCGACCCGCTACGATCGCAAGCAGGCTGCCGGTGCCCAGCCGCAGGGGACCCTCTGGTATCCGGAATCCGTAGCTGATCGGCTGCTGACCATGGGGCTCATTGCCATGGATCTGGCGTTCAGCACCAAAAAGTCGCCCCTTCAGGAAATGATTGCTCGATGCTTCCCCGCGCTCAACATTGAGCAGAGGGAAGGGCTGCTCGAATGGCTGCTTGGACCGGCGGCATTTCTCGTAGAGCAACACGGTCAGTACCAAGTCTTGGCTTACCCCGTCAGCGGCTATTTGATCTCGTGGTTCTGCTCCCACATGGAGGAGCAGCAGCGGAATCAGGCGCTGCTTCAGATGTTGCAGGATCAGCAGGACAAGACCTACATCGTCCGCCAAACGGGACTCTTGCTCGATCTCGCGGGGCAGCAAAGCCTCTTGCAGGCCATCTATGCGCAGATAGCTGCATCGAACGGTAACCAACCCAATCCCCCCGACATCCTGAGCCTGGCCGGCGCGATGATTGCCTATGGGCTCGGAAGCCTGGAGGACTGCGCTGATTGGGTAGAGCGAGCCCTCAGCGCGGCGCTCTCTTCCGCTCGTGTGCAGCTCATGCGAGTGGCCTGGCGCGTGACCAATCAGGAAGAGCGGCGCAGCATGCTCGACGCAGCACTGACCGCCAGGGTTGCAGCTGGCGACGGCTTTGAGTGGGCACGCCTATCGAGCCAGCACAAATACATGCATGTCGACGCCCCTCCGCTCCTTCCCCAAGCAGGAACGATGGCGCGCCTGCTTATCGATGCGATCCAGGATGCCCCCGGGAGCAAAGAGGCCATCGCATGCGGTCGTATCTTCGGGGCGAGCTGGCTTCTGTGGCCCGCTCAGGCCGGTCCTCTGATGCTGCTGAGCATCTGGCCCTCGCTCCGCCGGCTGGCTGCGCAGCGGGCGCAGACGCTGGTCTGTTTAGGCTGGTCGAAGGACGAGCTGCTTGCTCACGCCTCGGCGCTGCTGACCAGGCCGCAGTGGGATCCGCGCCGCGATCGGGTGCTGATGACCAAGAGACCGGCAGGGCTCCTGGTCGCAACCGCGACCCCAAGTGCCTCGCAGGATGCGAACCGTGAGCTGATCTGCGACTGGCTCTCGGTGCAGCCTTCATCCCGAGTCTCGGGCCTCCTTCAGAATAGGCATGCCCAGCTGGAGATGCATCATGTAGAGGGATTCTGGAGTCACTGGACGATCTCGCAATATTGGAACAGCACGAATGGAAGACAGCAGGCCGATGGGGCACGAGAAGCGTGTCTGCTCTGGACAAAACACCTCTTCGATTTACAAAAATCTACAACACGCGATGAGCAGATCTTACGCATCGTTGACAACTGCAGCGCGCGGGTCGGTCCACGCGCACTCCTTGCCCATCTGCCTTCTGATTCCAGTACCTTCGATTCGCCGCAGGTCCGCCTGCTGTCACAGGCCTGCCTGCTCTCCCTTCATCCCAACCTCGACCGCGACTCTTTTGAGCAGGCCCTGCGCGACTGCGCAGGAAGCGAGAGCGTCATATGGAGAGACCTCTCACAATATCTCGTCGGAGAGGCCGATTCGGAGGCGCTGCGCCGACTTCATGACCCCATTTCAGCCTACGGTGGAGTGACCAGCGATCCCATGCAGGTAGCTGGACTGCACTATCTTGTCGCCGGCCAAATCTGGCTGCCCGACGGCTCGGATTTCTCTATTGATGAAATCGCCTTCCGCGCAGGCATTCCGTCACTGCCTTACCTCGATGAACTCCCGCCGCTGAGCGAGAACGCCATTAGTTGATTGAGCCTGGGCCATCTAACCGCATCACCCATAAGATTTACCCCAGCGGAACGAACCCAGTCTCGTGCTAGGCGATCGATCGGTGGTTGCGTTATCGTTACAGTAGGGTATCAGTACACTCCATGAGGTAGAGCGTTCAGGTGTGGACATATGCGAAATCTAGGCTATCAGGAGTGCGTGCAGAACGTTGGAGGGCGTATAAGGAGGTTCTACTTCATGCCCTCTGAGTTTGACAAATGTCGTGAAGTTGTTGGCGACATTCAACAGAGAGCAATGCAGTGGTCACTCATAAGGTGGGCCAATCACCAGCTGTTTCCTTTGATGGATCTTTCCCCTGAGGGGATTGGCATTGGAAAGATGGCGTGGATGCCAGATTTTTTATAGCAGTCTGAATAGCTGTTAGTTCTCTTTGGCGCTGGGCTTCTTCATCCGCATCAGGCAGGAAACTCAGCATAAAGAGCAGAATCGACCAATCACTGATAAAAGTCGCCACTAGCCATCCCCAGAAATGGATACCATTCGCTCTAGAGCGCTTTGCCACAAAATAGCTAGCCGATATTTGAGGAAAATAATAGAATAATAGAACGAGTACAAACCCTAGTATGCTTGCAAGGGCAACCAGTACCAATGGCCAATTGATAGTCATTATAACGCCGGCCTTTCGATACCAGAAAGCTGGCTGATTCTTCGAGACAATTCCGCCCCGAAGTCTTGGCTGTTATGTTTTAGAGTAAAGAATAGAGAGTATCCGGCTGAACCCATTGCAATATATAACTCATGAACTCCTCTCGGACGAGTCGGCTGTCGATGCCGTCGAATCCAATCATACGGAACTGTCCACATACTGCGATCACAGACCAAAAAATAAAATGTCTGAGAAACCCAAGGGATAGCATAATCAGGACGCCATCCCTCAAACACCACGGCATGATCCAGCAAATGAATTGCACCAGGGCCGTATAAGGCCATTACTTTCTTTCTAGTTAGAGGTTGCTTGTATTTAATTTCGAACAGCATGATCTTTTCCAGTGAGCGAGGTCATGCGTAGCCGCTGCTCGCATTGAGTTTTTATATGATTGAATTCGAAGCAATGGGATGCAGCATTTCTATAAACCTCACAGACTACCAACGCTTTTTCGAATAATCCTTTATAAAAATAGCACTGAGCTAAGGCGAGGTTCGTATAATAGTTGTAAGGATCATGTTCCTTGATTATCATTAATTCTGCAATGGCTTCGTTTATCTTGCCTCTAGCTATGAACCAATCGATTAGCATATGTCGCAATGAAATATCTTTACGATGCGAGGCGCAGTATTCAATGAGGTTCTTTTGAACGATCTCGATATCTGTATCTCTTCTTTGAAATAACCGCCAAATTTCAAGTTGACGACTAGTATTGAGATACCGAAATAGAAAGAAAATAAACAAGGGAACAATTGCGACTCCAACAATCCCCGTAATTATTGCAAGACCTTTCGCCGAGCCTTCATCAAGATTCCTCCAATATACATATGACACCACAAATCCAACAAGCATAACAAAGAAGGCAGGAAATGAAATTCTAGGCGCAACAGCTATGCGTCTATATAGTCTCGTATCATGATATATTACACGAGCTGCCAGTAATGCAAATATGGAGATCGCCCCTCTCAAAAAGCAAATTATAATAGCCAAAGCAATCATAGCGTTTCTATTCAGCCTATGTTGCCTCTTTACTCTATCTTCCCACAATGGGGGTGTGATAAAATTGGCGGCTGCAGATGAGATTTCGTGATCAGAGACTCTTGCTTCACCGGGAAGTTTGTCAACCAACTCCTTGAGTTGATCTGCTGCAGTCACACGATTTTCTAATCGTTTCTCCAGCAATGAGAATACTATTCTCAGTAAGTCAGGCTGTATAGAAAGGGCGGGATCGCCTTGGGGAATTTGATGGTTTATTGCCTCTGCCAAAGACTCAACGGTTTCTCCTTGAAATGGCAAGCGTCCAAATAACATACGGAAAGCCACAATTCCTAGGGACCACAGATCAGATTGCTGAGTGGGGCGTCCGAGTAATTGCTCTGGTGCCATATATAGATATGTTCCGCCATGAGCCGGTTTTCTTGAAATCTGATCTGAGATTCGACTTATTCCAAAATCTGTTAATACAAAATCAAAATCTTCAGAATCAACTACGGCACGCAGAAGAATATTCGCCGGCTTAATATCTCGATGTAATATATTGAGTTTATGTGCATGACTCAATGCAGCGGACATTTGAGACAAGAACTTGATCACCAATTTAGGCCCGCAATTGGAATGTGATCGCAGGTAAGATTCAAGATTTCCTCCTGAAATATATTCAAGTGCAAGCACAATATTCGAATCCTCAACAAACGAATCGATAAACTTTACTATATGACGATGCTGCAGTTGCGAGAGAATGAGCGATTCTAGTAGTTGTCGATCGCTACCTTGACGCCGCGGTATAACCTTCAATGCCACTAATGTCGCACCGTTGTTCGCAGTGGCACGAAATACGGTACCATGTGCACCGCGGCCTAGCTCCGCATCAACCGCATAAGACTGGAACTTCTGTACGTGCATAGGTCGCTCGCTATCTACCGCATTCATAGATGTCTCTCCTATACGTAGGCAGGCTCTTTCTTCTGACAGGCGTTCCCTTTATTTTTCTCCGACTAGCTAGCTGGTTGTGCAGTCTGGGAGGGTGGCGGAGTTAAGATCATCAAGGGGCCTCTGTCCTCATGTCCCGGTCGATGCTTCCATGATTAGCGGAGTTGAGATTATCAAGGGTCCTCTGTCCTCATGTCCCCAGTCGATGCTTCCATGATTAGCGGAGTGCCAGGTATCATATTCAGTCCAATCTCGGGCCTGGCGAGGGGTTTGCTAAGCAGGGCAACCTGCTCGACGAGAAACTCCAGATTGAGGGCATCAGCGATGAGCAAACGGTCTCTTGCATGTAGGGGTGTTGGAGATCCGGTCTGGAGTGGGGTGCCATTCAAACGAGTGCCATGCTTGCTATAATCGACCACAAAGAACTCTTGACCGTCGCGCCTTATCTCCAGATGTCGACGGCTGATCGCCAGACTCTTAGCAGAGCCATCAGGTATGCGGAGGACCACATCGTTCCCGCTTGCAGGGTCGGCCCCAGGCTTGCGTCTCTGCCTGCCGACGGAGATGCTCTCTGCTCCCGGAACGGCTTCATAAATATAGGGAGTATTGAGCACTCGCAAATAGACTCGCTGAGAGAACTGGCCCCGTAGCAAAGGAGTGTGCTGGTCGGAGACTGCCTGACGCCCTGCCACTGTTGCGGCGGGGCCGTCACTGACTGGCCGGCTCAGGATCTGAGGTGACACCAGCAGCGCATGGATTTCTCGAACGATCTCAGTCCATGCCTCATCCTGGTTGGATGCCACCGTAACCGCGATGTGATTTCGAGGCAGGGGCTCAAGTTCCCCGAAAGGAGTAAACTCCCATGCCACTGGGCGAACCAGGATAGGAATCACTACAGCCAGCCCCTGCCTGCGCAACTCCAATGCTACCGGAACAAACTTGACATCCGACGAACTAAGGAAATCAGCCGTTATGAGAATTAGGATAATATTCGCTGAATGAATTTGATGTTCAATCTCGGATTCATAATTGGAACCGGGAGTAATACTCTGATGGTTCCAAATTTCAATATTCTTCTGGTCCCTAATGGGCTCGAGATGAACAACTAGCTTAGAGAGATGACCGTTATCCTCTGGAGAAGCAAATATGAATAAACGTACGGGTTGGGACATGAAATCCCTATAGTATCGTGGTGGAAGAATGGGATCTTGGCAAGGGCGTCTCCTGCAGATGATCTGCCTTACTAGCTACCGAATGAGTACCCATGGTCTTCATATCCTACGTGCGAACTGAGGTTTATCTGACACAGGTCAGAATGAAACCCATCGTTAATGTGGCGGCTCTACCTGCGCCGCGCTCACTTCAATCCCCACGTACCCGGTCCTCGCTTCGCAGATCCGGAAGATGTTCCGGAGTCGCTGGCCCTGGCCGCGGTAGCCAATACCCTCGGCTCCGACCTGATGAACGTCGATGGCATCGTGCATGCGATTGTCCACCTGCCCTGGCTTGCTCGCAGCCAGCCCGAAGATATGTACTTCCCTGCCGAGGTGCTGCCGATGGTGCGCATCCCATTCAAGCAGGAGTTTGTACTGGACCTGCTGCAACGCCACAAGCGCTATGAGGGACGCTTGCTGCCCAGGCAGGCTGCGCAAAAGCCAGAACGGAACGCACCCTGTCCCTGTGGCAGCGGCGTGAAGTACAAGCGCTGCTGCGCCAATCGTGCAGACTCAGACGCGGTTGCGCGCTAATAGCACGCCGCAAAAGTGGCTGCTGGCTCCGGCTCGCGTCGTTGCGTCTGCGCTCCGAAGCTCACGGATTTAAGGCGGTGAGCACCATCGAAAAAAATGTCAGATCGTTCCTGCGCCGAGGCTAAGGTTCGGGAACGGATCAGGTAGCGACGCGATGGTTGTACTGAGGCAACTTATAAGGGATTGTTGCTGCCGACGAGGAGATGATAGGCCAGTGCTGTGACTGTCTGTAATTGCCAGAAAGCACAGCGGCAAGATAAGGCGAGTGTCCGAACGTCTGCTTTCGAGGTACTGACTACCTGATCCACACTGACGAGCTCTTCAATTATAGCGACGGGCGCTGAGTTGAAGCGGACGCTACTTTTAGAAAGTCGGCTTTGCGCCCGTCAGGAATGCGATGAAGGACGCGGCCGCTCTGGGGGTGATCGTCTCTACGCGAAGCAGTCGATGCGTGCGACGGAGCGCTGTGCTATTCGCCCTGCGACGAGGCGATCAGCCGGACATGGATTCCTTCACCTTGAGCGCGGCCTGGAATCGCTTTGGCTGAGCCGGGTCTGAATTAGAAAGACGGGCTGTAGGTGGTCCACTCCTTGCCATTCCAATTACGCATCGTCCATCCTACAGTCCAGACGTCCTGACCCCTGCCCCAGACGGAAAAGAGCGAGGTTGCGGAGTCTCCGGATACTACGGACCACTCCTTTGTCTGGCCGTTCCAGTGGCCGCGGATGCCGCTGCGACCTACTGCCCAGAACTCATCTGGACCCGTGCCGTGCATCCGATAGAAGTGCGGAGCCGTCAGTTCGGGGCGCAGGCTCCAGTCCTTGCCGTCATAGTGCCAGACGATGCCGGTGTGTCCCGCTGCCCAGCAATCATTGGCAGACGAGCACGTGATGCCTATGATCCAGCTTTCCCGATCGGGCTCCTCATTCTCAACCGGGGGACGGCCGGTGAGCTGCTTTAACGATGACCACGCGCTTCCATCCCAGTGCATCATCCGCCTCGCGTTGCCGCCCACCCAGATGTCGTCGGCGCTGCTTCCTCCGATGGCGTCAAACCCGATGCTCTCGGAATCACCCGGCGCCTGTTGCCACGCAACCGTCCACTGCGCGCCATTCCAGAAAAGCACGGCCTGAGGCCCCACAGCCCAGATGTGGCTCGCATCCAATCCCCAGACATTGAAGAGCCCTGGCGGCTTGTCGCCAAGCGGGCTCTGATAAGTTGTCCACTGCAGGCCATCCCAGTGCAGCGGCTTGCCTTCCTCCCCGACCGCCCACATATCTTCAGGTCCACTGCCCCAGAGGCCTGCAACAATTCTCTCCGTTGGCATCGCCACCCGGCTCCAGATCGAGCCGTTCCAGTGCATGGCGATGCTGCCCCCTTGCTCAAAGCCCCCGACCGTCCAGATATCGTCTTTATCGAAGCCCCATACCTCGCGCAGAAAACCTGTTTGCTCGTTCGCCTCGCACCGGCCCGTGAGGCCGCAGATCTTCTGCCCGGTTCGCGCCCGCACCACCGAGCGATGCAGCAGCGTAAACGAGCAATCATCACTTGCACGCAGGCAGTCGCCAGACCAGCCCAGATATAGATCCGGACGCAGCGCCTTGCTGCTCAGCGAGACAGCTGTGCCAACCGGCAGTTCCAACAGACAGGGATGCTCTGGCTCATCGGAACTCGTCGCCACGCACGACACAGGTGCCGGCAGCTCGCCCTCCGCCTTGATCAGCACCGTCTCGACATCGCGGGCATCTACCGCGAGCTGACACAGCCGCTGATCCAAAGAGATGAGTTCGACTTCAGCGCGCACCGGCTCGGTATAGACCGGGGTCACCCAGACCGACGAAGCGGCCTTCTGGATCGCGCAGGCGCTGCGATCCAGCACACGCGCAGTTAGAAGCAGCGAGCCCGTTTCGGACTCTGGGATATAGACCAGGGCGCGATTCTGCTGGGGTCGCAGGTGCAGCATGGTGCGCAGGCGTCCGTCAAACTCGGCCAGGAGCTCGATCTCCTCCACATCCGTTGCCGAGGTGAGGCCGCTCAGCGTGACCAACACCGGAGTATCGCGAGGTCCACAGTTGAGCACTGAAATACCAACCAGCAGTCCGAGCCCAAGCAATTGAAAGAACTGAGTTTTCGTTTTCATCGTGTACCTCCAGTGAGGGCGTTGGTCACCCATCCGATCTTCACGTCATCATTGGGCTGCCAGGGTCGGGGCGCGAGTGTGCCCGCCAACGCGGCGGCAGCCCCCGAGGTGAGGACCGCGGCAGCTGCCCAGAACCAGCCCTTGCGATAAAGCGGAATTCTGGATTCCGTGTGTACCTGCGGATGCGGAGCAATCACGTTGATCACGACGTTGTTATTGTTGCTATTCTGAACCGCTACGGCAGCCGCTGACATAGACGCCGGCGACGCGGCAACTTCAATCACCGGCTTGTTTACCACCGTCGGAGCACGCGGGCTGCTGCGCTCGCGCGTCTGCTCCGCGCGCGTGGTCCCTCTCCGGCTCTGGATCTCAGCGAGCAGCGCGGGATCCGAGACTGCGGTCTTTTCGGCCAAGCGATACCAGTCGAGTGCTTCCGGATAGCGCTCCAGCTTGTGCAACGTACGTCCGATGTTCACGGCGACCCGGGGATCCGCAGTGCGGTCGTAAGCTGCCTCGAACGAGCGCAGCGCCTGAGCGTGCTCGGCAGCCTGGCTCAGCTCTAGGCCCCGATCCAGATGCTGCCGGCAGAGAGCGTCGTGTCCGCACACCATATCGGCGGCGAGCGCGCCGGCTGGCAAGAGCGCCGCCAGCGCGGCTTGGAGCACACACTCAATCGACAAAAGGTGTCTTGGCATCACAGTCCTCCTGTTCTGGGGAGAGTTGTCCATCGAATCTCGCCACGGGCTGGAGCGGAATGAGCCGTAGCGGTGACGGTGGGGATGGGCTGGGAAGCCGCACCGGCTGCGGCAAAAAGCCGCTTTTGCGCAGGCACAGCTGCCAATAGGATGGCGAGACAGCGAGCGGCGAGCGCACCTGCCAGGGCGTCTCGCCAAGGATGCGTCCGGTCATAGCATCGATTACCAACGCACCGCTCGGCTCACTACGCAGCCAGAGCATGTCAGCCTGCTGCGGCGCCCGCGAATGCATCGCAGGTATCGTCTCTTTGCGTGGCCGATGCGGCGACATGAATGCATAGGCCATCCCACCAATAAGCAGCGCCGCGAAGAGCAGCAAAGCCGCAGCCGCGCAGTAGAGCCTTGGGCGCCTCTCAAAGTCAGCTGCGGGTGCGTGGTCCGTGAATTCTGTTAGCGACTCTGTCTCTGCAAGCAGCGCCGGGTTCATCTCAAGAAGCTGCTGGGCCAGCGCTTCGCGGGGCGATAAGAGCAAGAGCAGGTTCAGCTTGCGCAGCCGATCCATGCCATCGCTCCACCGCTGGTAGACGGCGGGAAAGTGGTCCAGACAGAACGCATCTAGATCCGCATCGGACTTGAGCAGAAGCTCAGCCCAGCGACGGAGCGTGGCCCGGGGTGGCGCAAACTTCTGAAGTGATGCTGAGGGTGTAGAATTGGAATGTGCCATAGGCCCCAACCTCGCGATCAAAAACATTACTGAGGCAATGCCATTTTATCTGACAGATCATTCCTCTTGGGAAGATATTTTCTCAAATTCATGTTCGCCTGACTGCGGCGCGACTGAGCACTTGCAGCTGCGCAGGTAGGGGGCCGAAGCTAAAGGGAAAAGACTGGGCGTCGCAAGTTCCGCCGACGCACCTTGCTCGGCTATCCGCAACGCCAGAGATGACGCCATGTACACATCCACTCTCGCGTTGCCTGGCCCGCGATGAGGTCAAGCCATACGGCGTCAGGTTGTCGGCGTAGGCTTGCGAGGGCCGGCTGGTCAGCACTATCCGATTAAGTTGCTGCGGAGCAGGCGGCGCGCACCGCAGTGGAGCTGTTTGCCGCCGCGCTGCCTCACGTCATGGGCGCTGGCATGCCGCAGGCAGGCGCTGCTCCAGCTAGGCCGGGCCGAGGAAGCGGTCGAGTGCGCGCGCCTGGAGCGCCTCGGCGGCCTGCTCCAAGGCGAGACGCTGCCGCCGCTGGTGCTAGCGTAGAGCCTGCCCGCGAGCGGCGATCGAACCAGCGCCGCCATGGCCGCGTCCGGTGCCAAGCGGCGGCTCCACTTCCGCGCAGACCGCCTCGGCAATCCCAGCTGTCGCTTGAGCTTCATGATGCTCCCCGGGAGCATCGACACACGCTCCTCCCCGGCGCCTGAGAAGCCCTCCCTCGACAGCGCTCGCTGGCTCGCGATAGGCTCTGCCGCCATCAACGAGAATTCCCCAACGACCGTGCCTTGGATAATATGTGCAGATGCTGCGCATCCTGTTCGTATCTACCGGCTCCTTTGATGAATCCCAGAGTGCATCCTCGCTCAGCGCCGAGAGAGTGTATCGGGGTCTCGAAGCTCAGCTGCGAAAAGGTGAGCGCATCATATGCGCTGAGCTGAAGCACGTGCGGCTGGACACGCTCGACCGGATCGAAAGCGAGGTGCGCAGCTTCCGCCCAAACGTCCTCCACTTTGCCAGCCCCTGCGGAGCTGCAGCGCCCATTCCTCTCAGCTCTCTGCGGCAGTCTCTGGAGCTACTTTGTATCGAGCTGCGCTGCCTGGTGCTTGGCGCGTACGACTTTGGAGAGCAGGAACTCCTCCGGCTCATGCCGGTGCCCTGCGTGGTTGCCCTGGAACCCGCAGCTGAGGCTCAGATAGCAGCACACTTCTCGACGAGCTTTTACGCGGCGCTAGCCGCCGGCGAGTCGTTGGGCAACGCCTTTGCGCTGGCCAAAAACAGCGCGTATGGAGCGGCGCAGCCCCAGTCCGGTCTGCCTCTGCTGGCGGGCTTGCCCGGAGTCGAGACGCTGCCGCTGGTCCAGCGCATCAAAATCTTCTGCATCCATGCACCTGCCGAGCGCGATGCATACGATGAGTTGTGCCGCTTTCTGACGATTCATCGCCGAGCGGGAACGATCGGGCTCTCGGCCGCCCAGGATGTACCGCCGACGGCCGATGCGGGCCCTTATAGCGAAGAGCAGCTTGCGGCGGCCGATGTGATCCTGTGCCTTGGGAGTCCAGACTTCATCGCGGATGACCGCTGCGACGGCCTGGCACTGGGCGCGCTGCGACGGTACGAGGAGCAGCGAGCCGCCGTGATTGGCATCCTGGTGCGCACCTGCCATTGGAAAGAGACTCGGCTTGGAGCGCTGCAGCCGCTGCCGCGCAGCAGGGGCACGCTGACCCGAGCGAACCGAGATGCCTGGTGGACGGAGGTCTCTTCGGAAGTGATGCAAGTTGTGCGCGCACAGGAGGAGACGAAGCTCGAGGCCCAGTGGTCAAAGGTCGGCCGAGGTCTCGCGGCATCCATCATCTCTCCCACTGTACCAGTCAGCGCGCCGCCGCCGCCGCAGTCCCGGGAAGCCCCAACTGCTCTGCGCGCGCAGCTACAGGAGCTCTTTCCTGCCGCCTCCGACTTCGAGGCGTTTTGTCTGGACTATTTCCGCCACGTATATAGGCAGTTTGCGTCAGGGCAGGATCGAACCCAGCGCGAGAACCTCCTATTCGAGCGCGTGCCGCCAGATGAGATCCTGGCCAGCCTGTCGGGCTATCGCAACCGTGTGAAATTAAAGAGATAATCTGGGCAATTTCGAACGGAGCTCAGTGCGATTTTATTATCGCTCTTAACTCCTGAGCTGCTTTTGTCATATTCAAACTTTCGTATATTTTAATAGCCTGTTCTAGATAAGTTTTTGCTCCATAGAAAATACCATACGAGTGCTCATAGCGCAGACCCAATCTTCGCAAGGCATTTGCTTTCCCCAGCTCGCTCCCAACAATTCCCTGAAGCTCAATATCGCGCTGAAGATATTTTTCGATCTGATCATTGGTCAAATTCAATGGTGAAATAGCCAGCAAGGCTTCATGGTAGACCAGAGATAGCTTTCGCTCATGTAGTTTTTCGGCGATTCCAATTGCCTCCTCGAAATTATGTTGTGCCGCCGCATTCTCCCCCCGGGATATCTGATACATTCCAACGGCATGATAGGATTTTGCCTGTTCCACTATAGAATTCGGCAAAGCAGTATAAGCACTTTTTCTATAATAATCTTCTGCAGCAGCGCTATCTTCCTTTTTCGCAGAGATGGATGCTAATAGATAGAGTGTCTTGGCTTTACCTGCAATCTGCTCATGCTTGTTGGTTAAATTCAGTGCCAGCTTAGAAAAGTGTTCAGCATCGTGGATTCGATTGATATCTAAGTAGATGTGCCCGATTTCGGAATATGAATAAATTTGACCTTCAATATCTGCCACTTTCAGGGCAAATTTATTCAAATCAAAAGCGGCTGAGAGGATTGCATTGGGCTCCCCTTTGAGAACTGCGGTCTTTACGAGCCCTGTCAGGGCGCGCAGCTGATCATCGACGCTGTTAGTAATCTTTGAGAATTCTAAATAGGACTCATACGCCTTCTTCGCCTGCTCAGCGTTCTTTTGTCGTATGGCGACTTCACTCAGTCCCCGCAGAGCTCGCCGCTGACCGAGATTGTGGTTGGCCTGCCGAGCGTCTGCGAAAAGCTTCTCATATTGGATACGCGCCTGATCGAGCAGTCCTGTGTTCATGGTTTTTTCGGCGACATCGTAGGCGAAAGATAGGGTTTCCTCTGATCTCCGATGAGGATCCGATACCTCAGTCTTGACTTTGGGCGTAGCTACCGACGCGGATGCGGACCCAGCGCCGCTGGCTGCCCCGCCGGCCGCGGTCGGCGCAGCGGTCACGGCGGACCCTCCCGTGTCCGCTGCGCCCAGGATGACTTTCGGCTTGGCAGCGGGATTTATAAGCAGGACATTAGAAGCGCCGATGATCTCGTCGGCAGGCCCGAGCGCGAAGACCTGATATCTCCACGGCCCGGAGGAGTTCCGCGGCGGCAGATCAACATAACTCTGGGTCTTCGGCTGCGGCAGGCTTAGCGCCTCGTCGTCGCGAGACAGCGCAAAGGCCGTCACTCGGCTCTGCTGGATCTTCTCTTCACTCCAGCTCAGGCTGATCCTGCCGTCCTTGAGCCGTTTGCCGGAAATCTTGATCTCTGGAGCAGGGCTGGGCTCGCGCTCAGGCACGGTCACGACGCGCGGCGGCGGCGGCTCTGGCGCTGCCGGACGATGCACGGTGACCGAGAACTCGAAGCCGCGCAGCGTGTAGCTGATGCCCAGCTGGGCATCCTGGCCGGGCCGCAGAGCGGTCCAGGGGGCAGACTCCCCGGTCAATGTCCAGATATAGGGCTCGTCCTGGGAGCGCTGCTGGCCGCGAATCAAGCTGGATGAACTGATCCCCAGCTTGAGATAGACGAACGCATCGCTTGCCGCATGCCGATCGCAGAAGCGGAGGGTGTCGCCGGGGCTCAAGACCAGCGGGTTCTGCTCCGGCTGCTCCAGGAAGAAGAACTCCGGCCGTGGCGGCTTCAGAATGGCTTGCAGGCGCTGACGGGTGCTCCGGCTGGCGATCGTACCGACGCACAGTCCGGCGACGAGCAGCCCCGAGATCGCGGCAGCCCGCTGCATCCGTCCGGGGAACTGCGAGCGCTGAATCTTGAACTTGAAGGCGCGCTGTTCGGCAAGCGACAGGCCGCTGGCCAGCAGGCTGCCGTAGCCTTCATCGTTCAGGCTGCGCAGCGAGCGGTGGCCCTGCTTGGCCAGGTCGGGAACCAGCGCCCAGAGCCGGGCCAGCGTTGCCTTGGCCAGAACCAGCGCCACGCTGGCGGATCGCTCCAGGATGGCGACGTCGCTCAGAACCAGCTTGGCCGCCCAATCGACCGTGCGATGCAGCAGCTGCGGCTCGCGCTCGCGCAGGTGCTCGATGAGGGCCGAGCGAAACTCTTCTTCGAAGACCAAGCCGCCATCACCGAACCAGCGCAGCCCCGGCACCTCCCAGACTCGCTCTGCAAGCTCCCAGGGCACGCTGGTAAACTCCTCTTGCCGCAGAGCCCAGAGCAGCCGGCTATCCAAGTTTCCCACCCAATCCAGCACGGCGGCCATGGCAAGCCAGAGAAATCCCTGCTCGCCCAGTGCGGCACGGCAGGATGAGAGCCGCAGGTGCAGCTCTTTGCCAGCGGGAAAAGGAAAGTGGTAGCGCTCCGGCAGTGCCAGCGAGCCCTGCTCGGCGCGCGGAGTCCCCAATCTCAGCAGCCCCTCTTGACTCAGCGGAATGAGCCGGATGTGGCGAGCGAGCGTGCGCGCTCCACGATCCCAGAGCTCCATCGGTCGCGGATGAAACCAGATGCAATCGGAAAGCAATGCAAGAAAGTCGCCTCGTATCTGTTGCTCTTCGATGGATGAGGCATCGCTCAGCACGATTACGGCAGGAGAGTCGTGCCTGAGCAGAGCCTGTTGCAAGGACTGCGGATCCTCGAGAGCCGGACTCTCGGAAACCTTGAGCGGACTGCCGTCCATGTAATAGTGAATGATGGTCGCTCCTTGCCGCTGTAGCGCCAGCAGGAGCTGGCGGCCGTGCTCAGGCCAGCGAGCCATGTGTGGTGAGACATCCTGCAAGAACATCACGGCGCGATGCTCACGCCAGCGCTGATGACGCAGATTCAGACGCCCCGCAAACTTGGCCGTAGCCAGGACGGTTGCAGTCCCATCCAAGCGGTTGCTCTCGACCAACACCGACGGTGCAATCAGATGAAAGGCCGCTTCACGTACAGCCCCTGGGTCCAGCGGCAGGAGCTCATGATGGGGCGGTAGGCCGATCCGATACCTCCTCGGTCCGGTCGCCGCAGCCAACTGCTTTACGTTTCGCTCTTGCCGATGTGCACGGCGAGTTCGAAAAGCGACCAGAGCAGCCAAAAAGACACCGATGAGCAGCGGCGGCACGAAGTAAAGGGCATTCACCGCCGGACGCTCCACCGGACAGATTGCATCCAGTGGAGGCAGCGGTGGCGGAGCTGGCTCTGGCTCTGCATCTTCGTAAGTCGGTGTGGATTCCACGCTTGGCGGCAGACTGGGTAGCTCCGTTCCGGACGGGAGAGATGGGCGCAAGCGCCAGCCCAAGATTACGAGTAGCGCGAAGATGGGAACCAGCCCGAGAAGCCATCTCCTCCGTCGCACAGCAGAGGCTTGTGGCTGAGCCGACGCCGGGGAGCTTGCTGCCGTCGCTTGCTCCGCGGCCCCGAGCGCACTTGGACTGCCGTCTGTCAGGTTTGCTTCGAAGGTGTGTGCAGGGCGTGTACCGGCTTTGTCCTGGGCATCGACGAACAGCCAAGGAACCATGTGATCGATGATCTGCCGCTCCTCATCCGTGCGCGCCAAGACTGCCTTGAGCGCCCGTATGCACTGCTCGCGCGGCCAGTCTTGGGCGTGGCTGAAGACAGCAGCCAGCCTGGATGCGTCGTCGATGCCGACGCGCATACCCTGCTGATGTAGCGCATTCAAGAACAGCCCGACAGTATCTGCCGGCGAAGCGCTATCGGGCTTCTTGAAGCCGCTCATAATCTTCGCGATCCTTGAGCAGCGCCTGCCACAGCGGTAACTCGGGAAGCCGTAAGCGCTGTAGTTGGTCGGCACCGATTCCATGGCGGTGCAGACCGTGGATCCAGGTCAGAAGCTCACCAGTTGCGGGCTTCTTCGTCAGATGAGGGATCTCTCGGACTTTCTGAAACTTGTCTATACTGATCGATAGGAGCCGCGGATCGAGGTCGATATTGCCCAGGCGCTCTTGGACGATTTCGATCAGCTTGCCCCGCTCTGGAAAGCGGATATGAAAGAAGATGCAGCGCCGCAGGAACGGCAGTGGCAGCTGGCGCTCGCTATTGCTGGTGATGACTACGATCGGGCGCACCTTGGCTTTCTGGTGACGGGCATCGCCGTCGAGCTCTGGCACCTCGAACTCCATGCGATCGAGCTCATGCAATAGATCATTCGGAAAGTCTCGCGGCGCTTTGTCCACTTCGTCGATCAGCACGACGCGGCGCTGCTTTTCCCGGATGGCGATTCCCAGCGCTTCGTAGCGAATATAGTTCTCCGGCTTGCTTGCTCGCTCGTGCCTGCCTGCCTGGATGTCGTGAAATCTTCCGACTGCATCGTATGTATAGAGCAAGTCGGTCGCCCGCGAACCCGAGCGGGTATAAAAGACCAACGGCTCTCCCAGATCCAACTCTCTCGCGATGCTCTGCGCCAGCGCTGTCTTGCCGCAGCCCGGCTCCCCAGTCAGCAGCAGCGGCTGGCCAACGCACAGAGCCAGGTTCACGGCTTCGACAAGGTGGGAGTCTGCCAGGTAGCGTCCTTGTTCGCGCAGCGCCAGCGGGTTGTCCCCCAAGGCACGAGCCGCCTCGGGCCGCACTTCTCCGTCTCCCAGGTAGATGTAGAATTGCTCACGCACTTCGACGCTCATTGGGGTCTCCATGTCGAGATCAAGTTCCTCAGTCGCTCGAGAATCATCTCGTTGTCAGCACCACCGCCGACGAAGTTTTCGGCAATCGCAGCCGCGCGCGACTCTTCCAGGTTGAGGACATCTTCCAGGAATCTCGCGATATAGGGCCCGTCAAACGGCAGCAGATCCGCAAGCACTTCGACCTTGGCAGGCTCGCTCCCTTTCTTCTTCTCTCTGAGCTGCGCCACTACAGCGCGCGTATGTTCGATGGCCTCCCGGATCTGGGCCGCTTGTCGATCCCGCGCAGCTGGACGCCTTGGGTAACCGATCAGTAGAATCAGAAAGACTGCGAGTGTGCTGCATTCCTGCTGCGCCTGCGCCAACAGCGACTGAAACAGATCTTGAGCCAGCTCGACGAGGGCCTTGGCCTCGACCTGAGTGCGTGCCGTGATCGGCTCCTGTAGATCGAGCACAACGACCTTGCCGGTTCGGCAGCGATTGGCGAGCTCTTGGACGATACGCAGCTCTAGCTCTTCCAGGGAGCCATCGCTACGCAGGTAGAGTGCATGGGCGAGCGCAGCTAGGAGCTGTCCACGCCGCAGGAGCGGCTCGCCCGTATAAAACCAGTCAATCGTCGCCACGGGCCGCCAGAGCACATTGCCATTTGCCGCGAGGTCATGTTGAATGCGGTCCGAGACGTGACGATGGCCGCGCCCGCATTCCCCCGGGATCACGATTACCAGTGAGGCCGGCCGGTTCAGAAAGCGCATCAGTCGCCCGCGCTGGTCGTCGTGTCCAAAGGCCAATATGTTCGGCGGCGGAGCCGCGGCCCCGTCCCCACCAACCATCAAGGGGAGCGGCTGCGCGGAAACAGCAAGCGACACGAAGGCCCAGGCCAGGCTGTCGCGCTTGTCATCGTAGAGCGACTCCCGCGCAGAGTGAATGGCCAGGTCCACGGAGTCCCCGGCGGCCAGAGCACCGTAGAACGCCTTGGCAAGCACCGCGTGCTCCCATTTGCTCAGCGGAGCAGACGCACACGCGACGAATCGGCAGCCCTCCTGCAGCAGCTGCTGGCCCAGCGTTGCAAAGCACTGCCACGGCGAGTGCGGTGTCTCCTGAAGTGAGGTCAGAGCGACAAGCTGTACCTGACGCCCAGCGGAGCGGTGCAAGACCGACATCAGCGAATCGCCAAGCTGTGCGGCCGTGACGGCGCAGGAATGTCCTGCTCCTCGGCAGAACAGCAGGGCCTGTCCGGTCGCCGCGGTCTTTCCGATGAAGTGCCAGACGTGAGGCGGACCATGGGTACGATATCGCCACTGGAGCTGCTCCCAGTCGCAATCCAGATCCAGATTCACCGAGACGCGGCCGCGCGTACCGGCTTGGATAATCGGCTGGCTGACCTCGTTGAGCACATCGCCAAGGAGCGCACCTCTCGCTACATGCCCCTCAGATCGAGATTCCTCGGGCGGCAGCCACCCCAGCGCCTCGATCACCAGTTGATAGGGGGGGGGTTCGGCCTTATTCGCCCTGGGCTCACTCCAAAATCGGCTGCGGCGTACCATCACCAGCGACGGATGCACGCTGATAGGAATGCGCTTGGGCACCAGACTGTCGAGGAGCGCCAGCTCCCAGGGCCACTCTACAAGCGAGTCGGGAAGTATTACCTCGACCCGGCGCCGATTTACACACGGAATGTTTGCCTTCGATAAGTAGCCGCTGAGCTCCTCGCGGAATAGCACGGCCCCCAGTCGCTCTCCTGCCGAAAGCAGCGTCGCCTTGCGCGTCTCTGCGCTGTCGGCAGCTGCGATCCGGGCCCAAACCCGATCACCGCGCAGCTCCGCGCTCGGCCTCACAAAAGGAGCCAAGAGCTGCTCCCCGGAATCAGTTACATACACGACTCGCCCCGCTTCTGCCGCTTGCAGGTCGATAGTCAGCCAGGGATCTATCTCTCGCTGTTGCATCGAAAACCCTTCGTATAGCTATCCGTTCTCATCGCACGCGAGATGCAGCCGTGGTGCCATGCCATATACGCTCTCATCATCGGAAATATGACCACCACTGGAAAATTCCCAGTTCAGCTGCAGCAACCTTCGCGGTGCTGGGATGAGAGTTGGGAGACGGGTCACAGACCTACATAAACGATGGTTTTTCTAACGATCGAGTAAGCGCCGGCTCAAGGCCGGCGCTCCTCACAGAACCGTACGTGCCCTATTAAGGCATACGGCTCTTCGAGTTGTGGTTCCTCAGGGCACCAACCCCGACGGCCATGACCTTCGGTGATACGCCTCGGGCCGTTGACCGTCGCGTGGCGGATTTCGCGGACCTTGCCGCCATTCAAGGTCTGAGATTCCCGACGCAGTCTGAGTCTCTGCGTGGCTCCAAGTATCCAGGGCCGTCGTGCCTTTCCTTTAGTGAGTCCGTCTGTGCAGACTCCGGGAGCTCGCTGGCTCTGGTTCACAACCCGTCTCGCCCTTGGCTCCATGGGCGTTACCCCACTTCCTCGCTACTATGACGAGATCTGACTTCTCCTCGGGCGCTCACCCTGAGCTTGGCCGCTACGCCTTGCCCAACGGCTAAGAAGCACTGGCGATGTTGTGCTCCACCCCGAAGAGATCTCCCAAGTTCCGACATCAGCCGTGTGTACATGCCATGGTCTATGACCCCGATGGTGCCGACGGTCGTGACCGCCGGTGTTGCCTTCGCTCTCGTCAGACAAGCTCGGCCACCATGGAAAAGCAGCTTAACGGGGCTCGATCCCTTCACGCACGATGCATTACGGCCTGCACACTCCCTGTCTACGCTTCGCGAACTGTCTCGCGACAGCCCACGCAAGACTCGGTACCGTGAGGGCCTCCGCGAGTCACAGCACATGGCTCTCCCCGCTTCGCCCCTGTTTCCACGGACGGGACTTGCACCCGCTGGTTGATATCAGCTTTGCTTGGCGCACCTGACGCTTTCAATACCGCGACCTCGCCTGTGGGGTCAAGGGTGGTGACGGCCGGATATTTCACCCGCTGTATCAGAACGCCCTGCATTAGCCGCAGGCGGGAACCCGACGCCGCTGATGCCCCGACCGTCACTCTGACTGGCGGTCAGTACGACCAGGTATCTGAAGAAGCAAGCATCTGCTCGGGCTGGACAAGCGGGACCTGGCTGGGCGGGCTCATGAGGTTGCTGAAGGTCTCACCGCAAGCGATGAGATCTCGGAAAGAGACATGGCGGCTGCATGGCGCTGAAAGCAGGTCCGTTGCCTGATAGGCCTCCGGGCGAGCGCGCTGCGCCGTGCGGCGCTCCCCTGAGCTGTGTATCAAAGCCTCCCGTTGGCACGCCGCTGTGCCACTTTGAGCCGAGGTGGGTTGAACTTTTCGCGTTCGGCTGGGTCCAGGTCAGGGGCAAGAGAAGGACGCGCAGGACGGGGCGCACAGAACTCGCAGGATGGGTCCATACAAGCCTTGGCCCACCACCGGTCACAGGCTCGACAGAACTCCGCATCGTACGGATGCGAGTAGTCGAGCACTCTGCCGCAGGTGCAGCGCCGATCGTACTCAAGCGCCAGCATGACACGGAACCCTGGTTTGCGTGTAGGCACGGTGTTAGCTGACATGGATCGCCTCCGTGCTACGAGCCGCCGAGCTGCATCGGGCTGAGGGCCAGGCCGTGCGCGGTCATGGCTCGCCTGGCGTCTTCCTCGCTGACGATCGGCATGGACTCGATCAGCTTGACCAGTTCGGCGCGAAGGACGGTCAAAGTCGTGCGGAGTGAGGTCCGTTCGTCGGGCGAAGAGGTGTACAGGATGCGATGGTTCAGCTCGACGATCGTGCGCATCA
>Ga0075163_10002454_pt1 | contig 24903 bp, 23 predicted proteins | sample JI1023141ADNA_FD_71478 | JGI IMG/M metagenome (GOLD analysis project Ga0075163, IMG submission 71478) | Wastewater effluent complex algal communities from Wisconsin, to seasonally profile nutrient transformation and Carbon sequestration -... | ecosystem: Engineered > WWTP > Effluent > Algae... | reverse complement strand
GTTACGGTTAGCGGGTGAGCACGGCTCCGGGGGCCCCGCGACGGATCAGTGCATTCGTCGGTTGGCTCGCGCGCACACCGTGGCCGGTGTTCACACTCGGGATGCTGCAAGCCGACATCATCGGCGCGCTGCTGGTGCTGGGCTTCCTGAGGTTCGGCCTGCCGCCGGCCGATCGGATTCAGCTGCAGGACCTTCCGAGGCTGAATCTCGCGATCTTCCTGACATTTCTGTTCGTCTCGTTCACGGCGGGGTCCGCCCTGAGCCTCAAGCTGCTGGCGCCGGTGTTCCGCTGGCAGCGGCGCCACGCGCTGCTGGCCGACGACCACAATCCCGAGGCCACCGAGCAGGCCCGGCTTCGCGCGCTGCGGATGCCCCAGTACCGCTCGATGATCAGCATCGCCAACTGGCTGGTGGGCGCGGTGGTGTTCATCGCGGCGAGCTGGCCGGTTGCCAGCCACGCGGCCCCGGTGTTGGCAGTTGCGACGCTTCTGGGCGCTACGGCCACGGCGATCATCGGATACCTGCAATCCGAGCGGGTGTTGCGGCCGGTCGCAGTGGCAGCGCTACGCGGCGGTGTGCCGGAGAAGTTTCGGCGCCCCGGTGTAGTGCTGCGCATGGTTCTCACCTGGCTGCTGTCGACCGGGGTGCCACTGCTGGCCATCGTGCTGTCGCTGATGGCGGGCGAATTGGAGCTGCTGAAGGCGCCGGCCGAAAGTTATTTCACTCCGATCCTGCTGATGGCGTTGGTGGCGCTCGTGGTCGGGCTGGCCGGCAACATACTGGCCGCGATGTCGATCGCGGACCCCCTGCGTCAGCTCCACTGGGCACTCGGCGAGGTTCAGCGTGGCAACTACAACGCACACATGCAGATCTACGACGCCACCGAACTGGGCCTGCTGCAGGCCGGATTCAACGACATGGTCCGAGATCTCAACGAGCGCCAACGGATGCGCGACCTCTTCGGCAGATACGTCGGCGAGGATGTCGCGCGGCGCGCGTTGGAGCGCGGCACAGAACTGGGCGGTCGGGAGACCGACGTCGCGGTGTTGTTCGTCGATCTGGTCGGTTCGACGCAGTTGGCCGCCACCCGGCCGCCTGCTGAGGTGGTCAACCTGCTCAACGAGTTCTTCCGCGTAGTGGTCGACATCATCGACAACCACGGCGGCTTCGTCAACAAGTTCCAGGGCGACGCCGCCCTGTGCGTGTGGGGCGCCCCGATTGAGCATCCCGATGCGCCCGGGGCCGCCTTGGCGGCCTCACGCGAGTTGCACGAGCAGTTGGGCAGCGTGCTGGGGTCGGTCGTCGACTGGGGCATCGGTGTATCGGCCGGCCGCGCAATCGCCGGGCACATCGGCGCACAGGCGCGGTTCGAGTACACGGTGATCGGCGACCCGGTCAACGAAGCGGCTCGACTCACCGAACTGGCGAAGTACGAGGAAGGCCGGGTGCTGGCTTCCGCGATCGCGGTCAGTGGTGCTGTCGACGACGAAGCCGCCTGTTGGGAAGTCGGCGAGATCGTCGAACTCCGTGGCCGCATCGCACCGACCCAACTGGCTCGCCCGGCGAAGGCGCCGAAGTAGCCGGTTCTACGTGCTCTTGGCGACCTTCTTGGCCACGGCCTTCTTCGCGGGCGCCTTCTTGGCGACGACCTTTTTCGCGACAACCTTTTTCGCGACTGCCTTCTTCGCGGCCGCCTTCTTGGCAGGAGCCTTCTTGGTGGTCCGTTTCACCGGCCCACGTGCCCGACGGTCGGCCAGCAACTCCGATGCCCGTTCGTCGGTAATCGAGAGAACGTCATCGCCCTTGCGCAGGCTCGCGTTCGTCTCGCCGTCGGTGACATACGGTCCGAACCGGCCGTCCTTGATCACCATCGGCTTGCCGGACGCCGCGTCGTTGCCCAGTTCGCGCAACGGTGGGGCCGAAGCTCCTTGCCCGCCACGGCGTTTCGGCTCGGCGTAGATCTTCAGCGCTTCCTCGAGGGTGATGTCGAAGATCTGCGCTTCACTGGCCAATGAACGAGAGTCCGTACCGCGCTTGAGGTATGGACCGTAGCGCCCGTTCTGCGCAGAGATCTCGTCGCCGGTCTGAGGATCGACACCGACCACCCGTGGCAACGAGATCAGCTTCAGAGCGTCTTCCAGCGTCACCGTCTGCAGGTCCATCGAGCGGAACAGCGAACCTGTCCGTGGCTTTGGGCCGGTTGGGGGCTTCTTACCCCTTTTGGCGGTAACCCCGTCGTCATCGTCCGGAGGTGGCGGCGGAAGCACTTCGGTGACGTAGGGGCCGTATCGTCCGTCCTTCGCGACGATCTCGTGCCCAGTCTCGGGGTCGATACCGAGGCTCCGGCCTTCTTGCGGTGTTGAGAACAGTTCTTCGGCAAGTTCGAGCGTGAGCTCGTCCGGAGTGATGTCGTCGTGGAGATTGGCGCGCTGCGGGGTCGGTTCACCGTCGTCGCCGGCGATCATCCGTTCGAGGTATGGTCCGTTCTTACCGACTCGGACGCAGATCGAACGACCGAGCTCGTCGTCAAAGAGCTTGATGGAGTTCACTTCTCGGGCATCAATGCCTTCGAGGTTGACGCCGACCAGCTTCTTCAGCCCGCCCGCCCGCGCAATGGAATCAGCGACCCCGTGCTCACCACCGAAGTAGAAGTTGTTGAGCCAGTTGGTCCGTCGCTCGTTCCCGGAGGCAATCTCGTCGAGCTCGTCCTCCATGGCCGCAGTGAAGTCATAGTCGACCAGCCGGCCGAAATGCTGCTCCAGAAGACCGATGACCGCGAACGCGATCCACGACGGCACCAGCGCGCTGCCCTTCTTGTGGACATAGCCGCGATCCTGGATGGTCTTGATGATCGACGAGTAGGTCGACGGCCGACCGATACCGAGCTCTTCCAGAGACTTGATCAGCGATGCCTCGGTGTAACGAGCAGGCGGGTTGGTCGTGTGGCCGTCCGCGGTGAGACGGTTCGCGTCCACCCGCTGGCCCTGACTTAGCCGCGGCAACCGGCTCTCTGCATCGTCGGCCTCACCTCCGGCTTGCTCGTCGACGGTTTCGACGTAGGCCTTCAGGAAGCCGGGGAACGTGATGGTGCGCCCACTGGCAGCGAATATGACTTCCCGGCCCGTGCCCGAGCCGCTGATCCGCAAGCTCAGCGTGTTACCGCGGGCGTCAGCCATCTGCGAGGCGACAGTGCGCTGCCAAATCAGCTCGTAGAGGCGGAACTCGTCACCATCGAGTTCGGAATGCAACGCGCCGGGGGTGGCGAAGGTGTCGCCGGACGGACGGATTGCCTCGTGAGCCTCTTGGGCGTTCTTGACCTTTCGGGTGTACTGGCGCGGCGAGGGGTGGACGTACTCGTCACCGTAGAGCTGCCGCGCCTGATTACGGGCGGCGTTTATGGCCGACTGCGACAACGTGGTCGAGTCGGTACGCATATAGGTGATGTATCCGTTTTCATAGAGCCGCTGCGCGACGCTCATGGTGCGCTCGGCGTTGAACCGGAGCTTGCGCCCGGCCTCCTGCTGAAGCGTCGACGTCATGAACGGCGGGTACGGCCGACGGGTGTACGGCTTTTCCTCGACCGATGCCACCGTGAGGCTCGCACCGCGCAGGCCGCCTGCCAATCCGCTCGCTGCGGCCTCGTCGAGTACGACGACCTCGTCAGGCTTGCGAACGGCACCCAGGGAGTCGAAATCGCGTCCGGTCGCCACTCGCTTACCGTCGACCGAAACCAGCCGGGCAGTGAACTGCGGAGGCGAAGCATTGGGGTCCGAGACGCTGGCATCAAGTTCGGCGGTGACGTCCCAGTAACCTGCGCTGCGGAACGCCATCCGGTCACGTTCGCGCGCCACGATGATCCTGGTGGCCACCGACTGGACTCGTCCGGCCGACAACCTGGGCGCAACTTTCTTCCACAGCACCGGACTGACTTCGTAGCCGTAAAGGCGGTCGAGGATCCGGCGGGTTTCCTGAGCATCGACCAGGTCCGTGTCGAGGTCACGAGGATTCTCGGCGGCTGCACGAATGGCTGATTCGGTGATTTCGTGGAACACCATCCGTTTCACCGGGATACGCGGCTTCAAAGTCTCCAAGAGGTGCCACGCGATGGCTTCACCCTCGCGGTCGCCGTCGGTAGCCAGGTAGAGCTCATCGACGTCCTTCAGGAGTCCCTTGAGTTCGGTGACCGTGCCCTTCTTATCCGGGCTGATGATGTAGAGCGGCTCGAAGTCGTGGTCGACGTTCACGCCGAGACGGGCCCACGGCTCGGACTTGTATTTGGCCGGGACGTCCGCAGCCACCCGGGGCAGGTCGCGGATATGCCCACGGGAGGATTCGACTATGTAATTGGCACCCAGGTAGCCGGCGATTTTCTTCGCCTTGGTCGGTGATTCGACGATGACTAACCGTCGGACGCCGCCCCCTCGGCCGGCGTTACTGCGGTGTCCACCGCCACGATCCTGGTCAGCCACCTGCGCTTACGCTCCACTTCTCTTCAGCTCGCCGGCTTCCCCCGCCGTGCAAGCAACTGACAATTTCGCACCTCGAAGGGGTCGACGGCAACCCGACGCCGGACGAAACATGTCAGACCCGGGGCCAAACGGCCACTGCATCGACCACATCCGGCGGTTCGCCCACGTTCTCTACCAGGCGCGATAGACGCCTGCGACCACTAATTCGCAGGGCCGGCTGCGTTCCCCGGGTTCCGATCAGCGTTGGAGCGATTCCGACCCTCATCAATGCCGAGGCCAGTGCCGAATGGGTGTGGGGCGCGTGCGGATCGAGCCCGAGCAGGTAACGATCGGCCTCCGGAACACCTGCAGCCAATGTCCAGGCCCGCAACTCCCGCGGCCCCGGCAGCCACTGCGCCGGGACCGTCTTGACGGCTCCCCTGGTCCATTCGACGGCGATCGCCGTCAGCCGGACATCGACGGCCGTGCGCACCAACGGGGTGAGTTCTTCGGTCCGGGTGATCTCAGCGGCCAACCCCGTCTCGGTGATCATCTCCGCCAGCGCCTCAGCCCGCCACCGGCGGTCGACAACCACCGACAAGCGAGCCCCTCCCCCAACCGTCACCACCTGACCGGCCGCCGCGAGCACCCCGGTGAGGTCGGCGACCGCGGGCGGCACCGACTCAGCGGAGAAAAAGGACAGCTGGCTCACGGTTTGACAGTAGAACTCTCAGTTCGGCGACCGGACTCTGGGGACGAGACCAACGAAAACACCCCCGTTCGAAGCCCGGACATCGGGCCTCTCGGGGGTGCTTCGTCAGTCGTCGAAGATCAGATGGAGCGAACGCCCGTGGCCTGCGGACCCTTGGGGCTCTGACCCACCTCGAATTCGACCTTCTGGTTCTCCTCCAGAGTGCGGAAGCCCGAACCTGAAATTTCCGTGTAGTGGACAAACACGTCAGCGGAGCCGTCTTCGGGAGCGATGAACCCGAAGCCCTTCTCCGCGTTGAACCACTTCACAGTTCCCTGTGGCATCTTTCGTACTTTCCTTCTCTTCCTACCGGGTGCGATCGGCCGATGTTTCGGCAGACCGGGCCCGTTCCGACCGCACATCCTTCGTGGAGTCGCCGGAAGTCACCGGACTACAGACCCTCGCAGGAACCGCGACCGCAACGTCGATCCTGCGAGTGATGAAGACACGAACACAGAAGCTGCGACCGCCCCACATCCAACCATGTCGGGGGCACTTGCAACAGTCACAGCAGCGGTGTTGGTGAACAATTCACCACAACCTCGAACGTCCGCTTCCGACCGCGCCGAAGGAGTCACACCGATGGTGAGTTTCGGCCGTGAGCTGCTCGAGGCAGCGCTGGCGGCCGATGGAACCGCAGACCATTCGCCGCCGGTGTTCCCCGAATCCCTGAAGCACGTCTCCGAGATCCCGGCACGCACCGGGCAGCCGCGACCATGGCCGAAATGGGTGCGGCCCGAGGTGGTACGCGCCTTCGCCGATCAGGGCGTCACCATGCCCTGGTCACATCAGGTTCAGGCGGCGGAACTCGCTCATTCCGGCCGACATGTGGTCATCAGCACCGGAACCGCCTCGGGTAAGTCACTGGCATTTCAATTGCCGATCATCGATGCACTGCAACGCAATCCACGTGCTCGCGCGTTATACCTGTCACCAACCAAGGCACTCGGGCACGATCAGCTCCGCGCCGCTCACGGGCTGGTAGCCGCAGTGCCGTCACTGGCGGATTCCGGGCCGTGCGCCTACGACGGTGACGCGGGCGAGGAAATCCGCAGATTCGCCCGGGAACGCTCCCGGTGGCTGTTCTCCAATCCCGACATGATCCATCGGTCATTGCTGCGAAACCACACCCGCTGGGCGGTTTTCCTGCGGGGCCTGCGATACATCGTCATCGACGAATGCCATTACTACCGTGGGATTTTCGGATCCAACGTAGCAATGGTACTTCGGCGGCTACTGCGGCTGTGTGATCGCTATTCGCCGGCTGACGAACCCGGACCGACGGTGATCTTCGCCAGCGCCACAACTGCGTCCCCCGGCTTGACCGCCACCGACCTGATCGGCCGGCCGGTGGCCGAGGTGACCGAGGACGGTTCACCCCACGGATCACGGACTGTGGCTCTGTGGGAGCCGCCGCTGCGAACCGACACCGTCGGCGAGAACGGCGCGCCGGTGCGGCGATCAGCGGGATACGACGCCGCACGGATCATGGCCCAACTGATGTCCCAAGGAGCTCGCACGCTGACCTTCGTGCGTTCGCGCCGCGGCGCTGAACTGGTGGCGATAGGTGCTCGTGAACGCCTGCAGGACATCGCGCCACAGCTCACCCAAACGGTGGCCTCCTACCGTGCCGGCTACCTCGCCGAGGACCGCCGGGTCTTGGAGCGGTCACTTTCCGAAGGCGAATTGCGCGGTCTGGCAACGACCAACGCTTTGGAGTTGGGTATCGACATCGCGGGCCTGGATGCTGTTCTCATGGCCGGGTTCCCCGGCACGGTTGCGTCATTCTGGCAACAGGCCGGAAGGTCAGGGCGGCGAGGTCAAGGCGCCCTGGTCATGCTTATCGCCCGGGACGATCCGCTGGACACCTATCTGGTGCACAATCCCGCCGCGCTCCTGGACAAGCCACTCGAACGCGTCGTCATAGATCCGCGTAACCCGTACGTCCTCGGCCCGCAGTTGCTCTGCGCGGCGGCAGAGCTTCCACTCGACGAGGATGAGGTTCGGCGCTGGGATGCCGGCGCGGTGGCCGAAGCCCTGGTCGACGACGGACTGCTACGGCGCAGGGGTGCCAAGTTCTACCCCGCCGCCGGACTCGAGGCCCACGGGGCGGTCGACATCCGGGGTTCCACGGGCGGTCAGGTCGCCATCCTGGAATCGGGGACCGGCCGAATCCTCGGCAGCACCAATGCAGGACAGGCCCCGGCGAGCGTTCATCCGGGCGCCGTCTACCTCCACCAGGGCGAGAGCTATCTTGTCGACTCCCTCAACCTCGAAGACGGCGTGGCATTCGTCCATGCCGAGAATCCCGGCTACACAACCTTTGCCAGAGAGACCGTCGGTATCAACGTCACCGCGGACGGCGAGTGCCGCGACCTCGGTGGTGTGACACTGGGGCTGGTACCGGTGTCGGTGACGCACCGGGTGATCGGATACCTGCGACGCGAACTCTCCGGCGAGATCATCGATTTCGTCGAACTCGATATGCCGGAGCACACGCTGGAAACGATGGCGGCCATGTACACCATCGATCCAGACATGCTGGAGTCCAACGGAATCGGCCCCACCCGGGTGGCAGGCTCACTGCATGCCGCCGAACACGCCGCGATCGGTTTGCTGCCACTGGTCGCGAGCTGCGACCGGGGGGACATCGGCGGCGTATCCACCGCAGTCGGCGAGGGTGGGCTGCCGACGGTGTTCGTCTACGACGGGCATCCGGGCGGGGCCGGATTTGCGGAACGTGGATTTCAGCAGGCGAGCACGTGGCTGTCTGCCACTGCCGCAGCGATTCGAGCGTGCGAATGCGATCACGGGTGCCCGTCCTGCGTGCAGTCCCCCAAGTGCGGAAACGGGAACGATCCACTCGACAAACACGGGGCGATGACGGTCCTGGACTGCGTTCTCCGACGGCTTGCCGCGACAGCTTCAGCGGGCAGCGGACCAGGGGCTTGACCCGCGGCCATCGACCGACCCCTCGAACGGCCGACGGCCGCAACGGGATCCTCACGCACCCCTGCGGGTGAATCAAAACTACCCGCCGGCACGGCCCCGGCGCAAAATCCCGCAATCGGGTCAGGCTTACGAAAAGCTTTGCCCGGATTCGTCTCCACTGAATTTTCAGGTTCTACGTGCCGGATCTTCGGCTCGACATGACGAGCGATCCAGCGCGCCCTAGGCTTGCTTCGTGGATCACGACTGGCTGCTGGTGGAGACACTCGGCAAGGAGCCGGTGGTGGTGGCCGAGGGACGTCAAATGACCGCCATGGTGCCACTCGCCGCGTACCTACGAAAGACGCCAGATCTGGCAGCCATCCAAACGGCGATAGCCGAAACCGTGGAAACGGGCGACAGCCTCGCCAGCATCACCCCGAACGCCCGGCGGGTGATCCGGACGGAACCCGTACAGATGTCCGATGGCCGCGTGCACGGTGTCCACGTGTGGACAGGACCCGTCGGTGCGGAACCACCGGATCGCCCCATTCCAGGTCCACTCAAATGGGATCTCACCGCAGGCATCGCAACCGACACCGTCGAATCGTTGACCAACGCCGGCAAGGACCCAGCGGAAGAATCGGTGTCTGGGCGCGCCTTCGCCGAAGACATGCCCAGTCGCGATCTCGACACCGAACAAGCCAGGGTGCTGGCGTTGACCATCGACGCAGAACCTGGCCAAACCTATTGCACCACTTGGTCTATCACCGATAAGCAGGGACGTCGGCGTCAGGTCGGCTTCGTAGCGCGGACGGCGCTGGAAGCCGTCGAGGACGGCACCGAACACCTCGTCACCCGGGCGATGAACCTGGAGGCGGAGCTCGACGAGACGGCGGCGCAGACCGCCGACGGCGAGGCAGCTCAGCCGGCGGCCGGCGTCTTGGACAGAGAAACACCTCCCGGGGCGTACCGGGCACTGGTCGACCTCAACAATTGGCACCTGTTGAAGTGGATGGGCGAGCCCTGCCCGTACTACGACTGGCATTCCGAAACACCCTGCCATCCCGACGACGCCGACCTGTTGACGCCGATGACGACGGAATTCGGTGACGGCCCCGCAAGTCGGGTGCTGCGACTGCCCGGCAATGACGGCGGTTGGGTCCCGATCCATGTCACCGTCGATCGGGTGGAAGTCGACAGAGGCGTCTACGCGGGTCTGATCACGCTGCGGCTTCCGAGCCAGGACGAACTGAACCGGGTCATACCGGAGGGCGCTGCCGGATAGCCGCGGCCCAATGGTCCGGCTCGCGCGGAGGCACGGGCCTGGCTACCGATCCATCCGCCGACGTCTACCGTGACCGTAACCCGCACATCGAGACGTTCGACGTCGCAGACGCTCAGCGCCGCCCCCATCTCGCCGCTTACCCGAAACGCCCCATGACAAGCGGTTGACGGCCCCAGAGGCAACCATGCGGCCGCGGCCAAGACAGCGAGATCGGCTGCAGCCTGGGCGCGATGCTGGGCGAGCACGACAGCGCCGAGGTGCACGCCGCCAAGCGCCGTCGACGTGAGTGCGGCAACCATGAACGCAGCCAACACCGTCGCGGAACCCCGATCACGGTCGCCCCGATCATGATTGCCCCGGTTCGAGTGCGGCAATCGCTGTCGACCCCAGGCGGATACCGGGCAGGAACCGGGCCTGCGCAGTGACGCTCGCAACCACGAAATCGCCCTCGCGGCGCACCTGAACCGTCGCCGCCGGCGGCCCGATGCGCCGAGCCGCACTGATCGCGCGGATCTCGTCGCCCCTGGCCACCAACCGGGCGGCCTCACGTGCGGCATCGACACATCGCACCTGCGTCGACACCGCGGCGACACCACAGAGCGCAAGCGCGAAAACCGCGACCAACGAGGCAATCGCCAACGCGGCTTCGACGGTGCTGAACCCGTCATCCCCGAATCCCCGCTCACCCGTCAGACTCTGGTGGCCAACGCACGGTTGATGATGTTGGTCAGCGCGCCGACAATCGAGTCCCCCGTCACCACGCTGTACAGGATCGCGCCAAACGCCGCCGCCGCGACGGTGCCGACAGCGTACTCGACCGTCGACATGCCGGATTCGTCGACGAGGACTGCCACCAGCCTCGCTTTGAGAACTCGTAATGGGTTGTTGTGCAATGTTTTTCCTTTCATCAGCGGAGTCACTCACAGAGGGCCGGAGGAGAAGACGTCCGACGCCAGCCCGATCACGATGGGAACGACGCCCACACAGACGAACGCGGGCAGGAAGCACAGGCCCAGTGGGCCGGCGATGAGCACCGACGCACGTCCCGCGGCGGCGTTCGCGGCCGCGGCCGCATCGTGCCGAATCTGCTCAGCCAGGTCGGAAGCCCCCTGCGCCAGTGCACTTCCGGAACTTGCCGACCGTCGAGCCAGTCGCATCAATGCCGTGCACGCCGAATCCTCATCGCCCGCAGCGCCCGCCGGCACAGACCACGCGGAGTCGGGATCGGCTCCCAGTTCCGTCAGATCGGCTGCCCGCCGCAGAACCGTTTGCAGGCGCAACGGTGCGGTTGCCGCCGCGGCAGCGGTCGCGGCGGACACCGACATCCCCGATCGCAGACACACCGCAAGGATTTCCAGAGCCGATGCAGCGGCCAGTGGGTCTGTTGCACAACGGGATTCGTCACTCCCGCCACGCTCCGGTGCCGAGACTCCCATTGCCCGCCGGTGCGCTGCGAGCGGACCGGCGGCGAACAGCACCGCGAGCGCCAGCAGGACTGCGGCGATACTCATCCGGTCAGCCGCTCGGTGATCCGGTCCGACCAGAACAACCCGCCGCAGGCGAGGACGACGCCGATAGCCAACAACCACCCGCCGATGCTGCCGCCGAGGAGAAGCCCGATCGGTTGGGCACCTGCCAATTCACCGAGGCCGATACCGAGCACCGGCAGCCCCGCCAGAATCGTCGCGGTGACGCGCGCCCCGGCGAGCCCGGCTTCGACGCTCGCTGAAAAGCGTTCTCTTTCAACGATGTCGCGATGCGCCGCCCGGATCAGCGTGGATATCGCCAGGCCGTGTTGGACGGCCAGGTCCCAATAGGTCGCCAACCGCCTCCAATGGCCCGGCACCGACGACGCGTCGGCCACGGCGAGAAGACCACCGACGACATCACCACCCAACTCGCAGCGCGCCCCGACCGCACGAAATGCGACTGCGACTTCACCGTCCGCCTCCGCACCGGCCACCATCAACGCCCGCGCCGGATGAGCGCCCACCCGAAGCTCTCCCGCGAGGAGTTCGAGCGCCATCGCCAGCGCCGCGCCCTCTGATCGCCGCCGTACCGCCAGGATTCGGCGGCGCCGCCGAATCCAGACGGTCCCGACGACGATGGCAGCCGCCACTCCGGCGGTAGGTTGCACCAGGACAGCCGCAGCGAGCACGGCCGCCACAACGACACCGGGCACCCGGGGCGATCCGAGCCCCTTCCGGCCCCGGCGCTGACCCCGCGGGGGTTGCGGCACCAACAGCAGGGCGGCGCCAAGCAGAAGGGCCGCAATCGAATTCATTGCTCAAGCCGTTCGCCCAGAAGTTCCCGCAACGGCGCGGCGCCCCGATCCAAGCCTCTCTCGAGGTGCCATACCGGCAACACCTCGACAGCATCACCGGCCTTGCGGATCATTGCGATCTCGGTCAGCCGCCTGGCGCCGTCGCGCCCGCGTGATACGTGCAACACGACCTGTACCGCCGCCGCCAGCTGGCTGTGCAACGCCGCCCGATCAAGCCCGCCGAGCGCTGCGAGCGCCTCCATCCGAGCCGGCACTTCGGCCGGGCTGTTGGCATGCACGGTCCCCGCCCCACCGTCGTGCCCGGTATTGAGCGCGATGAGCAGGTCAATGACCTCCGCTCCACGAACCTCACCGAGGACGATGCGGTCGGGCCGCATCCGAAGCGACTGCCGAACCAGTTGCCTCAGAGTGATTTCACCGGCCCCCTCCACATTCGGTGCGCGCGCGACAAGCCGAACCAGATGCGGGTGGGTGGGTGCCAATTCCGGTGCATCCTCGATACAGACAATCCGCTCACACGCATCCACGGCGCCCAGAATCGCAGCGAGGAGTGTGGTCTTGCCGGCGCCGGTGCCACCTGACACCAGAAACGCCAGCCGCGCCCCGATGATGTCGGTGATCAGTTGCTGCGCCGTCCGGTCGATCGCACCGGAAGCGCACAACGACGCGAGGTCTTGCGTTGCGGGGCGTAAAACCCTTAGGGACAAGCATGTTCCGGAGAAGGCGACCGGCGGGAGCACTGCATGGAGTCGCACGGATAGCCCGTCTCGCGCCATTCCGGGTAGCCGGCCGTCGACCCAAGGCTGCGCATCGTCGAGCCGCCGGCCCGCCGCCAGCGCAAGTCGCTGCGCCAGCCTCCGCACCGCCGCTTCATCGGTGAACTCGACGGGACTGCGCGTCAGCCCGGAGCCGTCGTCCACCCAGACCGAGTCCGGCGCGTTGACAAGGACATCGGTGACGCCGTCGGCCCGAAGCAGCGGCTCGAGAACCCCCGCTCCGCGCAATTCGGTTTCGAGCAGCCGCAGATTGGACAGCACTTCCGAATCACCGAGCACCCCGCCGGATTCAGCTCGAATTGCCGCAGCCACATCCGCGGCACGGATTCTGGACGATTCACTTGCCAGACGTTCCCGGACCCGCTCCACCAGCGAGTCGCTCACGCTGCCACCGTCCGAATCCGGCTGTCTACCAAAGCCAGCACCTGTCGGGCGGCAGCACCGAGGGGCGACCTGCGGCGAAGACGCAGCCCACCGCGCTCCAACTGGTGTGCCAACATCGGTTCGGGACGGATTGCCGCGATCAGGGGCAGCCCACTGGCGTCGGCGATGTCGGTCGCCCGCAAACCGCCGGGAGCCGGCCCCCGAACCACGAGTCCGATGTTCGGGTTGGTGGAACGGAGCACGGGTGCCAGGGCGCACATCGCGGCAACCCCGCGGACATCGGAGGTCGTGATGGCCACCACGAAATCCGCACCCTCCAGTGCACAACTCGAGGTGTCGCTCAGACGTCTGGGAACGTCGCAGACCACGGTGGCCCCGCCACGACGGCCCGCGTCGATGATCGCTCCGAACGGCTCCGGATCGATCTCGTGCGGACGCCTCGTCCCCGACAGCACGCTGACCGTGCGGTGACTGGGCAGCGCGTCTCGCACTGCCGCCCAACTCAGGCGCCCACCAAGCACACTGAGGTCCGGCCAGCGCAAGCCCGTCGTCGATTCGATACCGACGAGGAGATCGATGCCACCGCCCCACGGGTCGAGGTCGACCAGCAGAGCTTCGCCGGCCACTTGCGCCAGCGCGACGGCGAGGACCGATGCTCCCGCCCCGCCCCGGCCCGCTGTCACGGCGATGACAGGACCGCGGCCATTGGCGCCGTCGTGGGCCTCCGCCGCCTCCGCCAACTCCCGGGTCAGCTCTGGCTCTTGTTCGGGGAGGGAGTAGAGGCGCCGCGCTCCGACCGCAATTGCGCTCTCCCACATGGTCCGCGGGAGCTCGCCGGCACCGAGCAATACCACCCCGTCCCGACGCGGCATGCCTTGCTGCCGGCAGCGCTGCGCCGTTTCGTAGTCGAGCAGAACCGTGGACGCGGCTAACCAGATCCGTCGAGTGGGATGACTCACCGAGCGCACCCGGACACCTGCCGCGGCGGCCGCCCGCTCAGCGCTGCGGCGTAGATCCGAGTCCGCAAGCAGCATCACGACCGTTGCGGTGGTCGACTCGTTGGCAGGCACCCGCTCACCTTGAACGGCATCGCCGAGATCCACCAGTGCGGCTGAACCATCCTGTGGACAAACGACTTTGTGGGGATGGTTTGTGGGGATGGTTGTGGGGATGACTGAATTTGTGAAATGCGAATGCTTTGCACTGCTGGCAAAGCCAATTCACATGAAATTTGTTATAGAAATGGGACGACCCCCGCCAGGGGGGAGGAGGCGAGGGTCGTCGTGTATCAGCCCCGGGGGGTCGGGCTGATACACACCCAGCCTAGGCCGAGTGATGCCCACTATACACAGAGGAACTTGCAGTTGCGCAAGTATTTACGGGCGCTAAACCCGTGATTTCGCTGTGAATTTATTAGGTTCTAGATGTGTCTTGAACTGCCGTTTTGCCGCCACCCCGGGTTCTCGCCCGGGAGCGGGCGGACCCTACCCCGGCAAGGATTGGCAGCCGCTTCGCCAGACCCGTGCGGAGCGTCGCCGTTCGCCTCCGGCGGGCTTTCGCCGCCCGCTCCGACATGGCCGCATCACCAATGCCTCCGACAATTAGAGGATTGCCAATTCGTTTCGAAGTCAAAGCTCCCAGCTATGCCGAGTTTCTGTTAGCGGATGCCTCGACGCGACTTCGCTTGGGCCGCATTCACACTCACCGCCGCCGCGGGTACACACCCGCCGGTTGCACGCACTCGGCGCTAATCGGCCGTCAACCATTGCGGCGGGGTCGCAGACGCCCCACCCCCAAGCCCCCGACTCGGGGATTGCACACCTGCCGAAATCAGTTGCGAATTGGGTCTTGATGTCGCGTTCGTCACGTAGTACAAAGGACTTACGGACGCCCAGTGAGGCCAAGGTAGCACCGGAAGAGAAGGCACTACCTCCCGAACTTGGCGGCCCAGCACGGTTCCCGGCACCCACGCGGAGCACGCCGCGATAAAGGCAAAAGTGTTGCGGGCCTGCGTAATTGCGTCGAGCATAAGGAATCGGGGCCCCTTGGGTGGGGTTCCGCCCAGAGCGAAACGCAATGACGCCGAGGCCAACCCACGCAACCCACATTGCACGCTTGGTAACCGCGGACCGTGCTAGCGGGCGACGCGCCGAAGTGATTCGGATCGTCGCCCGCTTTTATATTTTCTGCAGCATCTTCCGCAGCTAACCGGCCGACTCCGCAATCGAGAGTGCTTCTCGCGCACCATCTTCGAGCGCCCGGCAACTCATCACCAGCCAATTGGTCACCCCGTCGGACGTTCCCGACGCGAAGCCCGCCGCAGCTGCCCGGTATTCATCGGCGCGGCGCAGCCAGTACACCTCCGGCACCCCGAGCCCGTGCGGATCCAAACCGCTCGCGATCGTGACAAGCCGCGAAATCGCCCGCGCGACAATCCCATTCCCCGCATCGAACGGCGCGAGACCCAGCAACTCACCGTGGCCGACCGCCGCAAGTATCGGAGCGGGAGCCGAACTCTCTCCAGTCAATAGCCCGACCAGCAGACCCAGACGGGCCGCCACATCCGCGTCCTGGCGCGGCCGGCCCAACCGATCGTCATCCGTCATGTCCGCGGCAACCAGCGAATGCAACCGTGCCAGCGCCTGCAGTGGCGCGCGTCGCCATACGCCGATCAGACTTGTGGTCCCGCCCTCCAGCGCCTGATTGGCACGAAGGGCCCCGGCGAGCACCGGGTCGTCGGCCTCGACACCTGCGTCATTCAATCGCAGGCCGCCGCCGTCGAGAGACGACGATGCCCGCGCGCCACGAACCGCCGACTCAGCCGCCGTCACCGACCAGTTACGAAGATTGGTCCGGTGGCGATGCGCTTTGGCCAGCGCCCCACGCGCCGCTTCAGCGGCATCGGTCACCCCGGGCAGCACGAGCAGCGGGGCCAGAAGATCGGTCACGACCAGCCACGCTAGCCAGGCCGGGGTGACTACGCTCAGGGACATGCCTGAGACCCACGATGAAGTTCCGTCAAGCTATCCGCCGCCGGCAGGTTTCAGCACCAATGCCAACGCGACGGCTCAGCTGTATCGCGACGCGGAAACCGACAGGCTGAAGTTCTGGGCGGATCAAGCCAAGCGCCTGACCTGGGACACTCCCTTCGACGAGGTACTCGACTGGTCCGACGCCCCCTACGCCAAGTGGTTTGTCGGCGGCAAGCTGAACGTCGCCTACAACTGTGTCGATCGGCACGTCCACGCCGGCAACGGCGACAGGGTCGCGATCCACTGGGAGGGCGAACCCGTCGGCGAGGCCCGCACGCTCACCTACTCACAGTTGAAGGATGCGGTGAGCCAGGCGGCCAACACGCTGGCCGGCTTGGGCCTTGTCGCCGGCGACCGGGTGGCGATCTACATGCCGATGGTGCCGGAAGCCATCATCGCGATGCTCGCCTGCGCCCGGCTGGGTGTCATGCATTCAGTGGTGTTCGCGGGGTTCTCCGCCACCGCACTACGGGCACGCATCGAAGACGCCGAGGCCAAGCTGGTCATCACCACCGACGGTCAATACCGACGCGGCAAAGCGGTGACACTCAAGGATGCGGTGGACGAGGCCGTCGCCGATCAGCCCTCCGTTCAGAACGTTCTGGTGGTTCGCCGCACCGGCATCGATATCGGCTGGACCGACGGACGCGACCTGTGGTGGGACGAAACGGTGGAAAGGGCTTCCACACAACACATTCCGGAGGCATTCGACTCCGAACAGCTACTGTTCCTGCTCTACACATCGGGAACCACCGGCAAGCCCAAGGGCATCATGCACACCGCCGGGGGCTATCTGACGCAGGCGTCCTACACCCACTACAACGTATTCGACATCAAGCCGGACAGCGATGTCTATTGGTGCACAGCCGATATCGGCTGGGTCACCGGGCACACCTACATCGTGTACGGGCCCCTGTCCAACGGGGCCACCCAGGTGGTCTACGAAGGCACGCCCGCTTCACCGGACGAACACCGGCATTTCCAGATCATCGAAAAGTACGGTGTGACAATCTATTACACCGCACCAACCCTGGTGCGCACGTTCATGAAGTGGGGACGTGACATCGCGTACGCCCACGATCTGTCCAGTCTGCGTCTCCTCGGGTCGGTCGGCGAGCCCATCAACCCCGAAGCCTGGCGCTGGTACCGGCTGGTGTTCGGCGGTGACGCCGTGCCCATCGTCGACACCTGGTGGCAGACCGAGACCGGTGCCGCGATGATCGCACCGCTACCGGGCGTCACCTCCTGCAAGCCGGGCTCGGCAATGACTGCGCTGCCGGGGATTTCAGCCAAGATCGTTGACGACGACGGAAACGAATTGCGGCCCGCGACCGGCGGCGGAGAGCCGGTCACCGGATACCTGGTACTGGATCAGCCGTGGCCGTCGATGCTCAGGGGAATCTGGGGAGATCCCGAGCGCTACCAGGAGACCTACTGGTCACGCTTCGCCGATCGCGGTTGGTATTTCGCCGGCGACGGCGCGCGCTACGGTTCGGACGGCGAGATCTGGGTACTGGGCCGGATCGACGACGTGATGAACGTTTCCGGTCACCGAATCTCCACGGCTGAGGTGGAGTCAGCGCTCGTCGGGCATGCCGGCGTAGCGGAGGCGGCAGTCGTCGGCGCCACCGACGAGCACACCGGTCAGGCGATCTGCGCCTTCGTCATCCTGAAAGCGCACCACGCCGATATGGAACCCCAGGTGATGGTCGACGAACTTCGCGCCGAAGTTGCGCGAGAGATCTCACCCATCGCGAAACCCCGTGAGATCCATGTGGTGCCCGAGCTGCCGAAGACCCGCAGCGGCAAGATCATGCGGCGCCTGCTCCGCGATGTCGCCGAAGGCCGCGAGCTCGGCGACACCTCGACACTGCTCGACCCGACAGTGTTCGAGGCGATCCGCGCCAGTAAGAACGAGGGCTGATTCAGGGGGCGACGGGCGTCGGCACGAACCCGGCGCCGGGCCGATCCTTGTCGTTGATATCGCCGAGGACGGCGTTGATGGACATGGTCACCGCCGGTGTGTGCAGCGGGATGAACTTGACGACGCACGTCGGCAGATCTTCGGTGAAAGCACCGTGCAGCATTCCGACGAGCTTGTTGTCCACCGTTACGGGCGCGCCGGAATCGCCCGGCTGGCCGCAGACCTGGTTCACGATGGTGCCCGGATCCTGACCCGGACCCCAGGTGACTCCGCAGGAATAACCCGTCGTGCGTCCCAGCTTGCAGGCGACCTGACCTAGAACAGGATCGGGCCCGATGCCGTCGATCACGAAGCCTTCCCAGTTCGCGACCGGCGTCACCTTGGCAGGATCGAATCGGATGACTGCATAGTCGAGGTTGTCGTTGCCGGCGACCATCGTTCCGATGACACCGCGATCCGGCTCCTCCTCCGAGGCGACTTGCGCACCCGGCCCGCCGCAATGAGCGGAGGTCAAGCCGATGAGCGCACCCGTCTTGTCGGTTCCGATGGTGGTGAGGGTGCAGAACGTATCGCCTTCGATGACAATGCCCGCGCCTCCACCGATCGGCAATTTGTCGTCGGCCCCAGCTCGCGGGACGGGCCCAGTCGCCGACATCGTGACGGCCAGGAGTGCAAGGGCCGGGGCAAGAACTCTCGTCATCCGTCGCGGCCGATGTGCGGTGATCACCGGCAGCTTCAGCATTCGCGCAGTGTAGCGCCAGCGGGCCGACAAGTTCCGTAGCAGCACTTCAGGTGGCCGATGAGAGCGTCACTGTTGCGGGCGACACCCGCGCTCGAGCCCGGCATGGCAACATGAGTCGCGACGTCAGGCGAGTTGAACAACAAGACCACCCGGAGGACAGCCGTGGCCACAGGGGACCGTGCGGACCGAAAGAACGGGGTACCCACCACCGTCACCTCGATTCCTCTGGTGGATCCGAACGTGATGCCGCCCAACCCCTCCATCGGCGATCTGGTCAAAGAAGCGACCGCACAGGTCTCCACACTGGTGCGGGCAGAAGTCGAACTCGCCAAGGCCGAGATAACCCGCGACGTCAAGAAGGGCATGACGGGCAGCATCTTCTTCATCCTCGCCCTGGTCGTCCTGTTCTACTCGACCTTCTTCTTCTTCTTCTTCGTTGCCGAACTGCTCGACACCTGGCTGTGGCGCTGGGTCGCATTTGGAATCGTGTTCGCGGTCATGGTGGCCGCGACCGCGGTACTGGCACTCCTCGGATATCTGAAGGTGCGCCGAATCCGCGGACCGCAGCAGACCATCGAGTCGGTCAAAGAAGCCAAGGAGGCGTTCACCCCCGGACATGGTCATGCCGCGGGCAGGACAGTGACAGCGACCGATAGCGCCGCCGCACCCCCCGTGGACCCCTCGGGTTGGTGATGGCACCACCGGATCCGTCGGTCACCCGGATCGCCGGGCCGTGGCGTCATTTCCATGTGCACGCCAACGGAATCCGATTCCAGTGCGTGGAGTCCCAACCCGCCGACAATCCGTCCGGCGAACCCGCAACGGCGTTGCCACTGGTGATCCTCCTGCACGGATTCGGGTCGTTCTGGTGGTCATGGCGTCACCAGTTGCCGCAACTGTCCGGTGTGCGAGCGGTCGCCGTCGACCTGCGCGGCTACGGCGGCAGCGACAAGCCACCCCGCGGGTACGACGGCTGGACCCTCGCCGGCGACACCGCCGGCCTGATCGGAGCACTCGGACACACATCGGCGACCCTGATCGGCCACGCCGACGGCGGGCTGGTCTGCTGGGCGACATCGGTACTGCACTCGCGGGTGGTCAAGGCGATCGGCCTGGTGAGTTCGCCGCACCCGGCCGCACTCAAGAAGTCGACGCTGGTCCATCGAGACCAGCGTCGTGCCCTGCTCCCGACCCTGCTGCGCTATCAAGTTCCCGTGCTTCCCGAGCGAGCGCTGACCCGCAACGACGGCGAGCAGCTGGAACGGTTGGTCCGTGACCGCGCCGGTGCCGCGTGGGCGGCCGGCGAGGACTTTTCCGAAACGGTCGCGCACCTGCGAACCGCCATCCAGATTCCCTCAGCGGCCCATTGCGCGCTGGAATACCAGCGGTGGGCGGTGCGCAGCCAGATGCGCTCGGAAGGCCGGCGTTTCATGAAGTTGATGAATCACCCAGTCGACGTTCCGCTGCTGCACCTGCACGGCGACGCAGACCCCTACGTGCTCGACGATCCGGTGATCCGCACCCGGCGCTACGCCCCCAACGGCCACTTCACAGCGATCTCCGGTGCCGGACACTTCGCACACGAAGAAGCCCCCGCCGAAGTGAACCAACACATCCGGCGTTTCCTGGCCGAGGTTTACGGGCCGCTCAGTTGACGCAGGTGCCGGTGGGCACCTTCACCGAACTGCTGGCCTTGGCCAGCTGGCGGGAAACCTCATTGGCCGTCAGCACGAAGCCGGTGTCGTTATTGTCCACCGCGGCGCCGAACACCACGCCCAGCACCTGACCCGACCTATTGATCATCGGACCACCCGAGTTGCCCTGCCGCACAGTGCCCCTGATCGTGTACACCTCGCGGTTGACCGTGGTGGTGCGGTAGATGTCCGGGCCGTTGAGTTCGATGATCTCGCGGATCCGCGCCGGCGTGGCCACGAATTCGCCTCCCCCCGGGTACCCGAGCACAACGGCGTCCGCGCCGGTGCTCGCAGGCTGCTGCGCGAACACCAGCGGCCGCAGCGGCAGATTCGGCACATCCAGGATCGAGATGTCCTCGTTCGGGTCGTACGACACCACCGACGCGTCATAGGTCTGACCGTCCGCCTCGATCGTCACACTGTCCGACCCGGCCACAACGTGGGCGTTCGACATCACCCGATTCGGTGCGATGACGAAACCCGTTCCCTCCAAAACCTTTTGACAGGCCTGGGCGACGCCGCGGATTTTCACGACGCTCGGGCGCGCGTTAGCCACCGCAATGCTGTCCGCCAGCGACGCATCGGGAACCTCCACCGTCTGGATCGGCGTCTTGCCGAACGGCTGCAGCACCTGAGGCAGGCCGGAATTGCTCAGCAGCCCCGACATCCGCTTCGGCACACTCTTGAGCCATTCCGGCGCGTACTTGTCCACCTCGCTCAGGATCTTCGATCCGCGCACAGCGGCGGCCAGCTGCGGTTGATCCGACGATGTCAGCGGACTTGCCAGCAGCCACGCCGCAACCATCACCACCACGATCTGCAGGGCTACACCGATGACGGAATCGGCGACGCGCACCCCACGGTTGTGGATCGCGCTGCGCACCGCGCGCCCGAGCACCACACCGGCGACCTCACCGATCACCACCAGCGCGAGGATCAGAAACAGCGCCGCGAACAGCTTGCCGCGCGGCGAATCGATGTGCGTGACGATGTGTGGGGCCAACATGACACCGGCGATGGCACCCAACACCACACCGACGAATGACATCAGCGAGCCCAGAGCGCCCGAGCGCCAACCGGACACCGCCGCGATCGCCCCGACTACAAGCACGGCGAGGTCCAACCATTGGGAACTCGTCACAGCAGCGGCTCCTCACTGTCACCACCGACGAGCGTGATCGCCTCGTCCAACTCGCGTACATCCTGGGTGTTCCATGGTCGCGCCCATCCGGCGACCTCGAGCATCGCCGAGATTACGTGTCCGGTGAATCCCCACACCAGCATGTCGTTGAGGAGAAACGCCGGTCCCGCGTATCGGCGGCTCAACCCCGTCCGGTACACCATGACCCGGTTGCGCGGATTGATGAATGCCCGCAGCGGAACGCGGGCCACCATCGCCGTCTCGGCCGGATCCATCACCGCGACCGGGCCGGGATCCCGGGAATACGCCACCACCGGAACCACATGAAATCCCGACGGCGGGATGAATATCCGGTCCATCGTCGCCAACGGATGCAGCCGCGACGGGTCGAGGCCGGTCTCCTCCTGCGCCTCGCGCAGCGCTGTCGACACCGGACCGGAATCGCCGGCGTCCACCGCGCCCCCGGGAAATGCCGCCTGCCCGGCGTGATGGCGCAACGTGCCCGCCCGCACCGTCAGCAACAGATCGGCATCGTCAGCGGACTCACCGGAGAACAACACCAGAACCGCCGCGTCCCGGCTGGATCCAGTGGCGCTCGCGATCCCGCCTGCGGCGCTGAGCGCGGCCAGCAATTCACGCGGAAGCCGACCGCGATAGGCGTCCGGCACCCGTCCGACGTTGTCGATCAGCGATGCCAACCACTGCGGGCAGACGTCGGGGTTGAGCCCAACCGCTGCGGTCACGGGCTCACTCCCCTCCGGCTTTCGGGCTGTCACCGCAGCGCATTCTCGGTGGCGGCGGCGATATCGTCGACGCTGGTGAATGCCTGCGGCAAGATCTTGGCCACGCTACCGTCCGAACGCAGCACAACCGTCGCTGGCATGACATTGGGTACCCGCAGCGCAGCGGCGATGCGACGCGACGGGTCCTGAAGGGTCGGCAACCGCACACCAAGCTCCGCGAGCCGCGACAACGCGGCTGCTTCGTTCACGTCCTGGTGAACCGTCACCACCGTCACCGAACCTGAAACCCGGCGTTGATACTCGGCCAGCGCCGGCAATTCCTGGGCGCACGGTGCGCACCAATACGCCCACAGGTTCAACACCACCGGTCTGCCGGCCAGAGCGCGGGCGACGTCCACCTCCGAGCCATCCGCGGCGCATTCGACGATCACGTCACGAAGCTGCTCCGGTCCCCGACCGGTCCCGGCCGGACACGGCGCCAGGTCGGCCCGCTGCCTGGCGCCCGCCAACTCCTGCACGGACAGTTCCGGCGGCCCCGATGTCCGGCGTGCCGGGGAATCGTCGCGCACGCTGAACACCAGGCCGGCGATCAGTGCGGCGACCACCGCCAACCCCGCCAGGGTCCAGCGCGCCGATGCCGTCATCGCCGGCTCAAAGTCCGGCCAGCGCCAGCAGATGCCCGGTTTCCGGACCCCTGACCAGCGCCGCCGCCACCTGCGGCTCAGTCGGACCGAGACCATAGGACGGACAATCCCTGGCCAGAACACAGACGCCGCACGCCGGTTTCCGGGCGTGGCAGACCCGTCGGCCGTGAAAGATGACGCGGTGGCTCAGCAGGGTCCACTGGCTGCGCTCGATGAGCCCACCGACCACACGTTCGACCTTGACCGGATCTTCCTCGGCGGTCCACCGCCACCGCCGCACCAGCCGGCCGAAGTGGGTATCGACCGTGATTCCCGGAATGTCGAAGGCGTTGCCGAGGATGACATTCGCCGTCTTTCGCCCCACTCCGGGCAGAGTCACCAGTTGTTCCAGGGTGGCGGGCACCACCGAGTCGAACCGCTCCACGAGTTCCCGTCCCAGCCCCATCAGCGAGTTGGCCTTATTCCGGTAGAAGCCGGTGGGACGAATGAGTTCTTCGAGCTCCGCACGGTCGGCCTGCGCGTAGTCGAGCGTGGTGCGGTACTTCCTGAACAACGCGGGGGTGGTCAGGTTGACCCGCTTGTCGGTGCTCTGAGCGGAGAGGATCGTCGCGACGGTGAGTTCGAGCGGGTTGGTGAAGTCGAGTTCGCAGTAGACGTGCGGAAACGCGTCAGCGAGCGTCCGGTTCATCCGACGGGCCCGCCGGACCAGACCGAGATGGGTTTCGGTGTCCCACCGCTTCCGCCTGGCTGCATTCACCCGGCCAAGGTTACTGACCCGATCGCACAAGTGCGGGCAGCCACGATTGCCCACAGACCGGTGGCAATTCGTGATCCCGTTGAGACTATGCGCCGGTTAACTTCCGCGTGTGTCCTGGCTGCTAGCCGCGTGCATCCCCACGCTTCTGATGGTGTCGACCTTCGGGTTGCAGCGCCTTGAAAACGGGCTGGAAGCCCGCCCTACGCCGGCTGATGCCGTCGAGCGGGCCGAGGAAGCCGCGCGGGCGGAACAAACCGCCCGCGCCGAGCGAGTTGCCCGAGAGGCCCTGACCGCACCCAAGCCGGCGCACTCGTTCAAACTCAACTCGGACGAACCCGGCCTGCCCACCCGCGAACACCAGCGCGAATACGCCATCGCGAGGCCTAATCCGCAGTTTCATCGGACTCCGTACCCCAATCCTGTGTAGCGTGGCCTAGTCGCGTGAAGTGGCCCCAGACAGCTGTGGCCTGCACTTTCACGCAGCAATACGACCACCGCCGAACTGAAGAGGAACAACGTGGACGAGATCCTGGCCAGGGCCGGAATCTTCCAGGGGGTTGAGCCCAGCGCTGTTTCAGCGCTGACCAGGCAGTTGCATCCGGTGGACTTCCCGCGCGGACATACGGTCTTCTCCGAGGGCGAGCCGGGTGATCGGCTGTACATCATCATCTCCGGCAAGGTGAAGATCGGCCGTCGCTCGCCGGACGGCAGAGAGAACCTGCTGACCATCATGGGGCCGTCCGACATGTTCGGCGAGCTGTCGATCTTCGACCCGGGCCCGCGCACCTCGAGCGCCACCACCATCACCGAGGTGCGTGCGGTCTCCATGGACCGTGAGGCCCTGCGGGCGTGGATCGTCGACCGCCCCGAAATTGCCGAGCAGCTTCTGCGAGTGTTGGCCCGCCGGCTTCGCCGGACCAACAACAACCTCGCAGACCTGATCTTCACCGACGTGCCCGGCCGGGTCGCCAAGCAGCTGCTGCAACTTGCTCAGCGGTTCGGCACTCAGGAGGGCGGCGCGCTTCGGGTTACCCATGACCTGACGCAGGAAGAGATCGCGCAACTCGTCGGCGCCTCGCGGGAGACCGTCAACAAGGCTCTGGCCGACTTCGCCCACCGCGGCTGGATCCGTCTCGAGGGCAAAAGTGTGCTGATCTGCGACTCCGAGCGGCTGGCCCGCCGCGCCCGGTAGCTCCTCTGCCGAGATCGACGAAATGGCGCGCTCCACTCGCACTTTCGCGCCCGTTTGTTCGTTTGGGCGCAGGGGGCGCGGGGGCGTCAGCGACGCAAGTAGTCGAGCTGGGCCCGCACCGACTTCTCGGCCGCGTCCCACAGCTTCTCGTCGACGTCGGTGTAGACCTGCGCCA
>Ga0075163_10002453_pt1 | contig 24911 bp, 19 predicted proteins | sample JI1023141ADNA_FD_71478 | JGI IMG/M metagenome (GOLD analysis project Ga0075163, IMG submission 71478) | Wastewater effluent complex algal communities from Wisconsin, to seasonally profile nutrient transformation and Carbon sequestration -... | ecosystem: Engineered > WWTP > Effluent > Algae... | reverse complement strand
TGGGCCCGCGAGGTTGGACCGGTGCTGAAGGACTCGACCAAGGTGAAGGTGGGGGACGTGCGGAACGCGGTCGCAGGTGATCCGTCACCCCGTGCGAAGGATTCCAAGTTGGAAACGGCGAGAGGCATCGAAGTCGGGCACATCTTCAAACTGGGGACCAAGTACTCCGACGCGATGGGGCTCGCGGTGCTCGACGACAAGCAGCAGAAGAACTCGGTGATCATGGGGTGCTACGGCATCGGCGTGAGCCGCACGATGGCGGCCTGCGTCGAGATGTCGCACGATGAGAACGGCATCGTGTGGCCAGCGCCGATCGCGCCGTATCACGTGCTGATCACGCTCATGCGCCCCGAGGATGCAAAGCACAAGGAAGTCGCTGGGAAAATCGCGTGCGAACTCAATGGCCTGGGCGTTGATGTGCTGGTCGATGACCGCGACGAGCGACCGGGCGTGAAGTTCAAGGATGCTGACCTCGTCGGCATTCCGCTGCGCCTGACGATCGGCGATAAGGCCCTCGAAGCCGGCGGCGTTGAGTTCAAGGCTCGCAAAGACACGAGCAAGGGCGAGGTCGTGGCACTGGGTGACGTGGCGAAGAAGTGCCTGGCTGTGCTCAACGCGTGATGCGGGTTTGGTCGGAACGACCGATCTCTTGACCATCGTCGAGTTGAGCGTGCGTGATCAGATCCAAAGCAGCCATGACAGCACTTCACCGATAGCGTCGACGGCGCTCATAGTTTGATTGGACGCGACCGGCGGACCATTGAGAGTCCGGGATGCCTTTTCACCCGCGCGACGCATCGCCTCGGGATCGTGGAGCAGTTCATCAAGGTTGCTGGGCGGCGTGTGCCCACGCATGTGGCGGCGCACCGTGTCCACGATCGCGGGAAGTTCGCCATTGTCGATCCAGATGAACCCGCAATGTGTGCAACGATCGATGAGGGCTTGCTTGCCAGCGGAAACACCTTGCATGCGGTGCTGGCATCGGCCGCAATCCACGCCCAGGGACAGGATCAGGTCGACGGTGCCGGGCCTATCGATGAGCCGCTCGGATTCGTTCGCTTTGACCACTTGGCGGAGGGCACCACGATAGAGGCCCAAGCCTTGGCAATGGCGACAGGTCAGGCACGGCACGTCCATGACCTTCGATGGGTAAAGAGCACGCCACGAACGGTCCCTCGCCTTGCAACGCGGACAGTGGGGGACGGTCTTGGAGATGGGAGTCCCGCACTCAGGGCAAGGTCCGGTTATCGGAAGGCCCTTGAGGTCGTATCGACATTCACGGCAGCGAGCATGGTGCCGCAGTTCGTCAACGACAGAACTTGATCGTCGCGAGGGCATTGAAGGGTCAGGATAGGGGGGATGGCGACGCGGCCGACCCTTACAAACCCAAGACTGCCAACTGTGCAACCTTTTCCGAAGATTCCGCTCGGAAAAGTGCAGAATAGTGTTGCAACAGCGAGAAGTGCGCGGTATTCTCCTCCCGGAGGACTGCCAAAGAGAGAGGCAACGACGCAAATCCCGACAGGGAAGAGGGAAGTAAATGCGCTCGTTGATTGCCTCCATTGTGGCCGTTTCGGCCTGTGTTCCTACTGCGCTCGCTGTCAACACTGTTGAAGCAACACGCGTTGGCTATGGGCTGACCCAGAACATCGCCGTCACCGGTGCCCAAATCGGCGGAACGTTTACGTTCCCGATCGGACAGTTCGTGTACAACTTCCGCAATGGAGTGGGCGAAGGGGCCCTCCTGAGCGGGGACACGCTCACGTTCTGTGCTGACCTTGCCCAGGACGTATTTCCCGGGTACGCCCTGTACCAGGTCGAACCCTTGGCTGCGGCTCCTCAGCCTGGCACCGCTATGGGACCCGCAAAGGCTCAGGCGATCGCTGATGTCTGGGCTGCAGCGGCTGGCCAACAGTTCACCAGCACGCCCCATGCTGCGGCGATGCAGATGATGATCTGGGAAATCGTCTACGACTTCGACGGCACCGTCGCGAGCCTTGACGCGGGCACCGGCAACGTGCAGTACGTCATCACGCAAACCTCCCAAGCGTACTTCAACAACACGCTCGCGATCTTTAACTCGTTCAAGGCCTCGGTCGGCAGCGGGGGAGACCTCAGCACGCTTCGCGCCGTGACCAATGGCAACAACCAGGACCAGTTGGTCTTCATCCCTGCCCCGGGTGCGTTGGCACTGCTCGGTGCGGCCGCCCTGATCGTCAGCCGCCGCCGCCGCTGATTCATGGATGACGCCCTAATCTCCTGCATGCAGGCAGGGGGGTCCAACCCAGCACAAATCTCGATCATCGAGGCCACCACTGGCCTCGATTTTTCATTGGCGGCAGAGTTGTTCCTCGAGTATGCCCGCTCGCTCGATGGCGGGGCTCACATGAGCCTGCACCATCAGGGTTTTGAGAAGGAACTTGCGAGCCTGCCGGGAAGGTACGCGCGGCCTTCGGGTCTCATTCTCATCGCAGTGCGGGGCTCGGCGCCCATCGGCTGTGCCGCTCTGCGAGAGATTGATCGCATGCCAGCCGATCCCGGACGCGTGTGCGAGATGAAGCGAATGTACGTCAAGCCCGCGGCGAGAGGCCTGGGCGTGGGGCGTGCGCTCGCTGAGCGGCTGATTCTTGAGGCTCGCCAGATCGGATACGGAATGATGAAACTGGACACGGAACCAGACTTCGCTGCGGCGGTGGGGCTGTACCGATCGCTGGGGTTCGGGGAGATCGCCCGTTACAACGATGACCCTGTTCCATGCACGATGTACATGGGAAAGGCGTTGGAACTTTAGTCAAAGGCCGAACGGTTGGTAGTCGGCAAAGTACGCGACCGATGCACGCTCGTCGTGCGGTATGTCGGCACGCTGCTGGGGGGTCAGGATCACTCTCACCTCGTCGCGCATTCGCTGATCGAGTTCGAAACGAGCCTGACGCAAGGGAAGAAGTGGATGGTCCGGAGCCAGTCGCTGCTGGCCACGGAAGTTGCCATCGTCGGCGGGCGTGTTGTCTTGGACTTGTGCCAACGACTGCGGCATCCACGCCTCTTCGTGGATGCGTTCCAAGGCCGCCATTTCCTTCAGAATGCGCTTCCGATCCGCGTTGTATCGTTCTCGAAGGGTTTCTAGTTTGGCTCTTTGGTTCGCGTCGAGGTCGTCTAACTCAAAAACGCTCGCAAGGTAGTTGTCTCCTCGGGTTGGTGCCACGAGTCGCGCATACGCACGTTCGAAGTACATATCCTGGAGTTTCCCGGCCAGTTCCTTGGTGAGTTCCGCGCCGAACAAGCGGACGTATCGCTCGTTGACGTCGCGAACTGCCTGACGCAGATGCAGTGCACTGTTCCAAACGTGCTTTGCTTCTTTCGGGTCTTGCTTGCACAGTTCGTGGAACTTTGCCTGATTGGTTTCCAGGAAGGTCGCCCTGGCAACGAGCGAGCGATCAAGTTCCACGGCGTAGGACTCGACTAGTTCGGCAAGGCGGCCTGTCGAAAAACCCTCGGGTGCGACCTCGTCCAATATCTGGAGAACATCGACCGATTCGCCAAAGAGACGCCCCTCGCCCAGTTTCCTGGCACGACGCATCTCTCGTTCAGCGATGGGCCAACGCGACTCCTGATCACCACTGAGCAGCGATCGAAGGTCATCCAAAAACTCTTTCTTGATCTTCTCCGCACTGGCCTCCCACGCGGCCATCTGCTCATGCGCTGGTTTCAGCAAGGAGGAGTCCTGCATGATCTCAGCCCGCTCGATCGCTTCGCCCACAACTCGCTGGACCTCTTCGGACTTGGTCGCGAGCGTTGCCTTGTACCCTTCGTAGAGAGTGTTGACCGCTGCTCTCTCGTCGTCAGTGAGGCGGAGAACGCGTGCAATAATCTTAAGGTCCCGATTGGAGAAGTCCGGCTTGAATGAATCGGCGGCGTTGTACACGCCGTAGCCAATGGTCGATCGCTGGGCGAGGGAGGGCCGCGCGAGCACGCAAAGGCAGACAAGGACGAGCCAGCCGAGATGCAGTGAAACTCTCATGGAGCGACTCCTTCACCCCGACTCGCGAGTATACCTGAAAGAACGAGCGCGGCGGTTCAGGCTGGGAAAGAAGAAGCAGGACCACGGGCCGTTTTACATAACATATATTATCGGTCCTTGGACGTGCCGCGCCCCGGCTCGGCTTTGAGGAAAGCCTCAGGCCCCAGCGGTCTTTGACACACGCGGATCGCCCCTGAGAATCCACGAGAACGCTGGCGTTGCCATGAGCGTGGTCACGATCGCCATGATGACCATGATGGAGAAAAGCGTTGGCGTAATGACGCCTCGTTCGAGCCCGATGTTGAGGATGATGAGTTCCATGAGGCCTCGAGCGTTCATCAGGGCGCCGATGGCGAGCGAGTCGCGGGTGGGTTCGCCGTTGACTTTGGCGGCGAGGGCGCACGCCGCGAACTTTCCGATCGTGGCGGCGGCGAGCACGGCGAGCGCAATCAAGATGAGTTGGGAGGAGTTGACGAGCGTGATGCGAGTGTTTAGTCCCGAGCAAACAAAGAAGAGTGGCAGCAGCACAACCGTCGTCATCGGCGAGAGTTTGGCAATGAGTTCCCGAGTCAGCACGCCGCGCGGAATCGAAGCCCCGAGCACGAACGCACCGAACACGGCGTACAGGCCTATGCGGTCGGTCAGGTACGCCGCGAGCAGAAGGAGCATCATGACGATGGCGAACACCCCGCCGTTCATGCGACCATCGCGTTCGGCGCGCGCGGTCAGGGGGCGAAGCACGAGTGGGCGGAGCATGAAAACTGCAAGCAGGACGTACGCCACCCCCCCGCCGATGGCCAACGTCGCGACCGAGGGCTCGCCCTGAAAACTCGCGAGGGTGACGGCGAGGACGCACCACGCTGCGGCGTCATCAATTGATCCCGCGGCGAGGGCGAGGGCTCCCATCGACGTGCCGGACAACCCCCCTTCCTTGATGATGCGGGCGAGCATGGGGAATGCCGTGATGCACATCGCGGCACCGAGATAGAGGGCGGCCTGTGAACCTGAAACACTGGGCGCAAAGAGGTCGCCTCGGTCGTGCAGCATGACAGCAAGCCCGGCGCCGAGCGCGAAAGGCGCGATCATCCCCGCGAGCGAGATAGAAACCGCCGACTTCGCTCTAGCCCTGACAAGTTCGGGCTGGAACTCCAGGCCCACGATGAACATGTAGAGCGCGAGGGCGAACTGGGCTGCGGTGTAGATGACGGGCATCGATTCCTTGGGAAACAGCCACGCCGACGCTTCGGGGAAGAACAGGCCAAAGAGAGACGGACCGAGCAGGACTCCGGCGATCATCTCGGCGACGACCGGGGGTTGGCCAAGCGGCTTGACGAGAATCGCAACGACTCGACAGGTCGCGAGAATGACCGCGAGTTGCAGGAAGAACGTGTAGGAAATCACGAAGTTTGACATGCGCTCCTTCCGGAGTCGGCATGATATCAAACTTCCGGAGTGCGTGTCGCGGCGTCGGTTTGACCGGGCGTGGTCCTAGGATCGGACGACACTATGAGCACACTTCAATCCCCCGCCGTTTCGCTTGATGCCGCCCCTCTCACGATCGACCAGGTCGTGTCGATTGCGAGGCGAGGAGTCCCCGTTTCGCTTTCTCCGACGGCTCGCTCGAAGGTCGCCGCGTGTCGCTCCATCGTCGAGGCGGCGACGACGGACGGTTTGGCGCATTACGGCATCAACACGGGATTTGGCTCGCTGGCTCGGCAGCGGGTTGGGAACGCCGAACTGCGCCAGTTGCAGACGAACTTGATTCGTTCGCACGCCGCGGGTGTCGGAGCCCCCCTGCCGACGGATGTCGTGCGTGGCACGATGCTCTTGCTCGCCGCGTCGTTGTCGCGGGGCTTTTCGGGCGTGCGGCCGATCGTCATCGAGTCGATCATTGGCATGCTCAATGCGGGGATCACACCTGTAGTGCCTTCGGTGGGCTCTGTTGGCGCGTCGGGCGATCTCGCCCCGCTCGCGCACATCGGGCTCGCGATGCTTGGCGAGGGAAGTGCGGAGTTTCGAGGGTCGGTCTTGCCCTCGGTCGACGCGTTGGCAACGGCCGGACTCAAGCCCTTGGAACTCGAAGCCAAAGAAGGACTCGCGATCATCAATGGCACGCACCTGATGGCGTCGCTGGGTTCGTTGGCAATCGACGATGCGATGCGAGTATTCGATGCGGCGGTGACGGCGGCCGCGATGTCGATCGACGCATGCCGCGGCACGGACGCGTTCCTGGACGAACGAATCCACGCGGCACGCAACCAACCCGGGCAGCAACTTGTGGCCCATCGCCTGCGAGCCCTTCTTAAGGGCAGCCAGATCATTCCGTCGCACGCGGAGAATGACCCCCGCGTGCAGGACCCCTACTCGCTGCGATGCACGCCTCAAGTGTTGGGGGCGGCGTGGGACGCGATTGGTTATGTAAAGCAGGCAGTTGAGCGGGAACTGGGCGCGGTCACCGATAATCCTCTCGTGTTCACGGGTTCCCTGTCTGGGCAGGACTCGATCGTGTCGGGCGGCAACTTCCATGGCATGCCCCTCGCCATCCCGCTCGATGTGCTGTCGATCGCGATATCGCACGTCGCGGGTATCTCGGAGCGCCGCACATTTTGGCTCCTCGCGGGGCTGGATTCGGAGAGCCATTTGAGGCCTTACCTCACGCCGCAACCTGGGTTGTGCTCGGGGCTCATGATCGCGCAGTACACGGCGGCGGCGTGCTGCAATGAGATCGTGGGCTTGTGCATGCCCGCGAGTGTGGCGAACATTTCAACCAGCGCGGGAATCGAGGACTACAACAGTTTCGGGCCGCGCGCGGGGATGAAGGCCCACCGCGTGATCGAACTGGCTCGCAACGTCGTCGCGATTGAGTTGCTCAGTGCGGCAGAAGGATTGGAGTACCAGCGGCCCCTGAAGTCGGGCGCGGGGGTTGAGGCCGCCCACGCCCGCATTCGAACCAAGATCGCGCGCCTGACGAATGATCGCCCGCCCGCGCCGGACATCGCTGTGATTGCGGAGATGGTGCGAGATGGCGTGGTCTCAGGCTGAACTCGGTCTGGAAGACCCAAGGACGAGGTGACGGAGCACCAGCGGCTCGGCCAGAGCGTTCCCCGTACAATCCGCCATGACCACCGCCCCTTCTCGCCCCTCCCCCACCGCTGCGACCAGCGCACCCATCGTTCGCGCACCGCGTTCAACCTCGAAAACCTGCGCCAACTGGCAAATCGAGGCGGCGATGCGCATGCTCATGAACAACCTCGATCCAGAGGTGGCCGAACGGCCCGCGGACCTGGTCGTATATGGCGGTCGTGGCAAGGCAGCTCGCAACTGGCCCAGTTTCCACGCGATCATCGAGACGCTCAAACGCATGAAGGCAGACGAGACGCTGCTCGTGCAATCGGGCAAGCCGGTTGGCGTGGTGCGCACACATGCCGACGCGCCGCGCGTGCTGATTGCCAACTCCAACCTCGTGCCGTACTGGGGGACGCAGAAGGTCTTTGACGAACTCGAGGCCAAGGGCCTCATGATGTACGGGCAGATGACCGCGGGCTCATGGATCTACATCGGCACGCAGGGCATCCTGCAGGGGACCTACGAGACGTTCGCCGAGTGCGGCCGCATGCACTTTGGGAAGGACCTTTCCGGGCGTTTGTGCGTCACGGGAGGTTGTGGCGGCATGGGCGGGGCGCAGCCCCTCGCGGTGACGATGGCGGGCGGGACGTGCCTCATCGCGGACGTTGACATGACACGCCTCAAGCGGCGCTTCGATGACCGGTACCTCGATGAACTTTCCCCCACCATCGATGAAGCCATCGACAAGGCGCTCGCATACAGGGCGCAGAAAAAGGCGTTGTCTGTGGGCGTGTGCGCCAACGCCATCACGCTGCTCGAGCGGCTGATCGAGCGGAAGATCACGCCCGATGTACTGACAGATCAGACCAGCGCCCATGACCCGCTCATCGGATACGTGCCGACGGAGTTCACCTTCGACGAGGCCGCGACGTTTCGCGTGAAGGATCCGCAGGGGTACCAGAAACTCAGCCTCAAGGGAATGGAACGCCACGTCCGCGCGATGGTGGCGTTGCAGGATCGCGGCGCGATCACGTTCGATTATGGCAACAACATCCGTCAGCGCGCATTCGACCAGGGATACAAGGACGCGTTCAAGTTCCCGGGCTTTGTGCCAGCCTTCATCCGTCCCCAGTTCTGCGTGGGGCGAGGTCCGTTCCGCTGGGTGGCGCTTTCGGGCGATCCGAGGGATATCTACGTCACCGACTACGAGATCCTGAAGGCGTTCCCCAAGGGTTCGGGGCCGTACGCGGAACGGCTGCACAGTTGGGTGCTTGGATGTCACAAGAATCCTGAGGCATTGCTCGCCGGCGATTTCGCGAAGTGTGAACCACGTTTCAAGTTCCAGGGTCTGCCGGCACGCATCTGCTGGTTTGGGTTGGGCGAGCGCGACAAGGCAGGTCTCTTGTTCAACGAACTCGTGCGCACGGGCAAGGTGTCAGCACCGATCGTGATCGGTCGCGATCACCTCGACTGCGGCAGCGTTGCAAGCCCGAATCGCGAGACAGAAGCGATGAAGGATGGCACCGACGCGATCAGCGACTGGGCGTTCCTCAACGCGATGGTGAACATCGCGAGCGGCGCGTCGTGGGTCTCGTTCCATCACGGCGGTGGCGTGGGGATCGGTTACAGCCAGCATGCGGGGCAGGTGATCGTCGCCGACGGCACGCCCGAGGCCGCAAAGCGATTGGAGCGAGTCCTGACCAACGACCCGATGATGGGCGTGTTCAGGCATGCGGATGCGGGGTATGAGGAAGCGCAGGAGTGTGCTGTGCAACGGCACGTCGATATTCCCATGGTTCGAGGCTGAATGGTCGATTGGCACGGAGAATGCGATGTGGTCCTGCCAGGAGGCCATTGTGCCACAGGCTGGAATCTGGTAGCCTGTCGGTCGGGAGGCTTCGCAGATGGCAAGAACAATCACTCGAACATCGAGCGGCGTGCGTGTAGCGATGCTCGCATGCGTGGCATTGCAGCCAGCGGTCTTCGCGCAAACTCAATGTGACGCGTCGTGGATTCGACCGTACACCTCCTCGACTTCCGCGCATTCCTACGTCAACAAGATTACGAACTGGGATCCGGATGGCACTGGCCCGCAGTTGCCAATCGTTGTTCTTGGAGGCAAGTTCCCATCCTTTGGAACCGGGACGAGCGAGAAAGTTGTTGGTTGGGACGGGGCGAACTGGGCCTCATTTGGCGCGGGCCTGGGAGACGCTGTTCCGGACTTTCCAGCCTCACAGGTCGAAGCGATTGTCGCTTTGCCTCAGGGGCAGCTTGTCGCCGGTGGCCGATTTTCTACGCCGTCCTCTTCAGCGACGGGTGTAGCGATGTGGAATGGTTCGAGTTGGGTATCGCTGCAGGGCGACACGAACGGGACCGTGTACTCGTTGATCGTGTTGCCGAATGGCGACTTGGTCGCGGGCGGTAGGTTTGGGAGCATTGGCGGTGTGTCCGCGGCAAACATCGCTCGCTGGAACGGAACTCAATGGAGCGCGTTGGGTGCGGGACTCAACAGTGGCGTATACGCGATGAGACTCCTCAGCACCGGCGAGTTGATCGTCGGAGGAGAGTTCACGGCGTCGGGATCAACCCAAGCACTCCGCGTTGCGAGATGGAGCAATGGGCAGTGGGCTCAGGTGGGAGCAGGCTTGGGACCGACGAGCGCAGGCGGCCAGAGCGTTTACGCGCTCAGCATCGACGAGCACGACCGCGTCGTCGCTGGTGGAATGCTGTCGCAGGCTGCCAATACCCCGATCACGAACATTGCCGAGTGGATCCCTGGTGCTCAGGCCTGGTCTTCAATGGGATCGGGCCTCATCGGTCCTGTCATGTCATTGCAGCGTTTGCCAACGGGCGAGCTATTCGCCGGAACCCGGGAACAATCAAACACGCTTTCTGCCAGTTTTCTGTTCAAGTTTGATGGGACGATGTGGTCGCTCTTCGAACAAGGGGTTCGATATCGCAGCGATGCCGACTTCGGGACGGGCGTCTACGGAATGGGAATAGATCGGCATGGACGCCTGCTCGTTGGCGGAAACTTCGTCTGGGCCGGAACCCAGAACGCGAATGGCTTTGCTTTGTTCGGCACGATCTGCACTTGCGTTGCCGACCTTGACAGCGATGGCGACTACTCGAATGGTGGCACGAGAGATGGTGCGGTGTCAATCGACGACCTTCTTTTTCTTCTGGTTGCCTGGGAAAGTGGCGATTCCCAGTTCGCGGACTTGAACGCGGATAGTGCTGTAGAGATCGATGACCTGCTGTTGTTCCTCGATCACTTCGAGAAAGGCTGTTGACTGATCGGAATGCACTTGCCGACCATATCGATCCACCGGGCGTACACTCGCTCCTGAGAAGTGTCTCCGGAGCAGCAATGGGCAGAAGTGTGCTTCTTCTCGTGAATCAGGACAAGCCCGACGCCATGACGGCGGCGGAGGAACTTCGCGCCCTCATCAATCGCAAGGGCAAGGTCGTCGCCGAACTCGACGCGACGAACGACCCGCTCCCGAAACTCCCCAAGGCCGACCTGATTGTGGTGCTGGGCGGCGACGGCACGCTGCTCGGGCAGTCTCGGCGCTGCCTCGACCTCGGCTTGCCGATGCTTGGCGTGAACATGGGGAAACTCGGGTTCCTCGCCGAGTTTGATATGGCGTCGATCCGATTGCAGGGCGAGTCACTGTTTGGTGACGGGCCGCTCGCGCTTCGCAAACTTGGGCTGATCCATGCCGAAGTGCATGAGCCGGAAACCGAGTGGGTGCGGTTCAGCAGCGAAGCACTGAACGACGCGGTCGTCACGGCTGGCCCGCCTTACCGCCTAATCACGCTTGGACTCACCATCGACGGCACTCCCGGTCCCACGATCAATGGCGACGGGCTCATCGTCAGCACGCCCACGGGAAGCACGGCGTACAACCTCTCCGCCGGCGGCCCGATCGTGGCGCCGACCGTCGACGCGATGACCCTCACTCCCATCGCGGCTCAAAGCCTGTCCTTCCGCCCCATTGTCGTTGGTGGGACCAGCAGCATCGAGATCACGGTGCAGCGCATCAACGAGGGCGGCACAACGCTCGTGCTCGATGGACAGGTGCAGACGCCTCTCAAACTGGGCGACCGCATCGTCCTCACCACGCATGGCAAGGGCGTGCGCTTCGTGCGCAACCCGGCGACCGACTATTGGTCGAGGCTCATCAACAAACTGCACTGGGCGAGGCCGCCGCGGAGCAGGACGTGAGACGGGCTTTCACACTCATTGAACTGCTCGTCGTCATCGCGATCGTCGCGTTGCTCATCGGCATTCTTCTACCAGCATTGTCCGCAGCGCGAGAGTCGGGCCGTGGCGTGGTGTGCCTGTCGAACTTGAGGCAGGTGTTTACGTCACTTCGCACGTACGCCGACGACTACAAGGGAAAGGGCCCCGCGTTGGGGCAGCCATACGCTGCGCTCCCAAACTGGGCGCTGGTCGTGCAGCAGAACGCGGGAATGTCTGGCACCACGCGCGCGGACCTGCTGACAAAGAAGTCGTCCCTCGTGTGCCCAACCATCAATCGCTTCTATGGCGGGTCGATGGATCGAACGTATGGCATTAACGCCACGGGTCATGCGGGACTGACGTCTCAATCGTCTCTCTCGGGTCGCATCTACGACGACCCGGATACCTACGACGACACCGCGATCACCTCACACTCCAACTTCGACAAGATCGAACGCCCCAGCGACATCGCGTGCGTGCTCGACTCCGCTGTGACCACGATCGTTTCCGGCGCTCCGCCTCCGACAAGCACGAGCAGCGTCATCGACTTCCGACAGCAGTCACACCGAGACACTCGCGTCGGACGATTCCACTCGGGCGGCACCTACAAAGTTGACGGCGCTTTCCAAAGCGTGCAGTTCGACGGCTCGGCCAAGCCTCAACCCAAGGGCGAGATTCCCGATCTGTGGCGAGAACCGTTGCCCTGACGTGGGTCGACGCCCGCTAGCGTGGGACCTTCAGCACGAAGGTGGCCGGCACCGAAGACGCGAGCGCGAGGTCGCCCCCAAGGTCTTTCGCAAGCCCACGCGACAACGCCAGACCCAAGCCCAAACCAGGAATCGAGCCATCGGCCTGCTTGCCGCCGCGCTCGAATGCCTTGAAGATCCGCGGGCGATCCTCCGCCCCGATGCCCGGCCCATCGTCGGACACCGTGAACACGATCGACGGACCATCGACCGACACGTGCACGCGGACCACGCCTCCTGGCCCCTTGCCATACTTGCACGCGTTGTCCACGAGATTAAACAGGATCCGTTCGAGCGTCAGTTCGTCGGTCGTGACCGCCTGTTCCTGCGCCGACTCATCGATGGTCACGTCAAGCGTCTGCTGCGCCTGCTCCACTCGCTGCTTGAGCGGGAGCGAGAGCCTCTCCATCAAGTCGCTCGCCCGCACGCTGCCGCCAGTTAGAGGTGCTTTCCTTGCACGCTTGGAACGCGACAACCGAGCGAACTCCAGAACGTTTTCAACGATGCCCGCAAGCCGCGATGCCTCGCGCTTCAGCGTGCCGTAGTAGTGCTGCCTCGCCTCGCCCTCGGGCACCATCCCGTCCGCGAGCATCTGCGAGTACATCACGAACGTGGTCAAAGGCGTGCGAAGTTCGTGCGTGACCGCTGATACGAACCGCCCTCGCCTTTCCGCGAGATCCGTCGCCGCCCGCAAGAGGAACGCGATCGCAGCGATGGCCATCAAGACTCCAGCCCACGCGAGGATCAGCGTGTTCCGCAGCGCGGACCATCCATACACACCCGCGCCAAGCGACGCCGCGCAGTCGGGACCTGGTTCCAACTCGGCCGGGAACGAAGCCAGGCGCCGACCCAATACGTCAACATCTCCCTCGTCGGCCAGCGTGTCCGTGACTGGAGTCAGCGTCGCCTGGGGTAGCAAGTCGCGCACGCCCTCGAGCAAGTCCTTGCGCAACACTTCCCAATCCACCCAGAAGCCTTGCTTCACGCGCGACGCCCCCAACTCGACCTCGCGCACGAACAGCAACTCGGGTGGAAGCGCCTCGCGGACTCCTGACCCCCCAGCCCACCGAGCCGAGAAGGACCCGACCTCGACCGCGCTTTCCTCAGCCGGCACTCCGCCATACATGTGCTTCAGCCCCTCGCCAAGGTCGAAGTGGCGACCTTCCCTTGTCCAATCACGCAACTTCGTCCGCAGGTCATCGCCAGTATTCGCGTCCTGATCTGCAGCGTTGCCAGTCGTTCCCGTTGGCGCCGGCATCCGCGGGCTCATGACTCGTTGAACCTCTGGCGCCTTGTCCGCTGGCGCGAGGTCGCCGCCGGACGGACTACCGAGACGTCCAGGTGTGGTGCCAGCCGCAGGCGTTGGTGGTATCGCAGCGACATCCCCTTTGTCCTTCACCGGCGCGTCGTTATTGCTCTTGGGTGTCTTCGGTTCTGCGGGGCTCTCGGTCACGGGAGCCACCGCGAGCCCGGCCGACTTTGGATCGACCTGTGGCGCGCCAATCACCGGTTCCTTCGCAACCTCGCGTGCCGGCTTCTTCGCGTCCGCAACCTCAGTCTCTCCAGACTCCGACTGTTGTCGCCCGGTGCCAGCACTCGCTGGCGGAGGTGCCACACTGCGACCGGTCTGTTTGTTGGGAGCCCTGTTCTCAACCTGAGCGGTCTCCTTTGCCGACTCGGTCGACGAGATGCGAGCACGATACTCCGCGAGCGACTGCTCTTGAGCAACCTTGTTCGCAGGAGGTTGCGAGGCTGGCTCGACCTTGACCTGTCCCCCGCTTCCCGCCGGGCTTCGCTCACCGTCCGCGCTGCCAGGCGACAACTGATACGACTGAGTTTCGACTCCCTCGGCACGAACATCCGCTTCGGGCGAAGGGACAGGCGGTGCGACATTCGCATCCGACATCACCTGCTTCGCAACCGTGCGTGGCATCAGCAACCATTCCGACACCGCTTCAAGCCTATCGCCGGCACCGATGACGTCCGCCGGCGACACATACGCCGCCTCCGCGAGGTCTCGCAGATTCCCAGTCGGCGCTTGGGGCGACGTCACAATGCCCAGCGAATCAACCTGGAAGAACAACTTGACATACCGATCCCGCAGCGTGAGCAAAGGCGAGGGCACCAGCACCTCGCCCGTGCGTACTTCTTCGAGCATCCGCGTGTACGCACGTTCGGCCGGATAAAACGGCTGGTACTCAAAGTATGGCCGTGCTGACTCTCGCGCGATCAGTGCGTTTGCCTTTGAGTCCATCCGCCACAACGCGAGGCGCACGCGCTCCTGCACCTGCGCATCGACGCGCGCCTGCCTCTGCTGTCGCTCGAGGCTCAGCGCATGTCGCGTCACCCACGCCAACGCGCCAAACACCGCGAGCGTGCTCGCAATGAACACCAAGAGCGTGGGATGCTTCACGTTCACGCCTGCACCGTTGCCAGCATGTACCCCTTCGCACGCACCGTCTCGATCACGCGCGGGTCCGTCGGGTCGTCGTCGAGCGCCTCACGCAGGCGGGCGACTGCCATGTCCACTGTGCGCGTCTGGACTCCGCGCGGATCCAATCCCCACACGCGTTCCAACAACTCATCTCGCGAGATCGCACGCCCGCGATTCGCCGCGAGATACGCCAAAACCTCCGACTCTCGCTGCGATAGCGGCACACGCCGCCCATCGTTGTGCGTCACCTCGCGCCGGTGCAGGTCGATCGTGCGACCCGCAATCGAAAGGTGCGCAACAGCGATGGGCCTCTCCGCCGATCGCCGCAGCACGGCCTGCACCCGCGCGAGCAACTCAGGCAGCGAGAACGGCTTGACGACATAGTCATCCGCACCGTCCTTGAGCCCCTTTACCCGATCGGGCTCCTCTCCCCGAGCCGTCATGATGATCACCGGCATCTGCGGCTTGGCCTGCCTCACTTCTCGCAACACCGCGAAACCGTCCATCTTGGGCATGAGGATGTCGAGAAGGATGAGATCGACGTTCGTCGCCATCGCCGCGTCGAGCCCGGCCTTCCCATCCGCTGCTTCCCGCACCGCGTAACCGTGGAACGTGAGCGCATCCACGAGCCCGCGCCGAATCGCCGCATCGTCCTCCACTACCAGCACGGTCGCGAGCGTCATTGCGTCCCTCCACGCACCAGCACGCGCTGGTTCTTGTGGAGGATATAGAGGTCCCCCTTGTTGGCAAGTACGCCCTGGCGGCCCTCCGCCGTCAGTTCGCTGACGAGCGTGAAGTACGCTTCACTCGCGAACTCGACCTCAACGTCGGCCTTCTCGTCCTCCTGATCGAGGATGCGAGCATCGACCCACTTGTTCTTGCGGTTGAGGAGCGTAAGGTCGGCGACTTGCTGGATGTTGGTGGCCTCCACTTCCTGATTGTCAGCGGCGTAGTAGTACACCTTGCCACCAACCTGTGGAGCGCCCGCGTCCATCTGCTGGACGTTGCGTTCCTGGTTGACGCCCGCGGAGCCGTCGCGATCCTTGGTGGCTCGCCTGATTAGTTTCTCTTCGAGGTCGGCTTTCAACCCTTCACGCATCGCGGCTGGTTGCCGCCACTGGCGACTCGTGGCCAGACCGGTCGTTGCTGTCTCCGGTGCCGCCAGGAAACTCGTGTACTCCGTCAGGATCCCCCACGTCGTGCTGAGGCGCACGATCTCCTCGGTCAGTTCCTTCATGCGAACTTCCGCCACGCCGCCCTCGGCTCCCGCTTCGCGCACTTCCTCGATGAGCGATCCGACTTTGGCCCGCGCCCACAGCCGCCCCACGTGTCCATTGCGCGTCGTTGCGTTCCGGGTATCCATCGTGAACGTGTACGTGGTGTGTCCACCCTTGAACTCGCCCTCGAGTCCCACATGGATCAGGCCTTCTTTGGTGTACTGACCAAGCACCAGAATCTGATCACCATCGAACAGGTCGGGCAGTTCGCGAGGAAGCACCTCACGGATCGCCGAGCCGCCCAATGTACCCGCTTGGTCCAGCACCGCCAACTTGGGCAAGCCAAGCAATGGTCCGCTCAGCCGCTTGAACACCTGGCTCACCTTCACCTCAACATCCTCCTTGGGAAGCACAAACGTCGGCATCGCCCGCGAACCCTTCGCGAGGCTCGAAAGCAACGGACTGTTCACATCGAAGCCCACACCAAACGTGAAGATGCGACGGTTGTGCTGGTTCGCCTTCTTCGCCGCCTCGCGGATCTTGACCTCGCTCCGCTCCCCCACCGTGGGCAAGCCATCCGTCAGATACAGCACCAGCGGCATCATCCCCTTCGTGGGCTTCTGCCGAAGCGCTTCGGTCAAGGAATCATGGATGTTCGTCCCGCCACCCGCCTCGATCGCTTTCACATACGCCCGCGCCTCGTCCATCGACTTCGCGTCATTGATGACGGCCGCGGGCGAGAACAGGTTGATCGAATCCGAGTAGTCAATGATGTTGAACGCTTCGCCTTTGTCGAGGCCCTCCAGCACCTGCAACGCGGCGGCCTTCGCCTGTTCCATCTTCTCGCCACGCATCGACCCCGAGCGATCTATCACCAGCGTGACCTCGCGCTTCACCGGGGCTTCGTCCTTCTTCGCGGGTGGCAGCGCCGCCATGAGCATGAAGTACCCGCCCGTGCCATCCTTGCCCACGCGAGCATCGGGGTACGCCAGCATCGTCCAAGACAACCCATCTTTCGGCGGCGTCATCAAGTACGAAAGCCGGAACGAACCCCGCTCCACGTCGGCCTCGGAAGCCCCAATCACGCGGAACGAGAACCCTTCCTCGCGCGTGCGCCGTGTCTGGATCTCGTGCGAAGGGGAGTAAATGCTCGCGATGGAGCGATCCCCGGAGATCGTTCCTTCGATCGACCACTTCACGCCGCTGGCCGCGAGCGAGTCGCTGCGCGGAAGCCAGTAGTCCACGCGCGTACCGTCGGCGACGAGAACCTGCTCGAATGTCAGCGACAACTTCTGGGTCGCGTTGGGCGGAATCGGGAACGCACTGGTGCGAATGACGTTGGTGCCCGCGAACTCGACAAGCGCCGGGTCACGCATCCGCCGCACGATCTCGTCATAGATCCGCCGTGCCTCGTCCTTGGGGAGGACCGAAGCCATCGGCTCGGGACCGACGCCGTCGTACTGGAGAGAACGAACGACGACGCCATCTGGAATCGGCATCAGGATCTCGGCCTGCTGTGGGGAGTTGGTCGAGTTCGTGAGTGCCAGCGTCAGCGTCGTGATTGCGACCTGGTTCTTGATATCGATGCGAACGTCAGCCGCCGTCAAGTATGCGGCGTTCTGCACACGATTGGGAATACGTCTCTGGGGCACGATCACGACCACATCATCTCGCGGCACCCAGTGCGTCGGTCGCGTTGATGCCGCCTGCTGCGCCTGGACGCGCGACGCAACCGAGCCCGCCATCGCGGCGAGCAGCAAACCCAAGGCGACGATCCGTCGAGCGTTCCGCATGACAACCTCCCTATGCCAACCCCATCGGCGTATCGCAACCGCGATCGCCACCCACAGTTGAACGCACGAGACCCCCGCCGGGTCGTAACCCCTGCGTAACACCCCCCCACCTTGGCCCAACACAGACCCCGTCCACGACGCCCCAGAGTGGTTATCCTCCGCACATGTATCTGGGCGTGGACATAGGCGGCACTTCGATCAAGATGGCCCTGTTTGACGGGGAACGAATGATCGGGACCGCAACGAGCGACCCTTACTCGAAGCCCGACACCCAGGCGCTCATGACTGCCCTGTCGGTTGCGTTCGACCGCTTGGAACGCCGATCGTCCTCTTTGGCGGGGGTGGGGCTGGCGGCTCCGGGCCTGTATGACGCTGACACCGACACGATTACAGCCGCGGTAAATGTCCCCGGCCTGGTTGGGGTGCCCCTTCGCGAACTGTTGCCACAGGCCACGAAGTTGCCCAGTGCTCCGGTGGAACTGCTGACCGACGCTCACGCCGCGGGCTTGGACGTCATTGCATCGGAGCGTCCTTCGCCTTCGGGGCGGGTTGCTGCCATTTCGCTGGGCACGGGCGTCGGGATGTGCGTGATGGATGACGGCAGGCCCCTGCTGCTCTCAGGCCGCTCGTCAGGGCACCTAGGGCAAATGGACGTCACGATCCACGAGCCGGACCGGGAACCGCCCGTAGGCCCCGATGGAGGGCAAGGCAGCCTAGAGGGGTACATTGGCCTACCCGCACTCATTCGACGGCTGCGATGCACTCCAGAGTCCTTGGAAAAAGACCTTCGGCGCGACCCAGTTCCTTTGGTCGCCCTGGGGCGGGCCATTCGGATTGTCCACGCGATGTACCGCCCACAGCACATTCGTGTGCTCGGCGGCGTGGGGATTCGCTTGGCCCCATTTTGCGACTTCTTGTCTGGCGAGATTTCTCGCAACTTGACAAGCGTCGCCCGACCCGGATGGACACTGGGCTTCGGCTCTTCGCCGTTCCACGCAGCCTGTGGAGCAGCCCGCGCCGCGGCGAATGCTCGCGCCTGAGGGGTGATCCTGCCCGGGTATCCACTCAATTTCCCCCTGACAAACCCCCCATTTTGCCCAATTTGGGAACTTTGGGTTTCGATTCTCGGGCCTTTTCGTATACTCGCGGGCTCGTCGGACGGGCAAAGACACGCATGCATGGCGGAGCCATGCCCGTGCTCGAAAGTTCGAGTCATTGGAGGACGAATGAAGATATTCCGCGATTTGCTTGCCGCGACCTTGCTTGCGGTTTGCCTTGGACATGTCGGAAACGCCACCACCGCTCTGGCACAGTGCTCCGGATGGAGCGAGTCTCCAGCCGTTGGCCCCACCATTCGAAGCATGCACTCTCTGGTCTTTGACTCCACCCGGGGCAAAGTGCTCTTGTTCGGGGGGTACGGGCCAAAGCCGGACGGCTCAGAGTTCTTGGGCGATACATGGGAGTTCGATGGCACGACCTGGACCCTGCGAACCACCACAGGCCCAGCGGCCCGCCAAGGTGCGTCCATCGCCTTTGACTCCACTCGCGGTCGGGCTGTGATGTTCGGAGGGATGTCGTATACCACCGGGCCTGTCACATATGGGCAGACCTGGGAGTGGAACGGCTCGACGTGGACAACCGTTTCCACGTCCGGACCGTCACCTCGGCACTTGCACGCCATGGCGTACGACGCCGCTCGGCAGAACACCGTGATGTTCGGGGGTTTGGCGGATGGCTCGTTCCGTGATACCGCCACTTGGACGTGGAATGGCAGTGCCTGGACACAAGCGACCACAACCGGTCCCGTGACTCGCTTCGGGCACGCCATGGCCTACGACGCGGCTCGTCAAAAGGTGGTCCTCTTCGGCGGATTCGGCGGGTCTGGCGATATCAAAACGCTCCTTCAAGACACATGGGAGTGGAACGGCACCGCATGGTCGAAGATGGCCTCGGCCGGACCTTCTCCACGCCAATTCCATGCAATGGCCTTCGACCCCGTGCGTCAGCGCGTCGTCCTGTTTGGCGGGCGCGGACAGGACGGCACGTCCCTCGATGATCTATGGGAATGGAACGGAACGTCATGGGCGCTCGCGTCTGGCACCAACGCCGGAGCGCGAGAGTCCTTCGGCATGTGCTTCGATAGCGTGCGTCAGAAACTCACGGTCGTGGGAGGATTCAGCGAGCGTGGCCGTTCGGGTGACACTTGGCTTCGCGGAACCGGAACCGGATCGCTTCCCGCGATCACCGTCCCTCCCGTTTCGCAACGGGTGATTCCCGGGCGGACCATGGTGCTTTCGGGCCAGGGGAGCGGCACCGGCACGCTCTCATACCAGTGGATCCGCAACGGATCGGCGATCGTGAACAATGCCCGTATCTCTGGCGCGACCACGACGACGCTCACAATCCAGAACGCCGACATCTTTGATTCTGGTCAATACACCCTGCGAGTCTCGAACGCGTGCGGGTCGGCGACATCCGAGCCGGCCGATGTCAACGTCTCGTGCCCAGCCGACGTCGACAACGGCACGCTGCAAGGCCTGCCCGACGGAGCGGTTGAGATCAGCGACCTCATCGCGTGCCTGTACTTCTTCGAGCGAGGCGATTCCGTGGTGGACATCGACAATGGGCAAGGCTTGGGCGTCCCCGACGGTGGCGTCGACATCAATGACCTGCTGTACTTCCTGGTGCGATTCGAACTAGGCTGCTGAGTTCGGCACCTCGCCCCAGGCGGCGACTTTCACGCGATCCCGCACCCCGCCCCTCGGCGGGGTGCTTTGTTGCTAAAGAGAGGCAAAGTCGCTCGGACGCGGCTACGCTTGCCTCCCGCAGCCGGAGTGGCGGAATGGCAGACGCAGGGGACTCAAAATCCCCCGGGCTCACACCCGTGCAGGTTCAAGTCCTGTCTCCGGCATTAGGTCCACGTTTTCGACGCATGGTCCCCAGCCCTTTCCAACACCAGTTCACGCCCAACGCCGCCAAGGGTGTGGCTGCCAAGGCATTTGCGGAAGCGGCACGGCTCGCGGCTTTGGCAGCGTCAGATTCCGCGATGCTTGCCAGCGTGGACGCCTGCGTCGAACAAATCGCGGCGGTGCTCGCCAAAGGGGGCAAGGTCCTCATTTGCGGCAACGGCGGGTCGCTCGCGGACGCGACGCACTTTGCCGAGGAACTGACCGGACGTTTCCGCAAGGACCGCCCCGCGCTTGCGGCGATCGCGATCGCCGACCCCGGTCACCTCACATGCACGGCGAACGACTTTGGATTTGATCGGGTCTTCTCGCGCGGTGTCGAAGCGCTGGGACGACCCGGGGATGTGCTGATCGCACTGTCAACTTCCGGGAACTCCAAGAACGTGCTCCTCGCGCTCGAAGCGGCGAAGGAACGAGGGATGTCAACGATCGCACTGCTCGGCAAGTCGGGCGGACAGTGCAAGGGATTCGCGACACGTCAGATCATCGTGCCCGGCGAGACGGCGGACAGGATCCAGGAACTGCACATGCTGATCCTGCACACGCTGGTCGAGGGCGTAGAGAAATCGCTCGGCCTTTCTTGACCATTACTTGCGACTGCGCAAGGACCGAGGCCCCAGTTTCTCGGTGTAGACGATCTCTCCTTCTTCGACCGCCTCCAGCCGAAGTGCCTTCTCGCTTGGGTTCTTCTCGCAGTGCACCCATCCCTGGGCAGCGAGTGCTTCCAAACACTGGATGCACTGGTTGAAAATTGCCGTTGCCTCCCCGGACGACAGTGCAAATGTCCCGATTTTCGCCTTCAGCGCAACCACGAGCGCCTCGGCCTTCTCCGCCTTCTTGAGGCACTCGACGACGACACTGTAAGGCCCGATCATCGGGATCTTGGCGGTGCCTCTCTCAAGGACTGGCACTTTGACGATGCGCCCTTGCTGGGGCTGTGCCATGGACGTGTTCACGGCGGCCCGCAGATTGAGTTTGAATGACGTGGCTCCGTCGATCTGGAACTGGACGTCTCCGCCTCGCTCGTGGACGAAACGCTGCTGGACGGACTTGATCCCCGACAGTCCCAAGCCGCCGATCGCAAACTGACCCAGAACGTCGTCCACGCCGCCATTGCTCAGCCAACGGAATGCGTCGGCAGGGTTGAGATTGAAACCCGATTGCTTTGCGATCTCCGAGCAGTTGTTCGTGATGGCGTCGAACAGGCCGTTGCCCGTGTACCAATACTCGGCAAACCGGATGTGCTGCAGCACGCGACGCTTCTGGATGGTCTCGTACTGCGACCTCAGCCATGTGGCCTCGTGTTCGCCGCGATCGAGTTCGAGGATGGTGCAGGCGAGATGCTCGGCGCACGTATGCGTGAGAGTCAGGCCGGCAGAGAGGATCGGGTCGGCGAAGCCCAGCGATTCGCCGCACAGGAACCAGTTGGGACCCTGCACTTTCTGTGCTGTATACGACCAGTCGGTGGTGCTCTCGACCTTTCCCCGAACCTGAGCACCCTGGAGCAGCCCCGAAATCTGTGGCTGCGATGCAAGGCTCTCGTGGAAGATCTCCTCGGGCTTCTTCCCGGACTTCTTGAAATACTCCGCATTGCACACCAGGCCGACGCTGGACCTGTCATCGGAAAGGACGATGTACCACAGCCATCCGTACGCGAGGCTGCGAATGAGAATGCGAATCGTCTTGTTTTCCAGCAGCGACGAGTTTAATCCCGGCTTGGAGTAATAGTCCCAGAAAGCGATGTTCTTCAGCAGCGATGGCGCATCGACTTCGATTCCCAGGCGACGCCGAATGACCGCCGCGTTGCCGCTGCAATCAACGTAGTACCGCCCGCGAACAACCTCTCCACTTTCCAACGTCAGGCCCGTGATTCGTTGCCCGGCCTTGGTGGTGTCGAATGCCACTTCTGTGACCTTGGTGCCCTGTCGCACCTCGCAGCCGTACTCAGCAGCGTGCTTCAAGAGGATGTCGTCATAGATGGCTCGGTCAACTTGGAACGCGACGCGCGTGCGCCAGCCTTCGTACTTGCCGGGCCTTGATTCGTCGCCGATCTGGTCGTTGGGGATGAACCCGAACACCCAGGGTTCTGTCGTCTTGCCCCAGGTGTAGGTCGCACCGAGCTTGACTGGAAACCCAGCACGCTCGACCTTGTCCCACACTCCCATCTCGTGCAGGACTCGAGCGACGGGAGGCAGTTGGCTCTCGCCGATGTGATCACGCGGAAAGACCTCGCGCTCCAGTATGAGGACCTTGAGAGCCGGGTTGTACTTCTTCAGGAGCGTGCCCAGCGTCGCCCCGCCCGGGCCGCCGCCCACGATAATGACGTCGTATGTCGCACCCCCGGCCGACGCAGCATCAACCACCATCGAGAGTTCTCCTCTGCCCACTCCACCTGAGCCGTGGTGTGGCTCGGAGATCCTACCAGAACCTCAGCGAAATGCCAGACCTCTTAATTTGGTGGGCTAGCGACAGGGCGGTATTCAGATCGATACCTCGCGGGGATGTATCGTTCGAGTTCAGCCGGAATCTGCTTGATGCCGCGGCGGCAGGCCTTTCCCACGGCGTATTCGAGCGACCGCCGCCGCCTCTTCTCAACTTGTTCCGTGATGTTCAGCCCGTGGTCTTTCATGGCCTTGATCGAGAACTCCCAGGCGTGATACTCCTCTAAGCAGCGTGGGGAGTAGACGTTGAAGCCGATGGCATGGTGCCCGATCTCGTGCAGAAAGACCGCCATGGACATCGGCCCTTTGGGCTTGGGAGACTCGATGAGCCGAGCGATCGAGCCATCGCGATACATGACGCACCACGCGACACCGGACATGCTCGTGCGCCACTTGCGGACACGCACGCCATAGGTACGGAGCATCAGTTCCGTGACTTCCGCGTAGCGACGTTCCATGCGTGCCGCACGTTTGGGGACTGGCCGCGACTTCGCCGTGGACGCCCTGCGAGCCGGGGCGGCAGCACCGAAGGGCTTCGCGATTGGCTGAGTGGGAACAACTCTCACTTTCGGCGCGGTTCGGACCAGGCCAAGCGCCTGCGCGATGGGCTTGATCGCGTCCCAGAGAAGGAGTTGGACTGGCGCTTTGGACACTCATGCTCCCTGGGGAACAAACTTCTCAAACCGCTCCCCCGCTGCCACTCTCGCGCCGCGTGCGTAGTCCGTCCACGCCATTGCTTTCTTGCCCGGTGGCTGAACTTCGATCAAGGCCAGAGTGGTCCCGGTGCCACAGGCGACCAAGCCGCTAGTGACGTCGAGGATGGTGCCCGACTCAGCCACGTGAGTTTCTTGGGCAATGTGAGACGCGGCATTCACGCCCACGCGAAGAATCTTGATCGCCTGACCGCGAAACATGGCGGCGACGCCCGGCCAAGGTGTCAGCCCATGCACGCGCCGTCGGCACTCCTCTGCGGATTGTGCAAAGTCCACGAAACCGTCGGCGCGGCTGAGTTTGCGGGCGAGAGTGACTTGCGCAGGGTCTTGTGTCTGTGGCGAGAGCGTGCCGGCTGAGTGGCGGGAAAGAACGTCCATGACGAGAGCCGGGCCGTCCGCGCTAAGCAGGTCGTGAAGTTCGCCGATGGTGAGCGATGCATCGATGGTTCGCTTGGATTGCCCAAGCACGAGTCCGGCGTCCATCTTGTCGGCGAGGGTGATGACGCTGTTGCCTGTCTCCTTGTCCCCCGCGAGTATCGCCCAGTTGATGGGGGCGGCGCCACGCCAGCGAGGGAGGAGGCTCGCATGGAGGTTGATCGCGAATCGGTCCGCGAGCAGTGCATGACTCAGTTTCTGTCCAAAGGCGATCACCACCCACGCGCCGGCGCTGGTGTCGCGGATCGCGGCAAGGACACCTGGTTCGTTGACGTTCTCGAGTTTGAGTAAGGGCACGCTCGGGAGGTTTGCAGCAGCCCAGGCACCAATGGGGGTCGGGGTGAGCGTGCCCCCTCGGCCTGCGGGCTTGTCTGGCTGAGTAACGATGCACGTGATCCGATGTTCACGCGACAGTGCCTGCAACGTGGGCAGTCCAAACGCACCGGAACCGAAGAAGATCACATCCATGTGTGTCGCGTCGTTCCGAAAACGACTAACGCCCCTGTTCCAGATCCTTCACGGCGAGACGGTTGCGCACGCGGTGTGAGGCGATCATCCGGTCGAGGATGAGCACGCCGTCGAGGTGGTCGTTCTCATGCTGCCAGCAGCGTGCGAGGAGGCCCGTGCCGGTCCTGGTGAACTCCTTGCCATCGAGGCCGATCGCGGTGATTGTGATCGTCGGGGGGCGGAGGACGTCGCCATAGACGCCGGGGATGCTGAGACACCCTTCCTCGCCCGGCTCGACGCTCGGGACGGCACTTGAGAAGCGAGGGTTGATGTAAACCTCGGGACCGCTGGTGGCGAGGAGCGGGCCGTCGGACTTGCCCTTGGCACGC